>Ga0210389_10001557_pt1 | contig 18569 bp, 17 predicted proteins | sample IncBWH28OmetaG_FD_160127 | JGI IMG/M metagenome (GOLD analysis project Ga0210389, IMG submission 160127) | Forest soil microbial communities from Barre Woods Harvard Forest LTER site, Petersham, Massachusetts, United States - Inc-BW-H-28-O ...
CGCATGGCAGCCGCGAGAACGAGACAGACCTGTCCGGGAAGGTCGCGGTGGTGACCGGTGCGGCGGCGGGCCTGGGACGGGCCGAAGCGCTCGGCCTGGCCCGGCTGGGCGCCACCGTCGTCGTCAACGACATCGCCGGCGCGCTGGCTGCCTCCGACGTCATCGACGAGATCACCGCCATCGGCACTGCTACCGGTTCAAAGGCCGTCGCCGTTCCCGGCGACATCAGCCAACGCGGAACCGCTGACGAGCTGATTGCCTGCGCCGACGGCCTGGGCGCTCTGGACATCGTTGTGAACAATGCGGGGATCACTCGCGACCGGATGCTGTTCAACATGTCCGACGAAGAATGGGACCTCGTCATCGCCGTGCACCTGCGTGGCCATTTCCTGCTGACCCGTAACGCGGCCACTTACTGGCGCGCCAGAGCCAAAGAGGACAGGGACGGTACGGGAAAGATCTTCGGGCGACTGATCAACACCTCGTCGGAGGCGGGCCTGGTGGGTCCGGTCGGGCAAGCCAACTACGGCGCCGCCAAGGCGGGCATCATTTCGCTCACCCTGACGGCCGCGCGGGCGCTGGGCCGCTACGGGGTTTGCGCCAACGCGATTTGTCCGCGCGCCCGCACGGCGATGACGGCCGACGTCTTCGGCCCCGGCCCCGAAATCTCCGATACGTCCGATACATCCGATACAGGGGAAGCCCAGATCGACCCGCTGTCGCCCGACCACGTGGTGACGCTGGTCCAGTTTCTCGCATCGCCCGCCGCCGCAGAAGTCAACGGCCAGGTGTTCATCGTTTACGGCCCCCAGGTGACGCTGGTCGCGGCGCCCACCGCGGAGCGCAAATTCAGCGCCGAGGGGGCAGCCTGGGAGCCCGGCCAACTCAGCGGCACACTGCAGCAGTACTTTGCTGGACGCGATCCGGAGCGGAACTTTTCCGCGGTCGGCCTGATGCAGCAATAACTGTGTAAAAGAACTTTACGAGGGGGAAATCGGGAAGTAGAACCTGTATCAAGTTGATAACACAACAATGGTCCTGACCTGGACAAATTAACGCTTCTGACACCGAAATTCTTTCATTGACACTGTGAAGTTTCTCTGAGTTAATATGATCCGGCTCGCACCGAGCCGTATGCGATCGAGGACGACGCAAAGGCGACACACAGGCTTCGCCGCGAGCAGCCGAGGGGGGTGCCGAATTGATCGAACAACTTGCCGTGCCCGCCCGGGCGGTCGGTGGGTTCTTCGAAATGATGATCGATACGGGCCGTGCGGCTTTCCGGCGGCCCTTTCAATTTCGCGAGTTTCTGGATCAGACGTGGATGATCGCTCGCGTGTCGCTGGTTCCGACGCTGCTGGTATCGATTCCGTTCACGGTTCTGGTGGCCTTCACCCTCAACATCCTGTTGCGCGAAATCGGCGCCGCGGACTTGTCCGGCGCCGGAACGGCATTCGGCACCATTACCCAGCTCGGTCCGGTGGTGACCGTGCTCGTCGTGGCCGGCGCCGGCGCCACCGCCATCTGCGCCGACCTGGGTGCCCGCACCATTCGTGAAGAGATCGACGCGATGCAGGTGCTCGGCATCGACCCCATCCAACGGCTCGTTGTGCCAAGGGTTTTGGCGTCGACCGTGGTCGCGCTGCTGCTCAACGGATTGGTGTGCGCCATCGGTCTGTCCGGCGGCTATGTGTTCTCCGTCTTCCTGCAGGGCGTCAACCCCGGTGCGTTCATCAACGGGTTGACCGTCCTGACGGGGCTGCGCGAGTTGGTGCTCGCCGAGGTCAAAGCGCTGCTGTTCGGCGTGATGGCCGGGCTGGTCGGGTGTTTCCGCGGCCTCACCGTCAAGGGTGGGCCCAAGGGCGTAGGCAACGCGGTAAACGAAACCGTCGTCTACGCGTTCATCTGCCTGTTCGTCATCAACGTGGTGATGACCGCCATCGGCGTGCGGATCTCGGCCAAGTGATACGGGTGAGTGTGCGATGAGCTATGACCTCGCGTACCGGATACGCAATGCGATCTCGAGGCTGCAAGGGCCGGTTGACGACTTCGGCGAGCAGGCCTTGTTCTACGGCCAAACTGTGCGTTACGTCCCCAATGCGCTCACCCGGTACCGGAAGGAGACGATCCGGCTCGTCGCCGAGATGACAATGGGCGCAGGAGCGCTCGTCATGATCGGCGGCACGGTCGGGGTCGCGGCGTTCCTGACACTGGCATCCGGGGGCGTCATCGCCGTGCAGGGATACTCGTCGCTGGGCAACATTGGTATCGAGGCGCTGACGGGATTCCTGTCGGCGTTCCTCAACGTCCGCGTGGTCGCGCCGGTGATCGCGGGTATCGCGTTGGCGGCCACCATCGGTGCCGGCGCCACCGCCCAACTGGGCGCGATGCGGGTGTCCGAGGAGATCGACGCCGTCGAATGCATGGCGGTCCACTCGGTGTCATACCTGGTATCAACCCGGCTGATCGCCGGCCTGGTGGCGATCGTTCCGCTGTATTCGCTGTCGGTGCTCGCCGCGTTCTTCGCGGCCCGCTTCACCACGGTGTACATCAACGGCCAGTCCAAAGGCCTCTACGACCACTACTTCAACACCTTCCTCATCCCGTCCGACCTGCTGTGGTCGTTCCTGCAGGCCATCGTGATGTCCATCGCGGTGATGCTGGTCCATACCTATTACGGCTACAACGCCAGCGGCGGGCCGGTCGGAGTGGGCATCGCGGTCGGTCAGGCGGTGCGGACCTCGCTGATCGTTGTGGTCGTCATTACTTTGTTCATCTCGCTGGCTGTGTACGGCACGTCCGGTAACTTCAACCTCTCCGGATAAGGGGGATCCCCAAGAGAAACATGGCAGACAGCGGATCGCGACGCACATCTGTCAGGCTGGCAGCGGCGCTGCTGGCCAGTTTGATCGTCGGCTTCGCCGTACTGACTTATCTCTCGTACACAGCCGCTTTCGCCTCGACCGACACCGTGACCGTGGCGGCGCCACGGGCCGGGCTGGTCATGGACAAGGGCGCCAAGGTCAAGTACCGGGGTATCCAGATCGGCAAGGTCTCCGACATCAGCTACGCCGACGATCAGGCGCGGCTTACGTTGGCCATCAACAGCGACGACATGCACTTCATCCCCGCCAACGCGACGGTGCACATCGCGGGCAACACCATCTTTGGCGCCAAATCGGTGGAATTCATTCCTCCCCAAGCGCCTTCGCCGACGTCGCTGCGTCCGGATGCGCACGTGGAAGCCTCGGCGGTGGCGCTGGAAGTCAACACCTTGTTCCAGTCGTTGATCGACCTGCTGCACAAAGTCGACCCGGTGGAGTTGAACGGGACGCTGAGCGCGCTGTCCGAAGGACTGCGTGGCCACGGGGACGACCTGGGCGCGCTGCTGTCGGGATTGAATACCCTGACACGCCAGGCGAACCCGAAGCTGCCCGCCCTGCAGGAGGACTTCCGCAGGACCGGGGTCGTCACCAACATCTACGCCGACGCCGCCCCCGATTTGACCACCGTCATCGATAACCTGCCGACGATCAACAAGACGGTGGTGGACCAGCAGCACAACCTCAACGACACGTTGCTGGCCACCATCGGCCTCGCCAACAACGCGTATGAGACGTTGGAGCCGGCCGAGCAGAACTTCATCGACGCCATCAACCGGCTGCGGGCCCCGATCAAGGTGGCCCATGACTATTCGCCCGAATTCGGCTGCCTGTTCGCGGGTATCGGGCGCGGTATCAAGGAGTTCGCCCCGCTGCTCGGCGTCCGCAAAGCGGGACTTTTTACGTCGTCGAGCTTTGTGTTGGGTGCGCCCTCGTACACGTATCCGGAATCCCTGCCGATCGTCAACGCGTCGGGAGGTCCGAACTGCCGCGGATTGCCGGACATCCCGACCAAGCAGACCGGTGGGTCGTTCTACCGTGCGCCGTTCTTGGTCACCGACAACGCCAACATCCCCTACGAGCCGTTCACCGAACTGCAATTCGATGCACCCTCCACGCTGCAGTTCTTGTTCCATGGCGCTTTCGCGGAACGCGACGACTTCTGATGGCGGGCACGGGGCTGCCGTCGCATCGGTCGATGGTGATCAAGGTCAGCATCTTCACAGTGGCCATGCTGCTGGTGGCCGCGGGCCTGGTGGTGGTCTTCGGCGACTTCCGGTTCGGCCCCGAAAGTACCTACCATGCAACCTTTACCGATGTGTCCCGGTTGAAGGCCGGACAGAAGGTTCGCATCGCCGGAGTGCCGGTCGGTGCCGTGTCCAGCGTGCAGCTCAACCCGGACAACACCATCGACGTGAAGTTCGGAATCGACAAGCAATACACCCTGTATTCGTCGACGCGCGCGGTGATCCGGTACGAAAACCTGGTCGGCGACCGCTTTTTGGAGATCACGTCGGGCCCGGGAGAGCTGCGTAAGCTGCCGCCGGGCGGCACGATCAATTCCCAACACACCCAGCCCGCCCTGGATCTCGATGCGTTGTTGGGCGGGCTGCGGCCGGTGCTCAAGGGCCTGGATGCCGACAAGGTCAACACCGTCAGCAGCGCCGTCATCCAGCTGTTGCAGGGCCAGGGTGGAGCGCTGTCGAACGTGCTGGCTGACACCAGCGCGTTCTCGTCGGCGTTGGGCCAACGCGACCAGCTCATCGGTGACGTGATCACCAACCTCAACACCGTGCTGGGAACCATCGACCAGAAGAGTGCGCAATTCTCGGCCAGCGTTGATCAACTGCAGCAATTGATCACCGGGCTGGCCCAGAACAAGGACACGATCGCGGGGGCCATCCCGCCGCTGGCGTCGACGACGACGGATCTGACCGAACTGCTGAAGAATTCGCGCCGCCCGCTGCAAGGGATCTTGGAAAACACCCGGCCGCTGGCCACCGAGTTGGACGACCGCAAGGCCGAGGTGAACAACGACGTCGAGCAACTGGGCGAGGATTATCTGCGGCTGTCCGCGCTTGGCGCGTACGGGTCGTTCTTCAACATCTACTTCTGCTCGGTGACCATCAAGATCAACGGACCGGCAGGCAGCGACATCTCGATACCGATGGGCGGCCAGGTGGATCCCAGCAAGGGGAGGTGCGCTTTTGTCAAATGAACGAGGGGAGTCAAATAACCGAGGGGAGTCAAGTAATCCAAAGCATGAACGTGACCCATTGCGCACCGGAATCTTCGGGGTGGTGCTGGTGGTCTGCATCGTGCTCGTCGCATTCGGGTATGCGAACTTGCCTTTCTGGCCGCAGGGAAAGACGTACGACGCGTACTTCAGCGACGCCGGCGGCATTACGCCCGGCAACGCCGTCTACGTCTCGGGCTTCAAGGTCGGCAAAGTGCAGTCCGTCGGCCTGGCCGGGGACAGCGCCAAGGTGACCTTTTCGGTGGACCGGCACGTCGCCGTCGGCGACCAGTCGCTGGCCGCGATCCGCACCGACACCATCCTCGGTGAGCGCTCCATTGCGGTGACCCCGGCGGGCGGCGGCAAGGCGACCGCGATCCCGTTGAGCCGCACCACCACTCCGTACACGCTGGCCGGTGCGCTCGAGGACCTCGGTCAAAACGCGAATAACCTGAACAAGCCGCAGTTCGAGCAGGCCCTGAACGTTCTCACCGATACGTTGCACGACGCCACCCCGGAGCTGCGCGGCGCGCTGGACGGGGTGACGTCGCTGTCACGCACCTTGAACCGACGTGACGAGGCCCTGCAGGGCCTGCTGGTGCACGCGAAGTCGGTGACGTCGGTGTTGTCCCAGCGCGCCGAACAGGTCAACAAGCTGGTCGACGACGGTAACGAGTTGTTCGCTGCGCTGGACGAACGGCGGGCCGCGCTCAGTCAGCTGATTTCGGGCATCGGCGATCTGTCAGCGCAGATTTCGGGCTTCGTCGCCGACAACCGCCGGGAGTTCGGCCCGGCCCTGAGCAAGCTCAACCTGGTGCTGGACAACCTCAACGAGCGCCGCGATTACATCACCGAGGCGCTGAAACGGCTGCCCACCTACGCCACCGAGCTGGGCGAAGTGGTGGGTTCCGGTCCCGGATTCAACGTCAACGTGTTCAGCGTGATACCGGCGCCGCTGCTTGCGACGATGTTCGACTTCTTCTACCAGCCTGGCAAGATGCCGGCCAGCCTCGCCGACTACCTACGCGGGCTGATCCAGGAACGTTGGATCATCAGGCCGAAGTCGCCGTGATGCCGGAGTCGTCATGATCAAGGGGATTGCCGGCAGCAGGGGGCTGCGCTACGCCACCGTCATCGCGCTGATCGCGGTGCTGGTGGGGGGCGTGTATATGCTTTCTGCGCAGGGCAATAACCGCACCATCGTTGGCTATTTCACGTCTGCGGTGGGGCTCTATCCCGGCGATCAGGTCCGCATTCTCGGAGTGCCGATCGGTTCAATCGACACGATCGAGCCACGCCCTTCCGACGTCAAGATCACCATGTCGGTGTCCAAGGACGTCAAGGTCCCGAAGGACGCGCAGGCCGTCATCATCTCGCCGAACCTGGTGTCGGCGCGCTTTATTCAGCTGACCCCGGCATACACCGGCGGGGCGGTACTGCCCGACGGCGGAAGCATCGACCTCGCCCGCACCGCGGTCCCGGTGGAATGGGATGAGGTCAAGCAGGCGCTGACCCAACTGGCCGTCCAGCTCGGCCCGACGACCGGGTCGATGCAGGGGCCGTTGAGCACGGCGATCAATCAGGCCGCGGACACGTTCGACGGCAAGGGTGAATCCTTCCACAACGCGTTGCGTGAGCTGTCGCAAGTCGCTGGGCGGCTGGGGGATTCGCGCAGCGACATCTTCGGCACCGTCAAGAACCTGCAAGTGCTGGTCGACGCGCTGTCGGCGAGCAACGAACAGATCGTGCAGTTCGCCGGAAACGTCGCGTCGGTGTCGGAGGTGCTCGCCGACAGCTCGCGGCATCTGGACAACACGCTGGGCACGCTCAACAACGCGCTCTCGGATATCCGCGGTTTCCTGCATGAAAACAACTCGACGCTGATCGACACGGTCAACAAGCTCAACGACTTTGCACAGACCTTGAGTGACCAGAGCGACAACATCGAACAGGTGCTGCATGTGGCGGGCCCCGGCATCGCCAACTTTTACAACATCTACGACCCGGCCCAGGGCACGCTGAACGGCCTGTTGTCGATCCCCGAATTCGCCAACCCCGTGCAATTCATCTGCGGTGGGTCGTTTGAGACCGCCGCCGGACCAAAAGCGCCCGACTACTTCAAACGCGCCGAGCTCTGCCGCGAGCGCCTGGGCCCGGTGCTGCGCCGGCTCGCCGTGAACTACCCGCCGATCATGTTTCACCCGCTCAACACGATCACCGCGTACAAGGGTCAGATCATCTACGACACCCCGGACACCCAGGCGAAGTCGGCCACTCCGATTCCGCAGCTGACCTGGATACCGGCCAAGGGTGCCCAGGCGCCGCCGGTCGCCCAGAACCCGGCGGATCTACAGGCTCTGCTAGTCCCGACGGCACCGCCGACGGGCCCGCTCCCAGGTCCGCCCCCGGCCGGCGCGAGCCCCGGGCCTGCGCCGGGTCCCGCTCCCGGATCCGCGTTCGGTCCTTTGCCGGGACCCCCGCCGACCGCAGCGCCCGGCCCGCCGCCGGCCGACGAGGGTGGCGGCGGATGAGGCGAACCTGGTTGCGCGGTGGGGCATTGGCGGCGAGCGGCGCGCTGTTGGCCGGCTGTCAATTCGGTGGGCTGAACTCCCTGGCGATGCCCGGCACCGCCGGTCACGGCAGTGGCGCGTACACGGTCACCGTCGAGATGCCCGATGTCGCGACGCTGCCGCAAAACTCGCCAGTCATGGTCGACGACGTCACGGTCGGCAGTGTCTCCGGCATACGGGCGGAACAGCGGTCCGACGGATCATTCTATGCCGCAGTGAAATTGGCGTTGGACAAGAACGTGGTGCTGCCGGCCAACGCGATCGCGACGGTCGCCCAGACGTCGCTGCTGGGTTCGATGCACGTCGACCTGGCTCGTCCCAAGGACAAGCCGGCGACCGGCAGGCTGACCGACGGGTCGAGGATCGGGGAGTCCAACACGGGCCGCTATCCCACCACCGAGGAGGTGTTTTCGGCCCTCGGTGTCGTGGTCAACAAGGGCAATGTCGGTGCGTTGGAAGAGATTACCGACGAGACTTACCAGGCCGTCGCCGGTCGGCAAGACCAGTTCGTCGACCTGGTGCCCAGCCTGGCGGAGTTGACCGCGGGGCTCAACCACCAGGTCAACGACATCATCAACGCGGTCGACGGATTGAACAGGTTCTCCGCGATCCTGGCGCGCGACAAGGACAATCTGGGCCGGGCGCTGGACACGCTGCCTGAAGCGATCCGGGTGCTCAACAAGAACCGGGACCACATCGTCGACGCGTTCGCGGCGCTGAGGAAGCTGGCGACGGTCACCTCCCACGTGCTGGCAAAAACCAAGGTGGACTTCGCCGAAGACCTCAAAGGCCTCTATTCGGTCGTCAAGGCGCTCAACGACAACCGGAAGAACTTCATCACCTCGCTGCAACTGCTGCTGACGTTCCCGTTCCCCAACTTCGGCATCAAACAGGCCGTGCGCGGCGACTACCTCAACGTGTTCACCACCTTCGACCTCACCCTCCGACGGATCGGGGAAACGTTCTTCACCACTGCATATTTCGACCCGAACATGGCTCACATGAGCGAGATCCTCAACCCGCCCGACTTCTTGACCGGCGAATTGGCCAACCTGTCCGGACAGGCGGCCGACCCGTTCAAGATCCCGCCCGGCACGGCTTCTGGATCTGAGGGGCGATAGGGGACGGCGCCGATGATCGACAGACTGACCAAGATCCAGCTCTCAATCTTTGCGGTGATCACCGCGGTGACGCTGACCGTGATGGCCATCTTCTACTTGCGGCTGCCGGCCACGTTCGGTATCGGGACCTACGGGGTGAGTGCCGATTTCGTCGCCGGGGGAGGGCTTTACAAGAACGCCAACGTCACCTACCGGGGCGTCGCCGTGGGCCGGGTGGAGTCGGTGGGGCTGAATCCCAACGGGGTCACCGCGCAAATGCGGCTGAACAGCGGCACCGCCATCCCGTCGAACGTCACCGCCACGGTGAAGAGCGTGTCGGCGGTCGGTGAGCAGTACATCGACCTGGTGCCGCCGGGCAGTCCGGCATCGAGCAAGTTGCACAACGGGTCTCGGATCGATCGGCAGAACACCCGGATCGGTCAGGACGTCGCCGAACTGTTGAAGCGGGCGGAGGCGCTGGTCAACAGCCTCGGCGACACACGGTTACGTGAGTTGCTGCATGAGACGTTCATCGCGGCCAACGGATCGGGCCCCGAGCTGGCCCGGCTGATCGAGTCCGCCCGCTTGCTGGTGGACGAGGCCAATGCCAACTATCCGCAAGTCTCGGAGTTGATCGATCAGGCGGGTCCGTTCCTGGAGGCTCAGATTCGCGCCGGCGCCGACATCAAGTCGCTGTCCGATGGGTTGGCGCGCTTCACTTCCGAGGTTCGTCAGGCCGACCCGCAGCTTCGCTCCACGTTGGCCAACGCCCCGGGCGCAATCGACGAGGCCAGCACCGCGTTCTCCGGGATCCGTCCTTCCTTCCCGGCGCTGGCCGCCAGCCTGGCCAATCTGGGCCGTGTGGGTGTGATCTACCACAAGTCGATCGAGCAGCTGCTGGTGGTTTTGCCGGCGCTCTTCGCCGCGATCACCACGGCCGCGGGCGGTGCGCCGCAAGACGAAGGCGCCAAGCTGGACTTCAAGCTCGACTTCAACGACCCGCCGCCCTGTGCCGTCGGCTTCCTGCCCCCGCCGTTGATGCGGACGCCGGCCGACGAGACGCTGCGCGAGGTCCCGAAAGACCTGTACTGCAAGGTCGCTCAGAACGATCCCAGTACCGTTCGTGGTGCCCGCAACTATCCGTGCCAGGAGTTTCCCGGCAAACGGGCACCGACGATACAGCTGTGTCGTGATCCGAACGGCTACGTGCCGGTCGGCCGCAACCCCTGGCGCGGTCCGCCGGTGCCGTATGACACACCGGTGACCAACGGGCTGAACGTGTTGCCGCCCAATAAGTTTCCGTACATCCCGCCGGGTGCCGAACCCGATCCGGGCGTCCCCATAGTCGGGCCGCCCCCTCCCGGTGTGGTGCCGGGGCCCGGGCCGCTGCCGGACAAACAGCCGGCGTTCGATCCGCCGCCGCCGAACGACAACGGACCACCACCGCCGTTCACGTCGTGGCAGCCGCCCGGGGTGCCCCCGGTGCCGCCCCAGCTCCCATATCCGAAGTGGCTCCCTCCGCCGCCACCGCCGGAGGGTATCAATCCCCCGCCGCCAGGGCCGGGTCCCGAAAAGCCGTGGGGTCCGCCGCCCGGCCCCGCGCCGCAGGCCAGCGGCACGGCCTACACCACCTATGACCAAGACACCGGAGCCTTTCGGGACCCGGCCGGCGGAACTGGTATTTTCGCGCCCGGGGACCGTGGAGCCAAGGGCGCATCCAGTGCCGAGAATTGGGTGGACCTCATGCTTGATCCAAGGCCTTCTAATGGACCCTGACGTGACAGAACCAACGCCAGTGCGGCGTGTCCGTCGACGCGCGTCCCGCGCAGCGGGACCAGCGAAAAGCGATTCCGGCCAGGCCACAGTGCGGGTCGATGCCCCGGACAAGCCCAAGAAGCCCACGAAAGCCGCGGTCCAGCGGGTCAAGGCGTTGCAGCCGGTCAAGCCACCGCCGCGGCGGCAGCCGAACCGGACCCGGGTCGGCTGGATCTCGTTCGCCGCCGCGCTGCTGGCGATCGGCGGCCTATGCGCCTGCCTGGCCCTTCTGCTCCTGCAGCAGCGGCATGCCGACGCCGAACAGGCCCGCGATCAGCGCTTCGTCGACACCGCCACGCAGACCGTGGTCAACATGTTCAGCTACAAGCAAGACAACATCGACGAGAGCGTGAACCGGTTCTACAACGGCACCAGCGGCCCGCTGCACGGGATGCTCGGCGCCAACAACAACATCGAGAACCTCAAGGGGCTGTTCCGTTCCACCAACGCGACGTCAGAAGCGGTCGTCAACGGCGCCGCCCTCGAGGGCGTCGACACAGTGACCGACAACGCCTCGGTGCTGGTGTCGGTGCGGGTGACGGTGGCCGACATCGACGGCACCAACAAGCCATCCATGCCGTATCGCCTGCGAGTCATCGTGCACGAGGATGAGCAGGGGCGGATGACCGGCTACGACCTGAAATATCCCGACGGGGGTAACTAGATGCGCCGGCCGGTGTTTCCGAGATGGCTGGTCGCTGTCGCGGGCTCCCTCGCCGTCGCAGCCATCGTCGGATTGTCCGCGGTGGGTGGCTGGCTTTACTGGGACCGGGTGCAGACGCGCGGTGCGGCGGCGGCGCGGGCGGTGTTGTCCCAGCAGGCCGCCAGCGACATACCCAAGGTGTTCGCCTACGACTACCAGACGGTGGAGCGCAGCCTGGCCGCCGCTTACCCGTTGCTGACGCCCGGCTATCGCCAGGAGTTCCAGAGGAGCGCCAATGCGCAGATCATTCCGGAGGCCAAGAAGCGTGAGGTGGTCGTCCAGGCCAATGTCGTTGGCGTGGGGGTTATGACCGCCAAACGTGATTCGGCATCGGTGATGGTCTACCTGAACCGCACCGTGACCGACAAGTCACGGCAGCCGCTCTACGACGGCAGTCGGTTGCGGGTGGACTACACGAAGATCGGCAAACACTGGCTGATCGCCTACATCACGCCGATCTAGCCCCGCCGACGATGCGGGCCGTGCAGCGGCCCGAGGAGGAGCGGGGCAATCGATCTAGCCCCGCTTCAGTAGCACATCGCAATTGTGTTGCAGTACAACGGGTATCGCTGGATCGGACTCGGCGGGGGCCCGACCAGCTGCAGCGAGAACGGCTGCTTGCTCATCGAAGGCTCCAGGCCGCATTCGGCGTTGTGCAGGCTGGTGTGCGTACCCGTCAGCGTGGCGTCGTCGAATGAATAGGTTTCGGTGGACGGCGCGGTGCCCCCACCCGGGCACGACACGCCGTCGGCCTGATCCAGCTTGAATGTCCAAAGCACGCTGGACAGCCGGGCCCTGCCACTGAAGTTCTGCAATTTGTCCGCACGGGTGATCTGCTCGGGCGTCGCGCTCACGATGTTCAGCGCGCACTGGAACGCAAAGGTGACCGGATCCGAATAGTCGGCTTGATTTCGGGTTCCCGATGGTTGATCGCACAGCGCGGTGATCGTCCAGGTGACGCCGGACACGCCCGCCTGGTTGAAGGAGTAATTGCCGTCGGCCGGTACTCCGACGGCGCTCGCCGGGTCACCCGATTCCAGGGCGATTCCCAGTGCGACGGCTGAGAAGACGCCTGCCCCGGCGGCCAGCAAGCGACGGAGATTCATGCTGCCCCTCCCTCCGCGCGCCCTCTTGCACGCTGCATCGAGTATCACAACGTTTCGGTGGCAACACCATGGGTTGGCCACAGTGACTCGACCGCTAATCGGTTGGGTACGGCTGCGGCGACTCGGCCAGTGCGTCAAGAAAAGACCGTGCCCAGCGGTCCACGTCGTGCGCGAGCACCTGGCGGCGCAGTGAACGCATCCGCCGCCGGCCCTCTTCGACCGACTGGTTGAGCGCCGCTTCGATGGTGTCCTTGACCCCTTCGGGGTCGTGTGGGTTGACCAGGTAGGCCTGCCGGAGTTCGGCTGCGGCGCCGGTGAATTCGCTGAGCACGAGCGCGCCCCCGAGATCGCTGCGGCAGGCGACGTACTCCTTGGCCACCAGGTTCATCCCGTCGCGCAGCGGGGTGACCAGCATCACGTCGGCGGCCACGAAGAACGCGATGAGTTCGTCGCGGGGAACCGGACGATGCAAGTAGTGCACCACCGGATGACCGACTTCGGCGTATTCGCCGTTGATGTGGCCGACCTGGCGTTCGACGTCGTTGCGCAGGATCTGGTAACTCTCCACGCGTTCGCGGCTCGGCGTCGCCAGCTGGATCAGTACGGTGTCGTCGCGTTTGGCGCGTCCCTCGGCCAGCAGTTCGGAAAAGGCCTTCAGGCGGACGTCGATGCCCTTGGTGTAGTCGAGCCGGTCGACGCCGAGCAGGACTTTGCGGGGGTTGCCCAGCTCCGCGCGGATCTCCCGGGCCCGGCGCCTGACGTTGCGGTCTCGGGCGGCCCGGTCGAGTGCGCCGGAGTCGATGGAGATGGGAAAGGCACCCACCCGAACGATGCGGGATTCCAGCGACACCTGGCCGAACCGCGACCGGACACCGACCGATCCGCGCGACGTGTTGACCCCGAGCAGGTGTCGCGACAAGTACAGGAAATTCTGGGCGCCGCCGACCAGCTGGAAGCCCACCAGATCGGCACCCAGCAGGCCCTCGATGATCTCGGTGCGCCACGGGAGCTGCATGAACAGCTCGACAGGCGGAAAGGGGATATGCAGGAAGAAGCCGATGGTCAGGTCGGGCCGCAGCGTGCGCAGCATCTTCGGTACCAGTTGCAGCTGGTAATCCTGCACCCACACCGTCCCGTTCGGGGCGGCGGCGCGTGACGTGGCTTCGGCGAAGCGGAGGTTGACTTCGACGTAGCGCTCCCACCATTCGCGCTGGTAGATCGGCTTGACGATGACGTCGTGGTACAGCGGCCAGAGCGTGGCGTTGGAGAACCCCTCGTAGTACTGCGCGACGTCGTCGGAGCTCAGCCGAACCGGATGAAGTTGTAACTCGTCCAGGACGATGGGCTGGTAATCCAGATCAAACTCGTCGTCGTCGTCGGCGACGCCCGGCCAGCCGACCCATGACCCACTCCGGCGGCGTAACAGCGGCTCTAGGGCCGTAACCAACCCCCCGGGGCTGCGCTTCCAGGCTGTGGTGCCGTCGGGCATCCGCTCGAGATCGACCGGCAGTCGATTGGCAACCACTACGAAGTCGGAATTCCCGAAGTATTCAGACTCTGAGGTCTGCTTCGACGCCGGGCCTCCCTTGGGAGCCATTTACGCGTCGAGTTTCGCCGGCCCAATACCGAGCATGGACAGGAAGACGCGGCACTCGTCGGCGTCGTTCGCATACGCGGCGACCACCCGCCTGGCCTGACTTGCGGTGCTGTCGGCCAGTGGCTCCACGTCGCCGATTTCGCCAGGGTCAGATTTTGTAGGCATGAGTTAACTGTAGGCGACGTTGCTGCTTGCCCGCAGGTGTCGTCCTCGGCCCGGCCGTCGGCGGCGAGAGTTCGGTAGCGGTCAGCGCGTCAACCCCACGCGGCCCCGCTTACAGACTGGCCGTAATCTGTAAACCAGGCGGATCCGACAACAACGAGGTGGGCGGAATGACACTCTCCGACCAGGCCGGCACCCAAGCCGATCAAGCGATTGCTCAGGCAACGAGCGCCGGCGCCGATGAGCTGGTGGCCTATGAAACCCTGGACGACGGACGCATTGCGCGGATCTGGCTCAACCGGCCCGAAGCCCACAACGCTCAAAGCCGCGGCTTGCTGGTTCAGCTCGACGCGGCATTCTTGCGCGCCGAAGCCGACGACACCGTTCGCGTGGTGATCCTGGCCGCGCGCGGCAAGAACTTCTCCGCCGGTCACGACCTGGGTTCCGAGCTGGCGCTGCTCGAGCGTAGGCCCGGACCGGGGCAGCTCCCCAGCTTTCGTTCCAACGGCGCAACCCGCGATCCGGTGGCGGAAAAGGCATACCTGCAGGAGTGGCATTACTTCTTCCAGAACACCTGCCGCTGGCGCGATCTGCGCAAGATCACCATCGCGCAGGTGCAAGGCAACGCGATCTCGGCGGGCTTGATGCTGGTCTGGGCGTGCGACCTTGTGGTCGCCGCCGACAACGCGAAGTTCAGCGATGTGGTGGCCGTGCGAATGGGTATGCCGGGCGTCGAATACTACGCTCACCCTTGGGAATTCGGCCCCCGGAAGGCGAAAGAACTGTTGTTGACCGGAGATGCGCTGGACGCCGACGAGGCCTATCGGCTTGGCATGGTGTCCAAGGTTTTCCCGGTGGACGAGCTGGCGGACAAGACCCTGGAATTCGCGCGGCGCATCGCCGAGCGGTCCACGATGGCGGCGTTGCTGGTCAAAGATTCGGTCAACGCCGCCTCCGACGCGATGGGCTTCACCGAGGCGTTACGGCACGCGTTTCATATTCACGAGCTCGGGCACGCGCATTGGGCGGCCCACAACGAGAACAGGTACCCCATCGGCCTGCCCCCCGACGTCGAGGACTGGCGAAACGCCAAGCCGACGAAGTTGGCCCGCCGCGATACGCCCTAGGGCGGCGGTCACATCCGTCGTCGCCGCGAGCAGGGCAAACCGCCGACCACCTCGGCGAGAGGCGCGGGCGGCGGATGTGATGACCGCCTATGCTAGAACCTGTTTCAGTTTTGGTGTGAGGGGCTCGGCGTGCAGCTTTCTTTCGTAAACCGGACTTATCTGGTCACCGGCGGTGGCAGCGGAATCGGCAAGGGGGTCGCCGCCGGGCTGGTCGCAGCCGGGGCCTCCGTCATGATCGTCGGCCGCAATCCCGACCGCCTGGCATCGGCTGTCGAAGACATCGAAGCACTCAAGGCCGACGGCGCGATTCGCTATGAGCCCACCGACATCACCAACGAGGAGGAGACCGCCCGCGCGGTGGACGCCGTGGCGGCGTGGCACGGCCGGCTCCACGGTGTGGTGCACTGCGCGGGCGGATCGGAGACCATCGGGCCGATCACCCAGATCGATTCGCAGGCGTGGCGACGCACGGTCGACCTCAACGTCAACGGCACGATGTACGTGCTCAAGCACGCGGCACGTGAATTGGTGCGCGGCGGCGGCGGTTCGTTCGTGGGGATCTCCTCGATCGCGGCCAGCAACACCCACCGTTGGTTCGGCGCCTACGGGGTCACCAAGTCGGCCGTCGACCACATGATGATGTTGGCGGCCGACGAGCTCGGCCCGTCGTGGGTGCGGGTCAACAGCGTCCGCCCGGGCTTGATTCGCACGGATCTGGTTGTGCCCGTTATGGATTCACCGGAACTGAGTATGGACTACCGGCAGTGCACGCCGCTGCCGCGGGCGGGTGAGGTCGAGGACGTCGCCAACCTGGCGATGTTTTTGCTCAGCGATGCGGCCAGCTGGATCACCGGGCAGTGCATCAACGTCGACGGCGGCCACATATTGCGGCGCGGTCCCGATTTCTCCGCGATGCTGGAACCCGCTTTCGGTGCCGACGGCCTACGCGGAGTGGTCTGAGGCCTTCGAGGCCAAGGCCCCGGCGTCACGCTCGGCGAGCGTGGCGAGCGCCGACCAGTCCAACTGCCCGCCCCCGGTTGCCACCAGGGTGAGGAGGCGGTCGCGGAGCAGGCTGGCCACGGGCAGCGGCACTTGCAGCTGTTCTGCGGCGCTGAGCACCAATCGAACGTCTTTGAGGCCCAGGGTCGCCGCGAACCCGGCCGGCTCGAATTCGTCTCGCGCGATCAGCCCGCCGTAGATCTGATAGACCGGCGCGGCGAACGTCGTCGAGGTGAGGAGCTCCACGTACTGCTGCTTGTCGACGCCGGCCTTGGCCACCAGCGCGACGGCCTCGCCCAGGCTCTCGATGGCGGATGCGATCAGGAAGTTGCCACTCAGCTTCACCAGGTTGGCGATGTGCGGCCGGTCGGACACCACGAACGTGCGCTGGCCGATCGCGTCGAACAGCGATAGCAACGGCTGCACGACCTGCGGCGCGCCCGCCGCGATGACGAAAAGCTTTGCGGCTGCCGCTGCTTCGGGCCTGCCAAGTACGGGCGCGGCGGCGTACCGATGCCCGGCTTCGGCGTGTGCGGCCGCCAAGCGCTCGGAAAGGGCGACGCTGATGGTGCTCGACGAGACGTGGGTCGCGCCCGGCGGCAGCGAAGCCACGATGCCGTCTTCTCCGAACGCCACCGCCTCCACGGCCCGGTCGTCGGACAGCATGGTGAATACCACGTCGGCGCGGCATGCTTCGGCGACATTGCCCGCCGCGGTCGCGCCCAGCCGGACGAGGGCATCCGCCTTGCCGGGCGAGCGGTTGTACACCGTCAACCGGTGACCCGCCTTGATGAGGTTTGCCGCCATGCCGTGGCCCATGTTTCCCAGGCCGATGAATCCGATGTCCATGCGTCCACTTTGCCTCTTGGGGCCCCATTTCGGGCCGCTCCTTACGATGATGGGCACGCTTGGTGATGTGACGGGCACGGAAGCGGGGAGCGGCAAATGAAGCGACTCGAGGGGAAACGGATCCTGGTGACCGGCGCGGGGTCGGGGATCGGCCAGGCCACCGCGCTGCGGTTGCTCGACGAGGGTGCCACCGTGGTGGCCTCCGACATCGCCGCCGAGGGCCTGGGCGCCACTCGGGCCCGGGCGACCGAGGCGGCGGCCGCGGGCCGCCTCACGACGGTGCCGATGGACGTCGGCAACGAGGATTCGGTGATCGACGGCGTGGCCCGGGCCATCCACACGCTCGGCGGCCTGGATTCGCTGATCAACGCGGCCGGCATCTTGCGCGCCGCGCACACCCACGAGACCAGCCTGGAACTGTGGAATCAAATCGTCGGCGTCAACCTGACCGGCACCTTTCTGGTGGTCCGGGAAGCGCTTCCGGCGCTGCTCGCGAATTCGCGCAGCGTGGTCGTGAACTTCAGTTCCACATCGGCGTCTTTCGCGCATCCCTACATGGCGGCCTACGCGGCGAGCAAGGGTGGAATCCAGGCCTTCACCCATTCCTTGGCGCTCGAGTACGCGCGCGCCGGCCTGCGCGCGGTATGCGTGGCGCCGGGCAGCATCAAGTCCGGGATCACCGATGCAACGGGCGGCTACATTCCGAAAGACGCTGACTGGTCACTGTTTTCGAGGTTGATGCCGATCCTGCCCACCACGGTGGAATCCAGCGGCGCGGGCATGGCCGACCCCGCGGTGGTCGCCGGCGTGATCGCGATGCTGGTGTCCGAGGACGGCGCATTCATCACCGGCACCGAAATCCGGATCGACGGGGGCACCCACGCCTGAGGCGCCTGATTGGCTCCGCGCGCTTGCGCGCCAAATTGACTCAGCGCGCTTGCGCGCCTAATTGACACACGGCACCCCGCCGCCGTCGATCGGCTTTCCTTGATCGGGCGTCGGGTAGGTGTTGGTGCTCCAGTAATACGTGCTGGCCTTGCTGGACGTCGTGGTGGTCGTCGTTTCGTCCGCCGTGCTGTCGTCCGGCGCCGGCATCGAGAAGTTGGTATCCACCGTCACGCGGATGTGCCCGGGCTGGACACCGGGATCCGGTTGGTTGGGGGCGTCGAGGCCGAGCAGATTGGCCACGTTACGTGCGTCGGTTTCGGCGCCCGCGCCGTACACGATTGTGGTGGCGGTCGGCTCACCCGAATCACGGTCGCGGACCTGACCCGCGGTATAGCCGTGCTTTTTCAGCGCGCTGGACACCTCGGTGGCCATTCCGCTCATGCTGCCGGCATTGATCACGTCGACGACCGTGGACGGGCTGGGCTTGGCCGCGGTGGTGGCGGATGCGGTCGTCGGCGGAGGGGCGCCGATCGCC
>Ga0210389_10001559_pt1 | contig 18556 bp, 16 predicted proteins | sample IncBWH28OmetaG_FD_160127 | JGI IMG/M metagenome (GOLD analysis project Ga0210389, IMG submission 160127) | Forest soil microbial communities from Barre Woods Harvard Forest LTER site, Petersham, Massachusetts, United States - Inc-BW-H-28-O ...
CCGCGCTCAATGCTGCCACGACGCTGGGAATGGCGGCGGGCACCAGCCCCTCGATCACCCTGACCAGTTCAGGAGTATTCTCGGTCGCCTTCCAGGACAACGTAGGCGCCCTCTACCTCGTGTACTCGAGTTACGTGACGGCCCAGTCGCAGATGCATCTAGAGAACATAGCCCTTCCCATGGAAGCGAACACGAATCCCTCGCTGCCGCAGGCGAGCTTGCCAACTCAGGCTAATGAGGTGTCCGTGTACTCGGCGGCCCTCGGGCAACTCTGCGCATGGAAAGATGCCACCAAGACCAAGACCTGCTTCAGCCAGTTCACGGACGACGTGAGCCCGGCGGTCGCCCTTATCCAGGGTGTCTACTGGACGGCCTTTGAATCAGACAGCGGCAACTTCCGGGCCTTCAACACGGCAACCGGGAGCTACTTCGAGCAGCCCATGTACAACGGCACCGTCGCGGCGCTGTCCAGCTAAGTCGCCGGACTCTAGCCTGTGGGTTCGGAAATACGATCCTGGGTTGCTGCGGGCAGTTAAGTTAGGCGGCGATGCAGTACTCGTGGGTGAGCCCGCCGGGGATCTGCTTCCGGCGAATCCGGAATCCGGCGAGGTCGACCGGTTCAGGCGGTCAGGTACCGGCTTGAGCAGGTGTGAGCTGGGTGAGGGAGCGGTGCGGTCAGGGTGCCTGCGGCGGGCTGGCCACGAGATAGCCCTGCCAGGCAGCCCAGCAGGCAGCGAACGAGCAGGTAGACGACCGAAATGATCACTCAGCGATGATCCCAGCCAGGAGGCCCGCCCAGGCGTGACAGGTACTCCTTGAACTGGATGAGAGCCAAGGGTAGGGGCGGCCCTCCGCCGCCCCAGAGGACTAGCTCCACCGTTCGGGCAGCGCGCCGGGCTGCTGGCGAGCGGCATGGTTATTTCGAGGTAGGTGCCGGCACGGAGAGCGGTCTCTATCCGGACCGTGCCGCCCGATCCCGTGATCCTGCCGCGGATGGATTGCCGCAGTCCCATACCCTCGGGCTGTGCCGCGGGATCGAACCCGCGGCTTTGATCGACCAGGGTCACGACGAGGGCCGCGGGCGTGGCGGTCAACCGGAGCACCGCGGTGGCCGTCGCGGCATGTTTGACCACGTTGGTCAGGGCCTCGCTGATGGCGCCCGTGAGCGCGGCGCGTTGCCGGGAGCCGAGCGAGCTGAGGGCGGCTGGCCACCGGAGCGTCGCGTGGTTGAACTCAACGTGCAGCCCGTCCCGGGGCGCCCGGGCGGCCAGCTCGCTCAGTTGCCCGAGCAGGTCCGTTCCTGGTCTCATCGACGGGCCGGCGTGCAGGTAGCCGCCGTAAAGGTGGCCGCCTGCCAGGAGGGCGGTCGCCGCGAGCACGGAGCTGAGGCGGCGCAACCCGACGCCGAACGCCAGTGAGCAGAGAACCGAGTAGGGATAGGCGACGTACAGCACGGCGATCGTGCAGGCGAGGTCCGCTCCGGTCCACCACTGGCACCGGAGGTTCCCGGCATGGCCGGCGCGGTGCCCACCACGGCAATGTTGCCGGTGACCGCGGCCTGCCAGTTCGTGCCGATGGACTCCTGGCCTGCGCCCGCCGTGCCAGTCACGCGCGTCAGGCCCGAGCACGAGTTGCTCGTGGACGGGTCACCGATCACAAGCGCGGCGAACCCGCTGAAGCTGTGGGGTTCCAGAGCTCGGCCACTGCTCCTGACCTGGCCTTTTTATGCGGCTCGCTCGTATTCGCTGATCAGGCCGCCAAGGACGGGCCGACGCTTGATTCGCTCCTTGGAAGGGTCCGCGACCGGGTGATCGGGGCGGAGCTGGCGGCTGCGGTCGGCGCGGCCCGGGCCCGGTGATGTTCGACTGGATCTGCGCTGATAACGGGATCCGGCACCTGCTGACCGTGCCGTACTCGCCGACCACCACGGGGAAGGTGGAGCGGCTGCACAAGACGATGCGGCCGAGTTCTTCACCCCGAACGACCAGGGCACCTTGCGCAGCCGATCCGCGCGTGTCCGTGGCCTTGGGCAGGGGAGTTGACTCGCACGAACCTAACCGTTAGGTTTGAACCTAACGGTTAAGGATGGAGGATCCGGTGCAGCAGGAAGCCGTGCTGGCCATGCTGGCCAAGGAGCCGTCGTCGGGCTCCCGGCTGCGCGCCCGGCTGAACGACGCGCTCGGCCCCCTCGGCGAGGCGGTGAACGAGGGCCAAGTCTACGTCACCCTTTCCCGGATGGAGAAGGCCGGGCTCATCGCCCGCGGGGAAGCGGCAGCGCCGGAGGCGGGCCGTAAGGTCTACGAGCTCACCGCCGCTGGCCAGGAACGGGTGGCGGACTGGCTGTCGGAGGTCGCCTGGCCCAGGCCTGACCTCGCCGAGTTCCACCTCAAGCTCGTCGCAGCGGCCCAGGCTGGGCTCGCGGACCCGGTCGGCATCGTCGACGCCCAGCGCCGGGAACTGCTGCGGCATCTCCGGGACGTAGAGCGGGCGGCGATGGCCGAACCCGGGGGCTCGCAGGCCGGGCTCCTGCTCGAAGGCATCGTGCTGCGCCTGCAGGCCGACCTGCGCTGGCTGGAGGCGTGCGAGCGCGCCTGGACCAACTGGAGGAAGAAATGAGCGAAGACGGGTCGGGAGCGCCCATTGTGCGTGCGCGGGGCCTGCGCAAGGAGTACGGCAGCGGCGGGGGGCTGGTGCGCGCGGTCGACGAGGTCGACCTCGACGTCGCCCCGGGCGAGGCGCTGGCCATCATGGGGCCGAGCGGCTGCGGGAAGTCCACCCTGCTGCACCTCCTCGGCGGCCTCGACCGGCCGGACGCCGGCGAGCTGTGGGTGGCGGGACGGCGGGTCGACCGGCTCTCAGAGCGCGGCGTGGCCCAGCTCCGGCGCCATGACGTGGGCTTCGTCTTCCAGGCCTTCCACCTGATGGACGAGCTGACCGCCGAGGAGAACGTCGAGCTGCCGGCGCTCCTGGCTGGGCGCTCGCCCCGGCAGGCGCGGCGGCGGGCCGCTCAGCTGCTGGACCAGGTCGGGCTTTCCGAGCGGGCGGGCCACCTCCCGTCGGCATTGTCCGGCGGCCAGCGCCAGCGCGTCGCTATCGCCCGGGCGCTCGCCAACGAGCCGAAGGTCGTCCTGGCCGACGAGCCGACCGGCAACCTGGACAGCGCCGCGACCCTGGACGTGCTACGGCTCTTCGAGGACCTCCGCGCCGTCGGCCTCACCCTGGTCGTCGCGACCCACGACGAGCGGATCGCGGCCACGGCGGACCGGATGATCTCGATGCGCGACGGCGCCTTCGCCGGTGAGACGCGCCTGGCCGGCGGCACCAGGGGAAACCTCGCCGGCCTCGCCGGCTGGGGTGAGTGAGCGATGGGCACCGCACTGCTCGTCTTCCGGCTCGCGGCGCGCGACATCCGCCGCCACGCCGCCCAGGCCCTCCTCCTCGTCATCGCCATCGCGGCGTCGGCGGCGACCCTCACGATGGGGCTCGCCCTGAACGGCGTGACCAGCCAGTCACCCTACCTGGCAACCCGCGCCGCGACGACAGGCCCCGACGTCGTCGCCTACCTGACGTCCGCCTCCCAGGCGACGTCCCTCCTGCGCGCCTCCGGGGTGGCGGGCCACAGCGGCCCCTTCCCCGTCGCCTCCGCCACCATCCGCTTCGACGGGCGCCAGGCCGACGTCTTCGCGCAGGGACGCAGCACGGCGCCAGCCGCGGTCGACCAGCCGCTGCTCACGGCCGGAAGCTGGGTGCGGCCGGGCGGCGTCGTCATCGAGCGCACCTTCGCCGACGCGCTCGGCGTTACGTCCGGCGACCGGGTCAGCGTGGGCGGCAAGCCGTTCACCGTCGCGGGCATCGCGGTAACCGCAGCGCAGACGCCCTATCCGAACCTGTGCAACGGCACCCTGGAAACGAACTCCCCGGCAACGTCGAAGTTCTCCAATGCCTGCCCGCCCTCGTTCAAGATCCCGTTTCTGTCGCTCCCCGGAGGCCAGGAACTCGCCAGCTCTGACGAAGTCGGCCAGATCTGGATGACCGGGGCGGACGCGACCGGGCTGGCGTCAAAGGCAAACCCCCTGACGACCTACGCCCTCAACCTCAAGCTCGCGAACCCCGGCGACGCCCAGACGTTCGCCTACGAGCACTTCCAGTCCAACCCTCTTGCGGTCTCGACCTGGGAAGGGACCGCGTCGGAAGACGCGCTGCTGGTCCAGGACGGGCAGGGGGTGCTGCAGCCGGGGGCGCTGCTGCTCGCGCTGCTCGCGATCGCCAGCGTGGCCGTCCTCGTCGGGCGCCGCCTGTCGGAGTACGCACGCCGGGTCGGGCTCCTGAAGGCTGTCGGTGGCACGCCAGGCGTGGTCGCGGCGACGTTCCTGGCCGAGAACCTCGCTCTCGCGCTGTTCGCCGCAGTGATCGGCCTGGTGGCAGGGTGGCTCGCGGCACCGCTGATCACCAGCCCCGGTGCGGCCCTTATCGGCGCTGCGGGCGCGCCCCCGGTCTCGCCGGGCACGGTGGCGGAGGTCATCGGGCTGGCGGTCGCGGTGGCGCTGGCGGCGACGCTCGTCCCTGCCATCCGCGCGTCGCGCGGAAGTACCGTCGAGGCGCTCAACGACATCGCCCGCCCGCCGAAGCGCCGGGATACCCTGGTCCGCGTCTCCCGCAAGCTGCCGGTTCCGGCCTTGTTCGGGCTCCGGCTGATCGCGCGCCGCCCCCGCCGTGCCCTCCTGTCTGCGGCAAACATCACCGTCACCGTCACCGGCATCGTGACGGTGATCGCCTTCCACGCCTACGCGGACAACAAGCTGTCCGGAGCCGTCGCCCTCACCGCGGGTGGGCTCTCGAACCCGGTGATCAACCGCGACGAGCAGATGCTCACGGTCATCACGGTCATGCTGGTTACCCTCGCCGTGCTGAACGCGCTGTTCACGACATGGGCGATGGTGCTCGACGCACGACGGTCCTCGGCCCTGATGCGGGCGCTCGGCGCCCGGACCCGGCAAGTCACCTCCGGGCTCGTCGTCGCCCAGGTCATCTCGGCACTCCCCGGGGCCATCCTGGGGATCCCGCTCGGACTCGTCCTGTTCAAGGCCGCCGTCCACGGAGGAACCCTGCCGCCGGCAACGTGGCTCGCCGCAGCGCTACTGGGGACACTCGCCGTGATAGCCGCGCTCACCATCGTCCCAGCACGAATCGGCACCCGGCAGCCCGTCGCCCAGGTGCTCCAGTCCGAGACGGCGTAACGGGACACGCGCGTTCCCTTGCTGCCGTCTTGCCTGGCCTTGCGGCAGGGCGTGACCGCGGTCCCTGGCTGGCCGGCGCGCACCGGGATGCGCTTGGCCTGGACGTCCGTCAAGACCTCTCATTAGGTTGAGGCTAGGCCAGCCCGAAAAACAGCAGCAGGCCAATGACGATTGCCACGGCAGCCCCGCTGAGAGCCAAGATCCGCAGTGTTCGCGACGCGGCTCTGACATATGCGATTGTCAGGGCGCCGGAGGCGACCAGAAGGATACCCAGCACTGTGTCATGTCCAAATTTCACGGGATTCCCTCGGGGGTCGCGTTTCCGGGTAAAGCGATTGGTAATGCCTGCTGCCGGGCCATGGTAAATTCTGGCGGGCCGTTGCGCCTGTCTGACCTCAATCGTTCAGGCGGTTTAAGGTTCGGTTACTGATTATGCCGGTATCCGTTTTTGCCTCACGTCCGTTGTCCCTGCGGCGGAAGTTGCGCGGGCTTCCCGGGGTGCCCGGGTGCGCATCGGCTCCCACCGCGCCGGGCTGTCGTTCTGGTACCTGTACGCACCTACCCGGCCGCGGCAAGATATCCGCGATCACGCGGGCGGATTTACTCGGCAGCCGCGATGACGGCCTTCGCCGCGCTGTCATGCACCCTGATCACCTGGCCGGCACCCCACAGCTCCATCCCCCGGGCCTGCGGGGGATGGAAAGCTTCCGGCGCCCCGCACGCAGTGAACCTACGGGCCTAGGCCAGGACGGTCATGGGTTCGCGCTGAGCTCGCTGAACCCGAGCCCGCGCGTCGTCGGCAGCCATGTTGCCGAAGCGCTAGTGTCGCCCTCCCCCGAGGTCCCGCCGCAGAAGATGCAGGCCTTCACGTTCTTCGTCAGCATGGGCGCCAGCTACGTTCAGGTCGCCAGGTACCAGGGCCGCTCCCTCCTCCGCGATGACGGCAGGCCGGCAGTGAAGTACCACGTCCCGTGCCACGGCGACCGCAAGCCCGTTAGATGGGGCGAATGAGCACGACCGCCGAGCGTAAAGCACCAGGTCAGGCCATGCGCAGGGTTTTGGCGCGGCGCAAGCGTCCTACGGATCCTGATGCGAGCTGGCTACCGGATATGGTAGGAATCCAGGGATTTTACCCTCATCCGCCTCGGGGGGCGGTGCCGCGCACATGCTTAGTGGAGTGGTTCAAATGGCTTGGACGGGACCCAGCGACTCAGGAAATCAGGGCTACGGGCAGCAGGGCTACTCCGGCGGGCGGGCGTATCCGGGGCAGCAGGGTTACCCTGGCCAGCAGGTTCCGCCGGGCGGGTATCAGGGATACCAGGGAGGACCGGGGTACCAGGGATACGGCGGGCAGCAGGGGTATCCAGGGGGACCTGGGTTTGCGGGGCCCGGTGACCCCTACGGGCTTGGCAAGCCCAGCTACTGGCTGACGTTCGTCATAACGTTCTTCTTCGGACTCTTCGGCCTCATCCCCGCGATCATCCACTCGAACACGGCTCGCGAGCGGGGCTATTCTCAGAGTAGCTACTGGATCGCGTTCGCGGTGGGGATGGGGCTGGAGATCGTCTTGTCCATCGCCCTCATCGCGATCCTCGTCATCAGCGCGCAGCACGCGATCAACAACCTGCCGAACAACTTCCCGTCCGGCGTGCCAACGGGCTTTTCAACCAGCGGACTCTAGGACAGCCGCCTGCTAAGCCTCGGTCAGCTGGCCCTGTGAAACCATAGTTGGCCCGATATCTTGTTGGGTTAATCCTGTGGCTGCGGCTGCGGCCGCGGCTGCGGCCGATAGTTATCGGACCGACGATGCATGGCGCGCATCTGAGGCTCTCAGCTGCGTGGATGACTGTGAATCCACGCCGACTCACGGACCTCTGGGCTACGCTGATCGGAGCCGGGCTGCCCGGGACTTACTTCACCGGGCTAGCCGTTCACTAGGGCCGCCCCCTGAAACTTACTCGCCTCGCTTGACTGCCAATCGCGGCACGGGGACAATCGTGAAGCGGAGGGAAGAATTGCCATGGGCGAGCCTGCGGTTTCTGTCATTATCCCCACCTACAACAGGCGCGACGAGCTGCGGCAAACCCTCGAAGCGCTCGCCGCGCAGGAATTCCCGACAGGGGAATTCGAGGTGATAGTCGCGGACGACGGCTCGTCCGACGATTCCGCCGAGGTGGCCGCGTCGTTCGACGGGCTGCTGCGGTTGAAGTACGTCTGGCAGCAGGACCTCGGGTACCGGGCCGCCGCCGCGCGCAACTTTGGGGCCCGGCAGGCGACCGCACCGATCTTCGCGTTCCTCGACTGCGGCACGCTGGCCGGTCCCGGGTTCGTCGGCGGGCACCTGGCCGCGCATTCGGCGCCGGGCAGGCGGGCCGTTCTCGGCTACTGCTACGGGTATGACGGCCTTCGCAAGGAGAAGTGGGTGCCCGACTCGTTCGGCACGGTCAGCCTGCCGGAAGTCGTTAGGCGGAATGTCGATGACCCGCTATTCCAGGACATCCGGCACAGTGAATTCGAGCGGGTCGGCTTCGACTTCATGAAGTTCGCCGTCCCGTGGAGTTACTTCACCACGATGAACTGCTCGATGCGGGCCGCGGAGTTCTGGGCAGTCGGCGGGTTCGACGAGATGTTCAAGTCGTGGGGAATGGAGGACACCGAGCTCGGCTACCGGCTTTGCCACAACGGCGTGGCGTTCACGCTGTCCCTCGACGCGTGGACCATCGAGGCGCCCATCGATCGCGAGGTGAAGCGGCGCCTTGGCAGCCTGATGCGAAACGCGCGCATGTTCCACGACAAGTTCCGCGAGCCGTTCGTGGAGTTGCTGGTCGACGGGCTGCGCAACCTCGAGCTGAACACGATGCAAGCCGACTCCGCGATGCTTGACCACTGGACCGAGCAAGCCAGGGAGCTGGACGTGACGGCCGAGATCGAGTCGGCGCTGCGTGAGCTGCCGGCCGGGGCGAGCGTCGCGGTCTTCGGCTGCGGCGGGTCGGTCCCGGCGTCGCTGCCGCCCGCCGCGCTGCTGGACTTTGACGCTGCCCTGCTCGCGAAGGCCACCGCGGACGGCCGGCACGCCGGCTACCACGCGATCGGGCTGCGCACCCAGCTGGCGGCAAAGTCGGCGGACGCAGTGATCGTCACCTCGCGGCTGCGCGGGCTGTGGCCCAGGTACGGCGAGCGGATCACAGCCGAGGCGCAGCGCGTCGGGCGGCGTGTCCTGGGTGCCAGTGCTACCAGCAGCCCTTGATCGTCGCCCTTGATCGTGGCTAGGGCGCCCAACGACCTCCGATAGTCACAGCAGCCAGCGCGACCATGACCACCGCGCCCCACTGTTATCCGGCCACATGAGAGACGGGTGAAACGCCATGGCGGAGAGGGTCCTCGTTCCGTTCGAGGGTGAGGGTGCCGGGGTCGCGGAGCTCAGCTGGGGCCAGCAGATGATCTGGGCCACCATGCAGGGAAAGGACAGCTCCCTGCCGATGGGCGGCGCCCGGGAGCTGCCGCCCGGCCAGACCGTGGCGGACGCCGTGGCCGGATTGCGCTTCATCATGAGCCGCCACCAGGCACTGCGCACCAAGTTGCGCTTCGGCCCCGACGGGCAGACCCAGCAGGTGGTGCACGCCTCCGGCGCGATCACGCTCGAGGTCGTGGACGCGGGCGAGCGCGACCCGGGCGAGGTGGCGGCCGCCGTCGCCGCCGGGTACAAGGCCCGGAAATTCGACTACGAGCGTGAATGGCCGCTGCGGATGGCCGTGATCACCCGCCATGGCACCGCCACGCATGTCGCGCAGATGATCTGCCATATCGCGCTGGACGCGTTTGGCCTGGCCCTGCTGTACGACGACTTCGACCACCGCGATGAACGGACCGGGCCGCTGACGGCGATGCATCCGATGGAGCAAGCCACCGTGCAGCGCGGTCCGAGCGGTCGCCGGGCGCACGAGGCGTCGATGCGCTATCTCGAGCGGCTGACCCCGAGCATCCCCGACCTCCAGCTCAAGGAGTCGGGCGACCCGCGGCAGCCGCGTTTCTGGCAGGTCACCCTCGACTCGCCGGCGGGTTACCGGGCCGCGGGGACGCTGTCGGCCCGGCTCGGCCTCGGCACGTCCCCGGTGCTGCTCGCCGCGTTCGCCGTCGCCCTTGCCTCCGTTTCCGTCAGCCCGCGCGTGGTGGCCCACCTGGTGGTGAGCAACCGGTTCCGGCGGGGGTTCGCCGGCTCGGTCAGCCCGGTGATGCAGACCACCATTGGCGTGATCGAGACCGACGGCCCGTTCGAGGAGGTGGTCAGGCGGGCCTGGCAGTCCGGGCTCGGCGCGTACAAGCACGCTTATTACGATCCGGCGGCTGCGAACGAGGTGTGGAAGCGGCTAGTGGCCGAGCGCGGCGCGGAGCCGGACTGGAGCGTGGTATTCAACGACCGCCGGGTGCTCAGCCGCGAGGCCGCTGACGCTGTTTCCGCGGCGGACGGGGCACCGTCGCTCCGCGACGAGCTGACCCGGTCGACGCTGACCTGGGGCGAGCGCAACGACGTGTCGCAGCAAAAAGTCTTCCTGAGCATTTGCGAAGTACCGGACACACTGTGCGTCGAATTGTGGGCGGATACTCACTTCGTGACCCCGGCGGACATGGAGAAACTGCTCAGGCGCATGGAGGCGGTGATCGTCAACGCTGCAGCGGTTCGCGGAGGCCGTTAACTGCTACAAGCTATCCCTGGCGCGCTTCATGCCTTCGTGGTGAGGAGAGGCTGCACGTAATGTCCGCTCGTCCTTCAGGCGCGACCGGTGCCGGTGGCCAGAGGTACGGACCAGGCGGTTGGGTCGGACGGGTCGGACGGTGCGGTGCGGCAGATGACATAGTGGCGCGGGGTGATGGCCGCAGGGTGGTGGGCGAGGATGGCCATGCAGCGGGCGTGCGCTTGCTCGGGTGTGTTGATGGTGTCGGTGGCGGCCAGGTGGGCGACCAGCGGGCGGCCGTCGACCGAAGCGAAGACGTGGGCGACGGCGGGCGCGACGGCCTCGTCGACTAGGCGCTGCACGTTGGCTACCTCGACCCAGCAGTGGTCGAGCAGTATCCGGTCCGGGGTGCCGGCGATGGGCTCCAGCCCGATGACCTCGGGCATCTGGCTGCTGGGCACGTCTCCGAGCGCGGCGGCCACCAGCAGGCGTTCGATGGCCAGCAGTACAGACTCCAGTTCGGCCCGCGGTACCAGGCCGGCGTCGCCGCTCCACACGTCCAGCCGCAGGCAGCCATCGACCTGGTGGAGGCTGAACCGGATCGGCGCTCTGCCGTCCGGCACCGGGCGCCACCGCAGCTCGGTCCGGGCGAGCGCGAGGCCGATCTCCTCGGGCTGGGACCCGATGCCCGCGGTGAGCCCGGACCACGACGCGGGGATGAGGTTGTTGAACAACGGGTCGAAGTTGAGGCGAAGGCCCCGCTCGTAGCCGTTCAGCTCGTCCATGGCATCCCGCCTGGCCGTGTCGTACCTGGCGAGCCGGTTCGCCTCCATCACCGTGGTCCAGGTGTGGCGGAGCACCTCGTCGAAACTTCTTCCGGCGATCTCCACCGTGACGATGGCACCCTGGGACAAGGCGCCGACGTAGTTCAGCAGATGGCGCTCGAAACGGTTGCTGGACACCAGCGGGAACACCAGCTCCGGATAGTTGGCGCGGTGGGCGATCACGGCGCAGATGGCCGCGAGCACGATGCTGGACCGGCTGGTCCTGGTGCGCGCCGCCACCCGCTGCACGGCCATCGCGGAGGCCACCGAGGACAGCTCGACCGCCAGCGACTCGCCGCTGGTCCGGGCGCCCGGCAAGGCGTACAGGCAGCGGGGCATCCGCCGCGACTGCTCCAGTAGGTGGTCCAGTGCCGCCTGCGCCCTGCGTCGCTCGGCCGGCGTCGCCTCCAGTTCAGCCTGGTCCAGCGGCTGATGGCCGGGCGGGCCGACCTGCCGTCGCTCGGGATGGCCGAGCAGGCCGGCGAAGTCGCGCTTGAGGACCTCGATCGCGCCGTGGTCCACGGCCACGTGCGTGAGCGCGGCGGCGCACGCGATGACCCGGTCGCCCGCGCCGGGGGCGATGGCCACCGCCATACGCACCGGACGACGCCCCGGGTCGGGTGACCCGCGCAGCCAGCGGATGAGTGCCTCGGCCACTGCGGGCCGGTCCTGCGGTCCCCACTGTCCCTCGCCGAGCGAGCAGGCTTCCAGCATCAGGACGCCGGACGCCGCGACACGCTGGCGTGGCTGCTCGCCGGGCACGTAGGTGGTGCGCAGGCTCTCGTGCCGCGCGATCAGCACCGCGGCGGCCTCGGCCACGTCGCCAACCGACGCCACCCCCGGCACCGGGAGCTCGATGTACAGGATCGCGTAGGGGTGGGCGGGGGCCGAGCTCGTCCACGTGTAGACGTCGAGCTGGCCCAAGGTGAGCGGTCCCTCGCCGGCCCGCTCCCCGGTGAACTCGACCGGGATGGACCGCGTCGGGGTCAGCTGCACGCGGCGCCGACGGCGCTGGCCGGCTTCGGTTCCGGTGCTCATCGCTGGTCAGCCGATCGGCGACGAGCTCGGCTGCCGGTCGAGTCCGACGTGGCTAGAGGCAATGCCTTGTCGGTGTAAATCTCAGCGGCTGGCGGGCTGCCTTTGCGCTGGAAGATCACCCCGCCGGCGACTGGTTGTGCGCCCGGGCGGTAGCCGAGATCGGCCAGTCCGCTCCCTGAGCCGGGCGCCGGAACGGCGAATTCGGGCTGCCATTCCGAAAGTATTTCGGTCGAGGCGGTACGATCTTCCAGGTGGACGGCCGGGGATGCCGGTTGCGCGTTGTTATGGGTCACGAGATCGAGCGTCACCGACGCCATGGCCTCATCCTACGGGCTACACGGACCGCCGTCCATATCTGACGATGCTGACATTGATTGCCGGGTAAAACCTAAAGCGTGCTCTTGCGGGCAACGCTCACGCATGCAACAATTTTCGGGTGTCACGATCCTCGTGGTATCGCCGGATCCCTCGCCGGAGCCAGAAATGCCCTTTCCGGGAGGTTTGATTATGAGCGATTCGCACATTGATCCGTTTGCTATAGTCGAGGAAGCCGTCGCCCGGCTTCCATGGCCGGAGCACGATCCAGTCTTCAGCCGCGCGCTGGCCCAGTTCGTACGGCACACTGGCGCACGCGAGGTGCTCGAACTAGGCACTGGCCACGGAGGCTCCGCCTGTTGGCTCGCCACCGGGGTCCGCCTGAACGGCGGAGGCACGCTTACTACGATGGACCGCGATAGCGCGCCATCAGTGGAGCAGCTCCTCAAGTCCGCTGGCGTCGCTGAGATGACTCGCGTCGTGCGCACGCCACGGTCCTACACATCGGAGCTTATGCAACTTATCCAGGCGAACACGGTCGACTATCGCTGCAATCCGCAGTTCGACTTCTGCTTTGTCGATGGTGCTCACAACTGGGACACGGACGGGTTCGCGTTCTTTCTCGTCGCGAAGCTTCTCAGGCCCGGCGGTTGGCTCGTCTTCGACGACCTCGACTGGACTTATGCGACCACCCTGTCCCTGGCACCTGTCGACGCGGAGGTGGCAAGCTTTATGTCGCCCGAGGAACGGTCGACTCCACAGATACGCGATGTGTTTGAGCTCCTCGTCCGGCAGCATCCTGGCTTCGACGTCGTGCGCCAGTTCCGTGTTCATGGCTGGGCACGCAAGTCGGGTCCCCAGGACAGCACGGACGACAGCCGCCTGATAGACGAACTGGAGGCCGCTGTCGACCTGCACGGATCTCATGCCTGAGGCAGGCGGGGCGACAGGCAATATTTCGTAACCAGGGAATGCGAACGCTCGGGACCCCACGCCCGCGGCAACTCGCGGATGTCATCCGAAGACGCGCCAGACCCCAGCTACGCTTCGGGGGGGTTCAGTATCGGGACATTGAACTGCGTATCGCAACTCAGGCAAAGCTGTGCGGGGATACTCCCGTCCACGTCCACCACGGGGACAACCTTCAGGTGCTTGCAGTGGCCCCTGACCCATTGGTCGGGCTGGCCGGGACGTCGCACGAACTCCCACTCCCAGTCCGGGTCAAGCACCACACCGCCCGGATCGGGAGACGCGGGCTTAGCGGCAATAGGCTGGACAGGTCGCGTTACCAGGCCACTGGGACGCAATGGCCCCGTAAGACGCGGCGACCTGCGCTTAGTCGCATAGCCGATGATGACGATCATGACCATGAAGGCGACGATGACGATCACGGCGTAACCTCACGGCTTGTCATCCAAGTTCCCCTCGTGTCCACAGCAGGCTACACCAGCCATGCTCATCGATCGAGATAGCGCGTTACGGCCAACGGAACGACGAAGCGTGCGCGGTGGCAGCTTGGCAGCCCATTTCAGCTTCCGCCCGTCCGCTAGCCGTTCGCGACGGCCTGGTCGATCGCGGCCCGCTCCTGCGGGGTGACCGGGTGCTCCAGGGCCTCGGTCACCGGAGCCAGGTGCTCTGGGCGGGCCGGCCCGATCACGACCTGGGAGACCCGGTCATCGGACAGCAGCCAGGCGAGCGCGAGGCTTGCCATCGAGGTGCCGCGACTGGTCGCGATGGCCTGCAGCCTGGCTAGCGCCTCGAAGGTCCGGCCCGTGACGAACCCGGCGTACGGCTCGGGCCGCTGGGTCATCCGCGAGCCGGGGGGGTAGGGCACGCCGCGGCGGTACTTGCCGGTCAGCCAGCCCCCCGCCAGCGGGCTGAAGGCCAGGTACGCGACGCCTCGCTCGGCGCACAGGGGCAAGAGCTCCGGCTCGTCTTGCCGCGCGAGCAGTGAGTAACTGTTCTGGATAGCCTGCGGCGCGGTGCCATCACCGGCGGCTTCGAGGACGGCTGCCAGTTGCCGCGCGTCGAAGTTGCTGACTCCGTAGCCGCCGATCAGCCCATCGGCCTGGGCCGCGCGGAAAGCCCCCGCGGACTCCGCCAGCGGAACCACCCGGTCGTAGTCGTGGGCGAGGTACAAGTCGACATGGTCCACCCCCAGCCGGTCCAGGCTGGAGCGGAGCTGACGGGCGATCCGGCCCGGTTCCAGGCCGTAGTCGGCGCCAACCTCCATCGGGTGGAACGTCTTGGTCGTGAGCCGCGGGCGGACCCCGCGGGACCGCATCCAGCGGCCGATGGCCTGCTCGCTGCGGCCCCCGCCGTAGGCGTCTGCCGTGTCGAAGTGGGTGATGCCGGACGCCCAGGCCGCGTCCATCAGCTCATGCGCCTGGTCCTCAGTCAGTCCCTGGCCGAAGAACTCCGGTGCGGAGCCGATCCCGCCGAAGTTGCCGCAGCCGAGCCCGATCCGCTCGATCATCTCGCAGAGGCTCCTAGTCTTGCTGCTCATTATCGCGACCCGGCGTGGCGGCTAGGGTGGCCCCGGCCGACTCAAAGGGTAGACCAGCTGGCTCGAAGGCATGCCCGGCCGCCACCATCTGAGGTGGCGGCCGGGCAGTCTGGGCACTGGTTTCACAGCTGCCTACGGCACGCTCCATTTCTGGTTGGACGCACCGCTGCAGCTCCATATCTGGAGATATGTCCCGTTGGTGGTGCTTCCGTTCGGGTCGTCGAGGCACTTGCCCGAGGTCGGGTTGACCAGCTGCCCGTTGACGGCCGCCCATTGCTGGTTGGCACCGCCCGAGCAGGAGTACAGCTGGATGTGTGTGCCGTTGTTGTAGTTGGCGCCGGTGATGTCCAGGCAGCCGCCGTCGATGGTGATGGTGCCGTTGGTGTTGACGGTCCAGTTCTGCGCGGGGGCAAAGCCGTCGCACGCCCAGATCTGGACCTTGTTCCCGTTGGCGCCACTGCCGTTGTTGTTGTCCATGCAGGCGGAACTGCTCACGCCGGACACGATCGTGCCGGTCGCGCCGCCGCCGCTTCCGCCCCCAGTGTTGTAGCCGGCCGCGACGATGTTGGCCTGGACGGCGGCTTCGGTGGAGGCGGAGGCGTAGCCGGTGGTCATGACGCCTTCGTAGAAGGTGCCGTCCGCGCCCTTGCTGTTGTCCCCGCCGATGCCCAAGATGATGGCGCCCTGCTTCTTCATGGGGTTGTAGCCGGACGGGCGCACCCCGCTGAAGTCGGTGGCCAGGCCGCCGGACTGCGCGTTGCCGCCGAGGATGGCCCACTGGTTCGCGCCGCCTTCGATCATGGCGGTGGTGAACCGGAAGTTGGTGGTGGGGTCGCCCGAGTTGAGGTGGGTAGCGGTCCCGGAGAACAGGCCGTTCTCCATGTCGGCCATGATCCAGGGGCCGTTGCCGGTGCCGAAGCCCCAGACCTTGATGTTGCCGAAGTAGATGGCCTCCATGGTGCCGGCGCCGTCGTCGTTGTTGTTCGTCTCGGCGTTGCCGTAGTCGAAGCAGCAGCCGCCGTTGAAGTGCGTGCCGTCGAAGATCGCGTACTCGCTCTCCGGGTTGTTGCCGGTGGCGATGTTCCTGGTGCTGTCGTCGCGGTAGCCGTCGCCCGCGGCGATGAAGGCGCCGTACGCCTCGTGGCCGCCGACGGTGACCGGTGCCGCGGTGGCGTTCGCCAGGCCGTCGGGGCCGCCTGCGGCACCGCCGCCGGGCGCGTCGGTGAGGTTGTTGCCGTTGCCCGACTGGTCGTAGATCTCCGTGATGACGCACGAGGTGCCGGAGCAGAAGGAGTCCTGCGTCGAGGCGTTCGCGACGCCTCCGGCGCTGATGGGGCTGATGTTGGTGGTCGCGTTGTCCGAGGCGCGCCTGACCTGGTAGAGCGGCCCGTTGTAAGCGGCGTACAGCGCCCGGGTGGTGCTGTGCGCGGCAACGCACGGGGTGCCCCCCGCGGCGTAGATGTCACACGGCCCCTGCGTCGCCGCGCGCGACGGTGTCCCGGCACCGCCGGCGAGCAGCCCGCCAAGGGCCAGCATCGCGGCGGCGAGGGTCAGCAGTGCCTTCCTGGTGTGCCGGGATCGTGGTCTGACAGTCATCGTCGAATCTGCCCTTCCTGTTGAGAACCTGTTGCGTCCCGGGCGCCCGCCTGACGCAGGCCAAGCCCGTGGGACGGGCACGTCGAAGTCATGCGAGCGAACGCGGGCAGGCCGTCGCCACTCGCGATGTTAGCGATCACTTCCTTTCGACTATTTGGAACAAACACCCTGCTCCGTCGGTCTCGGATGAGTGTGAGCGCTAACATGCATGCTGTCAATGACGCATCTTGCGACGATCGTCAGTGCTGCGCCTTCGCGATGTAAGCGTGAAAGCGGGCGCGGGTTCGACGCGGTGCTGCGCTGCGGCAACCCCACGCGTGTGCACTCGTGCAGGATGCGCTATTTCGCTGCCTGCGACGTTGAGGCCCGGATGACCAAGCTGGTGGAAAGTTCAAGGTGCGATCGAGGCCTGCGTTCATTCGCGTCCGCGCGCGCGATCTCGAGCAGTTGCCTGACAGCCAAGGCGCCCATTTCCGCGGTTGGCTGCCGGACGGTGGTCAGGGACGGCCTGGCCCACTGAGCCTCTGGCATGTCGTCGAATCCGGCCACGCTCACGTCGGCGGGAATCCGAAGGCCGCGCGCCGTCAGGGCGTCGTAGACGCCGAGCGCCATCGCGTCTGAGCATGCGAACACAGCGGTGATGGCGGGATCTCGATCGAACAGCGAATGCGTTGCGGCCTCAGCTTGCCCGGGGTCCCAGTTGCCGTGCTCGACCGAGATCACGGCTTCGCCGGAGGCTGCGGCCTGCGCCGCGGCACGGAAACCATCGACACGGGCCGTGCTGTACAGGTAGCCGCGTCCGCCGTCGACGACGCCCATTCTTGTGTGACCGAGCGAGAGAAGATGCTCGGCGGCTAGGCGTCCGCCGTCCCAGTTAGCCGCGCCGACGCTGACGGCACCGTCCGGGGACCCGCTCATGGGGTCGATCAGGACCACGGGGATGCCCGCGGCAGAGAGGGCCTTGAACTGGCTGGAGGAGGGATCGACGAGTACGACGACGGCTCCCGCGGAGCGTCTTCGGAGCACTCGCGATGCCCAGTCGTGGTTTTCGCGGGCGAGGGTGACGACGACATCCAGCCCGGCGGCCGCAGCCTCGTACTCGACCCCGGCCACCACTCTGTTCATCCATGTGCTTTCGGCATGGTGCACCACGAGCTCGATCGTGGTTGGCGCGTCGGCTTCGTCGCGAAACCGCTCGCCTACGCTCCTGCCCCGGCGCGTGTACCCGACAGTCCGCACGGCGTCCATGACCTTCAGGCGCATCTCGGGCGAGACATCCGTGCCACCCCGCAGCACCTTCGAGACGGTCGGCACGCTTGTGCCGGCGACGGCGGCCACCGCCGAAAGCGTGGGGCGCCGCTGGTCAGGCGATCCGTTCGTCATGACCTCAGATTAGCGGCCGAAAATGTTGCGCAACTTTCGCTCTCGCCTTACCTTGCGAGGGCGCAGGTCCTATGTCACTCTGGCGTCAGATACAGGTCCAGCTTCCGACGATTCGGTCGAGAATTTTGCGCAAGTATCGCTCAAGGAGTTTCTACGATGATGAAGAAAACCCGCGCTGCGGCGATCGCCGCGCTCGGCCTGGGCATGGTCATGGCAGCCTCCGCCTGCGCCGGAGGCGGCAACAGCGGCAACGGCTCGTCCGGTAACGGCCAGGTCACGCTGTCGTTCTGGACGAACGCCGCCCCCGGTCCCGGCCTTACGTACTTCCAGAACGCCATCAAGACCTACCACGCGCTTCACCCGAACGTGACGATCAAGATGCAGGTCATCCAGAACGAGGACTACGACGGCAAGATTCAGACCGCGCTGGCCTCGAACTCCACGCCGGACATCTTCTTCCAGCGCGGCGGCGGCAAGATGCTGGCCATGGTCAACGCGAACCAGGTCCAGCCGCTGACCCTCACCGCCACGGACATGGCCAATGTCAGCGCGGCCGCGCTCGCCGGCGAGACCCTCAACGGCAAGATCTACGCCATCCCGCTGGACCAGCAGCCCGAGGGGATCTACTACAGCAAGGACCTCTTCGCGCAGGCGGGCATCACCTCGACGCCGACCACCATCCCCGAGCTCGAGGCCGATGTCGCCAAGCTGAAGGCCATCAACGTCGCGCCGATCGCGGTCGGCGCCAAGGACGCATGGCCCGCGGCCCACTGGTACTACAACTTCGCCCTGCGCGAGTGCAGCCAGGCCACGATGAACACGGCCGGCACGAGCCTCCAGTTCACCGACCCGTGCTGGACGAAGGCCGGCGACGACCTGGCGGCGTTCCTGAAGGTCAACCCGTTCGAGAAGGGCTTCCTGACAACTGCCGCGCAGGTGGGCGCGGGCTCCTCGGCCGGCCTGGTGGCCAACCACAAGGCCGGC
>Ga0210389_10001560_pt1 | contig 18554 bp, 19 predicted proteins | sample IncBWH28OmetaG_FD_160127 | JGI IMG/M metagenome (GOLD analysis project Ga0210389, IMG submission 160127) | Forest soil microbial communities from Barre Woods Harvard Forest LTER site, Petersham, Massachusetts, United States - Inc-BW-H-28-O ...
GTAGTCGCTGACCGGTCCGGGGGTCGTGGTGCGCTTGCCGACGCACAAATAGCTTTCGTCGGCGCTGAATACCACGCCGTCGAGATAGTCGACGGGGGCGCCGTCGCGGCCACCGGTGTCGATGATGCGCTCCATCGCCGCGACCATCTCGGCCAACGAGTGGAATCGGATGTGGCGCAGCGCCACAAACGGTGCGACGGGCTCCAGCTCGATCCGAAGCCTTGTTGAATATCCAAGCGTCCCATACGAATTGGGGAAGGCGCGGTACAGATCACAGTGCTGGTCGGGGGATACGGTGAGCAATTCGCCGGCGCCGGTGAGGATATCCATCTCCAGCACCGATTCGTGTGGCAGACCATTACGGAAAGACGCAGACTCGATGCCCAAGCCGGTGACCGCACCGCCGAGCGTGATGGTGTTCAATTGCGGAACCACCAGTGGCGTAAGGCCGTACGGCAGGGTCGCGGCTACCAGGTCTTCGTAGCTGCACATGCCGGCCACGTCTGCGGTACGGGCTTCGGGATCGACACTGATGACATGCGTCAACCCCGAGGTGTCCAGGCCGGGCGCATCGCGTTTGGTGCGGGCGCGGAACAGATTTGAGGTGGGCTTGGCGAGCCGAACGGACGCCGTGGCGGGGATTGATCGATAGCTCGCCAACAACCGCTCGACGCCCGACGTGTGTATGGCCAGTGCAGAAGCTTGGACAGGCACCACATATACCCTAGTCCGGGATAACGCCCCGTGCACCCGTGCCCGGGTGGCACCGCAATCAACGACAGAGGAGTTGCGCCTGATGGGACAGGTGAGCGCAGCCAGCACAATATTGATCAACGTCGAACCCGCGGCCACGCTTGCTGCGGTGGCGGACTATGCGACGGTCCGCCCGAAGATTCTGTCGCCCCACTACAGCGAATACCAGGTGCTGCAAGGCGGCCAAGGGCCCGGCACGGTGGCCAAGTGGAAACTGCAGGCGACCAAATCGCGGGTTCGCGACGTCCAGGTCGACGTCGACGTTGCCGGCCACACCGTCATCGAGAAGGACGAGAACTCATCCATGGTCACCAGCTGGACGGTGGCTCCCGCGGGAGACGGATGCAGCGTCACGGTGAAGACCACCTGGAACGGCGCGGGCGGCATCGGCGGGTTCTTCGAAAAGACCTTTGCGCCACTGGGGCTGAAGAAGATCCAGTCCGAGGTGCTGACCAACCTGAAGAACGAACTGGAAAGCTGATCAGGCTCTAGGCACCTGGCCCTGGGTGGCCAGGAAGCCCGCGACGCCGCGGACCAGCGCGTCGGCGTATTTCTGCCTGCCTTCGGGGGATTCCATCAGCGCCGAATCTGCGGGATTCTTCATGTTGCCCAATTCGACGAGGATCGACGGATACTGCGCCAGGTTCAGGCCGGCCAGATCCGCACGCCCGTACAAGCCATCCTGGCCGATGTAGTTAGCCGGCGGAATACCCGAGGCCTGCAACTGGTCGCGCATGATCCGGGCGTACTGCACCGACGGTCCGGCCTGCACCTGGTTTAGCGGCGGGGCGGAATAGTTGACGTGAAATCCCCGGCCGGTTGGTGGGCCGCCGTCGGCATGCAGGCTGACGATCGCGTTGGGGCGCAACGCATTGGCCATGTTGGCGCGCTCATCGACACACGGTCCCAGTGCATTGTCGTTGTTGCGGGACATGGCGGTTCGCACCCCCAGCGCGTTCAGCGCCGCGCGCAGCCGCAGCGCGGTGTCCCAGTTAAACGTGTGCTCTTGATAACCGCTGTTGGTCGACGTTCCGCTGGCCTGGCAGTCCTTGGTGCCACCGCGACCGGTGGGCACCTGACGGGTGATGGATGCGTCATTGGCCCCGTTGTGGCCGGGGTCAATGAACACGACCATGCCCGCGACATTGGACGGAGTTGCGGTCGCGGTCGGCATGGTTGCCATCGAAGCCGCGACGAGTACGCCAACGACCATCCTGATCCCGACACGTAGGCTAACTCGTACGTTCACTGCGCAAAGGTAACGTTGCGGAGTCTACGCTGGGGGTTCCGAATCGCCCATTATCCACAGGCGAGACCAACTCGGTATCAAGATGCGAGGGGACTGTCATGCAACCCGGAGGCGACATGTCGGCGCTGCTCGCCCAGGCGCAGCAGATGCAGCAAAAGCTACTGGAAACCCAGCAGCAACTTGCCAACGCCGAGGTACATGGTCAGGCCGGTGGGGGCCTGGTCAAGGTCGTCGTCAAAGGCAGCGGCGAGGTGGTCGGTGTGACGATCGATCCCAAGGTCGCCAACCCTGACGACATCGAGACATTGCAGGACTTGATCGTCGGCGCGATGGCCGACGCCTCCAAGCAGGTCACCACAATGGCGCAGGAACAGCTGGGGGCGTTGACGGCTGCTATGGCGCCCCCGAAGCCCCCGCCAACCGCGATGCCGGGGTCCTGACGTCTACCGACCATGTTTGAGGGACCCGTCCAGGATCTGATTGACGAGCTTGGCAAGCTGCCGGGTATCGGACCCAAGAGCGCACAACGTATCGCCTTCCACTTGTTGTCGGTTGAACCGCCGGATATCGACCGGCTGACCGCCGTGCTGGCGAAGGTCCGCGACGGCGTGCGGTTCTGTGCGGTGTGCGGCAACGTCTCCGAAGACGAGCGGTGCCGGATCTGCGCCGATCCGCGCCGGGACGGCTCGCAGGTTTGCGTCGTCGAGGAGCCGAAAGACGTGCAGGCCGTCGAGCGCACCCGCGAATTCCGCGGCCGCTACCACGTCCTGGGCGGTGCGCTTGATCCGCTGTCCGGAGTTGGCCCCGAGCAGCTGCGAATCCGCGAGCTGCTGAGCCGCATCGGCGAGCGAGTCGACGACGTCGACATCACCGAGGTGATCATCGCCACCGACCCCAACACCGAGGGTGAGGCGACCGCCACCTACCTGGTTCGGATGCTGCGCGACATCCCCGGCCTGACCGTGACGCGGATCGCGTCCGGGCTGCCGATGGGCGGCGACTTGGAGTTCGCCGACGAGTTGACCCTGGGCCGCGCGCTCACCGGTCGCCGGGCCATGGTCTAAACGGCTGTCACCCGGTCACGACGGCAAAGTTGTCGCTGGTGTTCCACGCCGCTTCGAAGGTGGCGATGGAAACCTGCTCGTCGCGCCCGCCCTTGCTGCCGCTGTCGTTGAGGTGCACAACACCGGCTTTGGTGTCGATGCCTGTGACGACCACGAAGTGGTTTTCCCGGGCGCGGTTGCCGGGTTCGTTCCAGATGGTTTTGTCGTTGACTCCGACGATCACCTTGTGTCCTTGATCCAGAGCCCGCTCGAGGGCGCCGGTATTGGTGTGGATCGCGGCGGCCTGGATGCCATAGTGCGCCAGTAGCACCGGCAGGTCTTGGTTCTTGGTTTTGCCTGAGGAACGGTAGATCGGTCCGGGGTGGCTCACGCTCGGGATGTTTTCAGCCGTGGCGGTGATCTCGTCCTCGGTGGGCTCCTGGCCGGTGATCTGGCCGACCAAATCGGCCACCGCCATCTCTCCGCAGTCGTAATCCTGTTGTTGGTAACGCCAGTAGGGCGCGGCGGCGGCCGGGTCGCCGTGCATCCCGTCAGCAGTGCTCGAGAAGGGCGCGGCGTGGGCGGCACCGGCGAATCCGACCATCGCGGCGGACGCGGCCGCGCTCAGCGCGGCCGTGAGCCCGGCGATGCGCCCCGTCTTGGCGACCCTAGTGCTTGAGGTGTTGGTCATGGGCCCCTTTTCTCTAGCCCGCACGCGGCGTGTTGGTGCGGCGAGAAAAGGCTGGGTTATGGCCCTCTACGGATTCTCAAAGAAAACTTGGAGCGCAGGTAGGCAGGCCTAGCGAGCTGCGAGCCGCTCGCGGCGCAGCAGCTCCACCTCCGGCAGATCCAGCGGCGCCAGCTCGCCCACGACCTTGCTCAGCAGCAGGTCGGCGAGCTCCGGGTTGCGGGCCAGACACGGTCCGTGCATGTAGGTCGCGACCACACTGCCCTGAACCGCGCCGTCAAAGCCGTCGCCGGCCCGGTTGCCCGCACCCTTGACCACCGCGCCCAGCGGTGACGCCATGGGGCCCAGCACCGTGCCGCCGCGGTGGTTTTCGAAACCGGTGAGCCGTTGGATCAAGCCGGCCGGCATCGGCTTGCTGACCAGCTCGCCGATGGTGCGCTGATCTTGCGGCGAGGTGGTCGCGTCCAGCAGGCCCACGCCGTCGACCCGTTCGCCCGCCGACGTCTCGTACCAGTGCCCGAGCACCTGCACAGCCGCGCAGATCGCCAGCACGGGTGCCCCCCGGGCCGCCGCCCGCTGCAGCCCCGGGTACTTGATGAGGTGCCTGGTGGCCAGCCGCTGGGCGTAGTCCTCGGCGCCGCCCAGCGTGTACAGGTCCAGCGACTCCGGTACCGGATCGGCCAGCGTGATCTCGACGATCTCGGCGCCAATGCCCCGCAACAGCAGCCGTTGTCGCAGCACCAAGGCGTTACCGCCGTCGCCGTAGGTGCCCATGACGTCGGGCAGCACCAGCCCGATCCGCACTTTCGAGTCAGCCACGGCGTTCCAACCTGCGCTGCAGCTGGAGGAACGCGGTGTAATTGGCGACGACATCCACCCGCCCGGGCGGGCATGAAGCGATGGCCGCCACGGTGTCGTGCACCAGCGTGTGCTCGACGCCCGCATAGCCGAGCCGCACGGCCAGGTCGGTGCCGCGTTCGCCGGCGGCCACCACTGGGGTCTCTTTGGTGGCCTCCTCGAAGTGCTCGAAGCGCACGTCCCACAGCCAAGAAAGGTCCTCGCCGTCGGGGATCTGTCCGTTGACCGAGATGACCACCCCGGCCGCGTGGTCGTCCACCATCGACAGGGCTTCCTGCCAGCCGGCCGGATTCTTGGCCAGCAGGATTCGCGCTTCGTGCTGGCCGATACTCACAGTCCGGTAGCGCCCCGCGACTTCGTCGACCATGGAAACAGCCGCTACCGCAGCGGCGGGATCGGCGCCCAGCGCGACGGCCGCGGCGACGGCCTGGGCGGCGTTGCCGCGATTCACCGAGCCGGGCAGCGCGAGCCGCATCGGCAGGGCCAGTCCGTCGGGCCCGTAGAGGGTGTCGTCGTCGAACCACCAGTGCGGGCTGGGTCGCTTGAAGTCGGCGCCGGTGCTGTACCAGTGGCCCTGGTCGCGGACGATGACCTCGCCGCTGCGCGGGCAGCTGACCGAGTCGTTGGCCCAGGCGCCGCCCGCGGCCACCCACACCACGCTCGGGCTGTCGTAGGCGGCCGAGGTCATCAGCACGTCGTCGCAGTTGGCGACCGCCACCGCCTTCGGGTGTGCGGCCAGGCCGGCCCGCAGCGCGCGTTCGATCACGTTGATCTCGCCGACCCGATCCAGCTGGTCACGTGACAGGTTGAGCAGGGTGATGACGCTTGGTTCGACGGCATCGGAGACGTGCGGCACGTGCATCTCGTCGACTTCCAGGGCCGCCAGCCCGGCCCGTCGGTCGGCGGCCAGTGCGGCCACCAAACCGGCGTCCATGTTGGCGCCTTCGGCGTTGGTGGCCACCGGGCCGATCGTGCTCAGCGCGGCCGCGGTCATCCGGGTGGTGGTGGACTTGCCGTTGGTGCCGGTGATGATGACGGTGCGCCGGCCAGCCCCGAGCTGACGCAGAATCGAGCGGTCCAGCGTCATTGCGACCAGGCCGCCGATCATCGCCCCGGCCCCGCGCCCGGTGACCCGCGACGCCCAGCGCGCGCTCGCTCCAGCGGCGAGGGCCAGACGTGCGCGGGCGGTGACCACCCGCGCAGTTTAAGTGGCGATCGCAAGCTCGGCGCTGTCTGTCGAGCGCAGCGGGTCGCCACCGTCGATTTAAGTGGCGATCGCAAGCTCGGCTCTGTCTGTCGAGCGCAGCGGGTCGCCACCGTCGATTCAAGTGCCGACACGACGCGCAGCGACCGCGTGATGTCGGTCCGACATGCCATCCTCAGTCCATGAGCCCTACAAACCCCCTGAGACCGAGGCCCTGGGGGCGGCCGGCCAGCGAGCCGGACGGGGGATGGGCCGTCATCGACGTCGAAACCTCGGGCTTTCGGCCAGGTCAGGCGCGGATCATCAGTCTTGCCGCCCTGGGCCTCGACGCCGACGGTCGAGTGGAGCAATCCGTGGTCAGCCTGCTCAATCCGGGCGTGGACCCGGGTCCCACCCACGTGCATGGCCTGACCGCCGCCATGCTCGAAGATCAGCCGCAATTCGCCGACATCGTTGGTGACGTGGCCGAGGTGCTGCGCGGGCGCACGTTGGTGGCGCACAATGTCGCGTTCGACTACGCGTTCCTGGCCGCGGAGGCCGAGATCGCAGGAGCCGCACTCCCCGTCGACACCGTCATGTGCACCGTCGAGCTGGCCCGGCGGCTGGACCTCGGGGTCGACAATCTGCGGTTGGAGACGCTTGCCGCCCATTGGGGCGTGAGCCAGCAACGGCCGCACGACGCCTTCGACGACGCAATGGTGCTGACCGCGGTGCTGGCAGCGGCCCTCGGGCGGGCGCGCGAACGCGACGTCTGGCTGCCGGTGCACCCGGTGACTCGGCGCCGCTGGCCCAACGGCCGGGTGACCCACGACGAGCTGCGACCGTTGAAGGTGCTGGCTTCCCGGATGCTGTGCCCGTATCTGAACCCGGGGCGATATGTCCGTGGCAGACCTCTGGTCCAGGGCATGCGGGTGGCCTTAGCCGCGGAGGTGCGACGGACCCATGAGGAACTCGTCGAGCGGATCCTGCACGCCGGGCTGGCCTACACCGACGCGGTCGACCGCGAGACCTCATTGGTGATCTGCAACGACGCCGCCCCCGAGCAGGGCAAGGGCTACCTGGCCCGGCAGCTGGGCGTGCCGGTGCTTTCCGACGCGCAGTTCATGGACTGCGTTCCCGCCGTCGTCGGCGGCACCAGCATGGAGGAGTTCGTCGACGTCACCACGGTAGACGACCAACTCGCGTTTTTCTGACCCTGGTATCACTACATCTGTAGTGGTACCGTCATGCGTCATGGCAGCCACTACAGATGTAGTACAGAAAAGTTCCTGGTGGTCCGGCTTTCGCCGGCACGGCTACTTCTTCCGCCAGGCAGCAATGCTGACCATTTCGATCGGCGTCGTCATGCACACCTACCGGGTGATCTTCGGCGACGCTCTCGCCCTGCAGCACGTGGTGACGCTGACAACGGACCGGCTCCTGCTCGTCCCGATGACGTATGCGGCAGTCACCGGCATCCTGGTGTGGCGGCGCGTACGGTTCGCCAACAAACGGCATCGGGCGCTGTTCACCGCGTCGCTCGTCTACATCGCGGCCAGCGTGCCGCTACACATTTACCTCGACTATGTGGTCAAGGACCTTTCGTTCGTCACGTGGTTTCCGATGTGGTTCAGCTACCTGTTAGTGATCGCGGTATATCCGGTGTTCCTGACGATGTTCTGGCGGCTGCGCTACAAGGACTGATAGAAGAATCCCCAGAAAGACGATGCCTCCGAACCCTGAACGTCGCGCCCAGATCCTCGACGCCGCGATCGGCATCCTCGCCGACGTGGGCGTCGGGGGTCTGACGCATCGCCAGGTCGACGACCGGGCAGGTGTGCCCGCCGGCACCACATCGAACTACTTCCGGACGCGCCAGGCCTTGCTCGAAGCTACGGCGGCGCGCACCGTCGATCTGCATTGGCAGCGCGTCGAAGCTTTGCAGGCCGCGGTCGGGCCGCTCACCCGAGACGGCGTCAAAGCGCTCATCACGCGGATGCTCTCCGACCCCGATGATCAGGCGCGCCGGTACACGCTGGCGCGGTTCGAGCTGTTCATGGAGGGCACGCGCCGGCCCGAGCTGCGGCCATTCCTGAAGGAGCTGCAAGGCGCCGCGGTGAAGTCCGCCACGCTCATCTTCGAGGCAGGGGGCTTCACCCCGACGGCCGAACAAATGGACGAGCTGAGCCGCCTGCTCAACGGCTACGTGTTCAGCAGGTTCACGATCCCAGGCGCCGATGATGAGGGCGGGCTGGTCGACCGGCTGCTACGCGCGTTCTTCGAGACCTAGCGCCGTCAGCCGCGCGACGCGCGGTTGAACGCCGAAACCACGGCGCGCAGCGACGCGGTGGTGATCGACGGCGCAATTCCCACCCCCCACACCGTGCGTCCATGTACCGAAGCCTCGACATAAGCGGCCGCCTGTGCGTCGTCGCCCGCACTCATCGCGTGCTCCGAGTAGTCCAGTACGGCGACCTCCAACCCGACCGTGCCCAGCGCGTCGACGAAAGCAGCGAGCGGGCCGTTGCCGGCACCGCTGATCTCGGTTTCCACCCCGTTGATCTTCACGGTCGCGGTAATGGTGGTCGGGCCGCCGTCTTCCTCGGACGCGTCGACGCGCTGCTTCATTCGCTCCAGCGGCAGTATCGGTGCGAGATACTCCTCGGAGAACGCTTCCCACATCTCCTTCGGCGACACCTCACCGCCCTCGCCATCGGCGATCTTCTGGATCACCTGCGAGAACTCGATCTGCAGCCGTCGCGGCAGGCTCAGCCCGTGGTCGGCCTTCATGATGTAGGCCACCCCGCCCTTGCCGGACTGCGAGTTGACCCGGATCACCGCCTCGTAGGTGCGCCCGACGTCCTTGGGGTCGATCGGCAGATACGGCACCTGCCACAGGATGTCGTCCACGTCAGAGTCCGCGGCATCTGCATCGACCTTCATCTGGTCCAGACCCTTGTTGATGGCGTCCTGGTGGCTGCCGGAGAACGCCGTGTAGACCAGGTCTCCGCCATAGGGGTGACGCTCGTGCACCGGCAGCTGGTTGCAGTACTCCACCGTGCGCCGGATCTCGTCGATGTTGGAGAAATCGATCTGCGGGTCCACACCGCGGGAGAACAGGTTCAGCCCCAGCGTCACCAGGCACACGTTGCCGGTGCGTTCCCCGTTGCCGAACAGGCAGCCCTCGATCCGGTCGGCACCCGCTTGATAGCCCAGTTCGGTTGCGGCGACGGCGGTTCCGCGGTCGTTATGCGGATGCAGACTCAGGATGACGGCCTCCCGGTTCGCCAGGTTGCGGCTCATCCACTCGATTGAGTCCGCGTAGACGTTGGGCGTGGCCATCTCCACCGTGGCGGGCAGGTTGAAGATGATCGGGTTGTCCGGCGTCGGTTCGATGATCTCGCCGACGGCGTCGCACACCTGCTTGGCGTACTCCAGCTCCGTCCCGGTGTAGGACTCCGGTGAATACTCGAACCGCCACTGCGTGCCCGGGTATTTGGCCGCCTCTTCGACGCACTTGCGAGCGCCGTCGGCCGCGATGGCCTGCACCGCGGCCCGGTCGGCGCGAAAGACCACACGCCGCTGCAGGATTGACGTCGAGTTATAGAAGTGCACGATGGCCCGCTGGGCACCCTCGCAAGCCTCGAACGTGCGCTCGATCAGTTCCGGTCGGCACTGGGTCAGCACCTGGATGGTGACGTCGTCGGGAATGGCGCCGGCGGTGATGATCTCGCGGACGAAGTCGAAGTCGGTCTGGCTGGCCGACGGGAACCCGACCTCGATCTCCTTGTAGCCCATGCGGACCAGCAGGTCGAACATGCGGCGCTTGCGGGCCGGGCTCATCGGGTCGATCAGCGCCTGGTTGCCGTCGCGCAGATCGACCGCGCACCACAGGGGAGCGCGGCTGATGACACGGTCGGGCCAGGTGCGATCGGCGAGCCGGATGGGCTCGACTTCTTCGGCGAATGGTCGGTACCGATTGACCGGCATCGACGAACCCCGCTGGGGATTCCAGGCGGGCTGGTCGGGCGCGGGTGGGCCCACGGGTTTGGCGACGGTACGCGCGGATCTGTAGGCGTCGGGTGAATCAGAATTAGTCACGGTAGTTACTCCGGGAATGTCAGAAGGGACCTCAGACCGGCGCATCGCGAACGCCCGCGACGGGAAGCCGGTCTGGATCAGACCCCGTCGCGGCGTCCGAGGAGGAGCACCCGCTGCACGTTCTGAACTCTACCGCGATCGGCCTTTCGAACAAAAAGCGCCCATTCGGGATCAGAACGGTGGTGATTCCTCGTCGTTGTCGGGTGTGCGGGCCCGGCGTAGCTCATGCTCTCGGTCCGCTGGGCGGTGCGGGCGGTGTGGTTTTGGCGGCGTTCGGTGGCGATGCTGTCGGCGCGGTTTGGGCGCGGGTGCGGCGGCGTTTGGGCATCATCGCGGTGCGCTCGGCGCAGGAGTCGGGTGGTGGGTCGGCTTCGGGCGCCGGGATCCCCCGGTGGACAGGCACAGGCTGGAGAACAGCAGCGCGCTGCCCGGGGGGTGACGTAGGTGTGACCGGCGGGCGAGGTCAGGATCAGTGTCCCGTCGGGCAGCCGCTTCTCGCCCCATCCCCAAAACGTTTTCACCAGGTGGTGGTACCGATTAGTCGAACTACCGTTTAGCGATGACGGCCGGTGACCGTCACCCGGCCGGCGGTCCGACGCCCAGTGGCCGGCAGACATTGGTCGTCGGGTCCCACCACTGCCCGGGATCGCAAGCCAGAGGCTGCGGCCCGACGCCGAGCGGCCGGCAGATGTTGCCGCTCGGGTCCCACCACTGCCCGGGCTCGCAGGCCAGCGGTTGAGGTCCGACGCCCAGTGGCAAGCAGGCCTTGCTGAACGGCTCCCAATACTGCCCGGGCTCGCACGCCGAGCTCACCGCCGGCGTCCCGATCGTCGTGACTGCCATCGCCGCTGCCGCCAGCATGACGACTGCCGCCAACCTGCCCACCAGATTTCGCATCGCAGATCTCTTGGAAAGCATGCAAAGGGATGCTAGAGGCATGGCGACGCCTCCCGCAGGTATTGCCGATAGTGGCAACGACTGCGCTAAGTACGGTTAAAGAGAACGCCCGTGAGCCCTGCCTCGACGATCAGCTTCCGCTCCATTGCGAGGACTTGCTTGCGTACCGCGAAGTCGAGTCGCTGCTCCGCATGATCGGCGATGATCCGTTCCTTCGCGGCCGGGTCGGCGAAGTAGCAGATCGCGCCACTGAGGGTTCGAGCCGACGTAGACTTCAATCCCCGCAGTCTTGGCGGGAGGAGGACCCTTGGCCTGGATGAACAACGAGCGGCTTCGCATGTCTCCGGTCCACAAGAACATGCAGATGAGCGTGGTCCGCGTGGAACCGGGCCTGGCGATCTTGTCGATGCCGCTCACCGAAGATCTGCGTGGGTATTTTGAAGGCAGCGTCCACGGCGGGATGTTGGCCACGTTGGCGGATGCTGCTTCTGCCTCCTGCCTCGACGGTGCCTACGACTTCAATTCTGATTTCCCCGTGACGACAGATATTCACGTCCGATATTACCGGCAGCCCAAAGGCGGCCCGCTCGTCGCGGAGGCCAAATTAGTGCACGGCGGTAAAAGGTTGCTGAGCACCGACTGTTCGGTCGTTGACGCTGAAGATCGCGTTCTGGTCCGGACGACGGCCACCTTCATGCTGGTTCACAATCCCAGCCCTCTATAGCGCGCGGACGTGGCCGGTGTGTGCGGGGCGCACACCAGGCGCCAAAGCCCGGTCGCCGCCTCCAGCATCGCGAGATTAATTGAGATGCGCAGCCACGTATCCTGTTGTGGACTTACTCCGCAACCAGTGCAGCCAATCCCAGGCAGGAAGAGCAACAGTGGCACTCGTCGTGCAGAAGTACGGCGGCTCTTCGGTCGCCGACGCCGACCGGATCCGTCGCGTCGCCGAGCGCATCGTCGAGACCAAAAAGCAGGGAAATGACGTCGTCGTGGTGGTGTCGGCGATGGGCGACACCACAGACGACCTGCTGGACCTGGCGCAGCAGGTATGCCCAGTCCCGCCGCCCCGGGAACTCGACATGCTGCTGACTGCCGGTGAACGCATTTCCAATGCGTTGGTGGCCATGGCAATTGAATCGCTGGGCGCGCACGCCCGGTCGTTCACCGGTTCGCAAGCCGGCGTGATCACCACCGGTACCCACGGCAACGCGAAGATCATCGACGTGACGCCGGGGCGGCTACAAACCGCGCTCGAGGAAGGGCGGATCGTTCTGGTCGCCGGCTTCCAAGGTGTCAGCCAGGACACCCGGGACGTCACCACGTTGGGCCGCGGCGGCTCCGACACCACCGCGGTCGCCTTGGCCGCGGCACTCGGTGCCGACGTCTGTGAGATCTACACCGACGTCGACGGCATCTTCAGCGCGGACCCACGGATCGTGCGCAACGCCCGCAAGCTCGACACGGTCACCTTCGAGGAGATGCTTGAGCTGGCGGCCTGCGGCGCCAAGGTATTGATGCTGCGCTGCGTGGAATACGCCCGCCGCTACGACATGCCGGTGCACGTCCGGTCGTCGTATTCGGACAAAATGGGCACCGTCGTTGTCGGATCGATCAAGGACATACCCATGGAAAGCCCCCTTCTGACCGGTGTCGCACACGACCGCAGCGAGGCCAAGGTGACCATCGTCGGGATCCCCGACATCCCGGGCTACGCGGCCAAGGTGTTCCGGGCCGTCGCCGACGCCGACGTGAACATCGACATGGTGCTGCAGAACGTATCCAAGGTCGAGGACGGCAGGACCGACATCACCTTCACCTGCTCCCGCGACAGCGGCCCCACCGCGGTGGCCAAGCTGGACGCGCTCAAAGACGAGATCGGCTTCACCCAGCTGCTCTATGACGACCACATCGGCAAGGTGTCGCTGATCGGCGCGGGCATGCGCACCCATCCCGGAGTCACGGCGACCTTCTGTGAAGCGCTGGCCGCCGTCGGCGTCAACATCGAGCTGATCTCCACGTCGGAGATCCGCATCTCGGTGCTGTGCCGCGACACCGAACTAGACAAGGCCGTCGTAGCGTTACATGAAGCATTCGGCCTCGGCGGCGAGGAGGAGGCCACCGTGTATGCGGGGACGGGTAGGTAATAGATGGTCGCGATTGGTGTAGTAGGGGCCACCGGTCAGGTGGGCCAGGTGATGCGCGTATTGCTCGAAGAGCGTGACTTCCCGGCGACGACCGTGCGGTTCTTCGCCTCCGCGCGCTCGCAGGGCCGCAAGCTCTCCTTCCGCGGCCAGGAGATCGAAGTCGAGGACGCCGCGACCGCCGACCCGAGCGGCCTGGACATCGCGTTGTTCTCCGCCGGCAGGACGATGTCGCTGGTGCAGGCGCCGCGGTTCGCCGCCGCCGGGGTGACCGTGATCGACAACTCGTCGGCGTGGCGCAAGGACCCCGATGTGCCGTTGGTGGTGTCGGAGGTGAACTTCGCGCGCGATGTCGCTGTCGGGGCCCGGTCTCTCAAGAAAGGCATCATCGCCAACCCGAACTGCACCACCATGGTGGCGATGCCGGTGCTCAAGGTGCTGCACGACGAAGCGCAGCTGGTGCGCATGGTGGCCTCGACCTATCAAGCGGTATCGGGCACAGGCGTGGCCGGGGTGGCGGAGTTGGCCGAGCAGTCACGCGCCGTCGTTGACGACGCCGAGCAGCTGGTGCACGATGGCGGCGCGCTGCAGTTCCCGGCGCCGAAGGCCTATGTCGCGCCCATCGCGTTCAACGTGGTGCCGCTGGCCGGATCGCTGATGGACGACGGCTCGGGGGAGACCGACGAGGACCAGAAGCTGCGCTCCGAAAGCCGCAAGATCCTGGGCATTCCCGACCTGCTGGTCAGTGGCACCTGTGTGCGGGTTCCGGTGTACACGGGACACTCGCTGTCGATCAACGCCGAGTTCGCGCGGCCGCTGTCGCCCGAGCGAGCCAGTGAACTGCTCGACGGCGCCCCCGGCGTGAAGCTGGTCGATCTGCCGACCCCGTTGGCCGCCGCCGGTGTCGACGAATCGCTGGTAGGCCGTATCCGTCGTGACCCTGGGGTACCGGACGGGCGTGGCCTGGCGCTGTTCGTCTCGGGCGACAACCTGCGCAAGGGGGCGGCGCTGAACACCATCCAGATCGCCGAGTTGCTGGCCTCTGAATTGTGACCCGTAGGTGAGCTGCGCCCGGGTCTCGTGGTCCTCGTTGCTCGCGCCGGTGTTGTGTTTGCTTGTCGTGCAGTCTGTTTGGGGTGCGTTTGGCGCCGCACACGCCGATCCGCCTGCGCCAATCCCCCAGCCAATCCTGCCGCCCCTGGCGCCGGGTCAGGTGTTGCGGATCGGTCCGACGGCTGGCACCGGAACCCCCACCGGTGACTACGGCATCGGCGCCACCGACCTGTGTGAGTTTGTCGCGTTCCCCAGCGAGCTGCTCCAGGTCTGTGGTGACAGCTTCGCCGGCCAGGGTGTTGGGTTCGGTGGCTGGCACTCGCCAATCGCACTGCACGTCGACACTTCGTCGATCGACGATCCCGCTGGGGTGCGCTACACCGGCGTCACCGGGATCAGCAAACCGCTGCTGGCCGATCCCACGCCGCCGGGGGACTCGCAGCTGCCGGCCGGGGTGGTGCAGATCAACCGTCGCAACTATCTGATGGTGACCACGACAAAGAACCTGACGCCGCAGAACTCACGGCTGGTCATGGCGGAACCGGCGCGCGGCGGCTGGCAGACCGTTGCCGGGTCCCGGCGCGACGCCTCTTACCAGAACGGCTCGCAGACGCAGATCAGTGGGTACTACGACCCGATCCCCACCCCCGATTCGCCGAGCGGCTGGGTGTACATCGTGGCCAACAGTTTCACCCGCAGAGATCCGGTGGTGCTGTACCGGGCCACCCCGCAGACGTTCACCGACCGGTCCCGGTGGCAGGGCTGGGCGGCCGGACCCAGCGGCGGTTGGAACAAGCGGCCGACGCCGCTGTGGCCCGACATGGTAGGCGAGATGTGCATTCGCCAGATCGACGGCGCGACGGTGCTGTCTTATTTCAACGCCAGCACGGGCAACATGGAGGTCCGCGTCGCGAACGACCCGACGTTGCTGGGCGATGCGCCGGTGACCACGGTGGTGCAGCACGACGAGTGGCCCGATCCGGCGGAAAGCCTGCCGCCGTCATACGACAATCGGCTCGCGCAACCGTACGGTGGGTACGTCTCGCCCGGTTCTACCCTTGGTGAGCTGCGGATTTTCGTCAGCCAGTGGGACACGCGGGCCAGGGTCAGCGCGCCCTACCGGGTGATCCAGTTCGCCGTCAACCCGTTCAAACCCTGATCCGGGGCCTAATTTTCGGCCCAAGCAATAGGTCCGTCGGAGCCAAGCGTTCTCGCCATGTCGCGGTAGCGGTCCCGGAAGTTCTTCATTCCCAACTGCAATGCCCGCCACCAAGTGGGCTGACGCGGCCGTGGATCTTCGTCGCGGCCAGCACCTGCGCCGTCTGCACAGTCGGGCCGTAGGCGACGGCGTACTCATTGCCTTGGCCGACGGCGACAGCCATGCAAGTCTTGGTGCTTCCGGCGAGTTGGCAGCCGGTCGGGAACTTCGCCTGGCAGTCCGCCATCGCATGCTGCTCGGCATCAGACTCGGTGTAGGCGTTGGTGTAAAAGAATGGCTCGGTCTTGGCGCTCATCGAGCCGGAGTTCACCGCTCCCGCCATCCATGTGGCCGCGGCGTGTGCCGGCGTAGCTAGAGCCACCGCGCTTGCTAGGACGAGCGGGCCGCCTGCGGCCAGCGGCAAGATCCTGCGGGCAGCCGTTTTCCCAATGTGCGTTGCCATTTGACTTGTCCTTTCTGTCGTTGTGGTGTGGCGCCCCGCAGTGGTCACGGACAACATGTGCTTGTCCTCACGCGACAGATCGACCGGAACTGCTGCTGGCGGTTGAGGCAGTGTGCCCGCGCCCGATATCCAGGCGTGTGCTCGGTGAGCAAACCGATAGCCCATGGTTTAATACTATTACGTACTTAACGCATGTTCTATAAGCATCTAATAAACTTTGAGTATTTCGCACGGGCGCCCGCAATCTGTTCGGGCGGTGACTGCCGCGGCACTAAGAGGTGAGCCCTTGGCGCTTGCGGCCGCATGGAGTTGATCGATCTGCGCTGCCGCTGGACGGAAAGGAGAAGATCCCCCATGGCTCCCGCCCACGCTCGGGTCCGTCCACGGACCCATCTCTGCGAACTAGTGCTGAAGGCGCTAGCAACATGAAAAGATGCCGTGTAGCCGCGGCCATTCAGCCGGTGGATCAAGAAGACGCCGCGAGAACACGAATTGCCAGCGCCGCGGGATGTTGGATGTTGGGGGACGTATGCAGACAGCCACATCGTTTGCAGACCCCGCAAACGGCGCGTCATTCATACCTTTGGATGTCTCCGAGCTCGAACTCGCGCGCATCGACGCCGATGCGAGAGCTCGCACCGAGGACGTGAGGGAAAGCCTTGCCCAATACGCGTGGAAGAGTGCTCGCAGGTTAATGACGCGTGAGTGCGTGTACCAGCCACGGGCCGCACAATGACCCTCCGGCAGCTCGATATCCCGGCGAGTCAGTGGCGCGTTCAAGACATCACTGCAGTGCGCGATGCTTTGGCCAATGTTGACACTGATCCGGAGCTGGCCCGAGCCTGGCGCGGATCGGTTGTCCTGAGCTTCGCAGAGGCACCGGAGAGTTATCCGTACCTGAATCCGGAGATTGCTGCCTTCTTACAAAATGTGTATTCAGAGTTCCCCTATCTCTTGTACTTTTTGAATCCAGATCGGGAGAGTGGTGCGCTTGACAGCTTCTTCGCGTCAATCGGCGCGCTGGCCGAAACCCCAGCCGGGGTATGGGTCGTCTGGTCCGATGATGTCGCAACGGCGTTCTTCGCAGCACTCGCCGCGGCCGCCGAGTTTGCGATCAATCGAGGCGATGACTGGGTCGCCGTTATCAAGGGTTACGAGTACGACGAAAGCCAATCGAGGTTTTCGGAGATACGCGAGATTCTCGTCACTCGTGGAGTCATACCGGCGTGAACCGATCTAAACGCCGTGGCTCAGCTCGCCGCCAACCCGTTCCAGCCAGCCTGGCGATACTGCCAGGTTAGGGCCGGTTTTTAGCTCACAGCTGCTACTTAAGTAGCGCACAGCCGTAACTATTGTTTACCCATGCATCATGCGTCTCATGAGTGAAACATCTGAAACCCCAACCGTGCGGTCCTCGACCGCAACAGCGCCGGCGCCACCGCCAGCAGAGGTGGCGCCATACCGGACCCCCAGGGTCTTTCAATTCGCGGCGTGGGTCGCCATCGTCGCCGGCATCGTGTTCATCGTCGCGGTCATCTTCTTCACCGGCTACAGCCTCGGAAGACATGCGGGTCACGGTGGCTTCCACCACGGTCACCACAAGCACCACGCGATGATGATGCACCCGAGGTTCCACCCGGGTGGTCCAGGTGGACCTGGTGGACCTGCGGCGACCCCGCCGGGTGGAGCACCGTCCGTGACCCCCGGGCCCGGCGGACCCGGTCAGATCCCGTCGTCGGTGGCTCCATCCCGAACGGCCACGCCGTAGAGCGATCCCAATAGAAAACGTGCTCACAGGGGTGATAGGAGGACCCCGGGGGGTCAGTAACCCACCACTAGTGGCCCGGCGCTCGCCCGAGCGCCGGGCCACGCATCATGAAGTGACCGGCACCTAACTGCCGCATCTCAATTCACAGCAACTTTGTTGCCGGAACCTGTTACGGCGCAGACGGGCCTGGGCAATATTCAAAGCATGAGCGAAACACCCGAACCCCAGCCGACTTCCGTCGCCGCAGCTCCGCCACCACCGCCACCGCCGCCGCCGCCGCAGGCCAAGCCGCCCAGGCTCTACGCAGCCGCAGCGTGGGTTGTGATTGTCGCCGGGATCATTTTCATCTTGTCGGTCATATTCTTTTCCGGCGCCATAATTCTCGGGCACAACTACCGCTGTCATCACCTGCACCACGGCATGTTCAGACCCGGCGATCCGGGAGGCCCGTGGGGCCCGCCGATGGGGTACGGACCGTGGCAGCCCGGTGTCCCGGGCGGACCTGGTGGCCCCGGCATGGCTCCTCCGCCTTTCGGCGGACCCGGTGGTCCGGGTGGTCCCGGCCAGTTGCCGACGACCGCCCCTCCGGCTCCCAGCAGTCCGTCGCCGCGGCCCTAACCGGTAGCCGGGCGTAACGCCATACATATCTTTGACTGGTTCCAGTAAAGGAGCATACTGAGTTGTGTGACCTTTGGGTCGCGCGACTACCAGTCCGGTGCCCTGCTTGGGGGCGCCGGGCCGCGGGGTGTCAGGCTGAAAGTGCTTGACGCCCATACGCTTTCGGTCGCAAACGGCGGTGTCCGTGTATTAGGTGGCGTGCGCATAGCCGAATCGGCATGCCGCCCCGGGCTTTCCGTGAACTCAGCCAGTCAAATCAGCCCCAGTTAGCGAGGAGATAGCGAATGACCGACTCCTACACCACCACTGACGGCGGCAGCCCCGCACCCAGTGATGACCAGTCGTTGACGATCGGCCCCGACGGTCCGATCCTGCTGCAGGACCACTACCTGATCGAACAGATGGCCATGTTCAATCGGGAACGCATTCCGGAGCGCCAACCGCACGCCAAAGGCGGCGGCGCGTTCGGCCACTTCGAGGTGACCAACGACGTCAGCAAATACACCAGGGCCGCGGTGTTTCAGCCGGGCACCAAGAC
>Ga0210389_10001561_pt1 | contig 18552 bp, 41 predicted proteins | sample IncBWH28OmetaG_FD_160127 | JGI IMG/M metagenome (GOLD analysis project Ga0210389, IMG submission 160127) | Forest soil microbial communities from Barre Woods Harvard Forest LTER site, Petersham, Massachusetts, United States - Inc-BW-H-28-O ...
CTGCCCTGGCGGGTACTTCATCTACCGCAGCAACCACTGGGGCGGCGGGATATGGGTGACCGACGACAACGGCACTGTCGTGATCTTCAACTCCGGCGGCGGGGACTGCCTCACCCAGTCGGACTGAGGGATGATGGGGCATGCTCCACGTCTGGTTCGCTGACCCTGCCGGCCTACTGGGGCGGGACTTTCGGGTGCCTCCGGGCGATCAGGATGACGAGCCCGATGAAGACGGCCAGCACGGCGGCGATGAGCCAGTCCCAGTCCGCTGACGACATGCGGTCGGCCTTAGTCAGGCGCCGCCGAATTTCACCGGCTCGTGCCATGGCCTGCCGTTCATGTCCAGCACGGCCAGGACATCCCGCGCCGCGTGCTCGTATCCTGCCGACCTGTAGGCGGCCGGTGTCGTGTAGCCCTCTGCTGCCACGGATGACGCTAGGGTGCGCTCGGCCCACTGGCGGAGGGTGGCAAGGGTGATTTCCTCGGCGGTCGGCTCGGCTGCGGTCTCGGTCATGCCCTCAGCCTCTCACCATCGCTGCCGGGTTTTCGTATTCTCCCTAGCCGTCCGCTGTGCCCGAGCCTGATCCTTGACATGCGAGAGGCCGATGACCGTAGCGCCCCACCTGATGATCCGCCCGCCCTGACATTGCGGGCACCGACGGAACGTCCAATTAAAGATGCTGCCCCGCAGTTCGCCCGTGCCATTGCAGTGGGTGCAGCGGCTTCGAGGGTGGATGAGGAGCGATACCGCGTAGCCGAGCATCAGGACTGCCCAGATGATGCCTATGGCGAGGCTGCGGGCGATGATGGCGACGACGAGGAGGCCGAAGAAGAAGACGGGGAAGGTGCGGCGTGTCACGCCTGGATTGTGGCCGAGGGGACACTGTCCGTCAAGCCCCTTCGGGTGGGGTCATGACGGGCGCTCCCATCGGAGGTTCGAGCGGTGCTCGTGGTGCTTGTCGCACGTCTGCATCGCGGCATCGCATTCAGCCCGGTACAGGGCTACGGCGTCGGCGTTGTGGACGCCGGAGCGCCCCCGGCAGTAGTTGCAGTAGCAGCGGGCCATCTTCGGCGGCTTCACAGGCTTCACGTAGCGGACAGGGCGCGGGTGCTCTACGGGGCGCGTACCCATGAACGGAACGGGCGGCGGCGCTACGAAGACTGCTGGTGCCCCCTCGTGCTCGAACGTCTCCCCGTAGACCTCCCGCTCCATGGCAGCGATGGCCCCGTAGTCAGGGCGCGGCCTGTTCGCTCGCTCGACGCGGTGGATAGTCTTCGTCTGCCACGCCATGGTTGCCGTGAGGCCTAGGACGCAGGCAAAGGAGATCAGGCCGAACACGCGGCCCATAGCGAGGTCGTAGATGCCCGTCCCGAGGTTCCAGGCCAGGATCACGGCCAGGAAGCGCCGCCACCACCGGGTAAACGTGATACCGCCTACTGGCTTGCTGCTCATCTCTCGCTCTCCCTGGTCTCTAGGCTGGACGGGTCGCGGGCCAGTCCCTCGTCATCGGCTCCCGGCAAGTGCTGGTCCAGCGCCTCATCGAGGATGGCGCTCTGGACTCCGCGCTTTCCCCCTCGGCGCTTCACTTCGGCTTTGAGTCGCGCTACCAGATCGGGGCGCGGGTGCCAGCCGATGAGGGGGGTGGCGTTCTTCCCGGTCACCAGACCCGCCACGAGTGCTTGACGACCTCACGGCCCTTGCTGGTGATCTCCAGGTAACGCATGCCGTCGCGCATGACCTGAGTAAGCAGGCCGCCCGCGATAAGGCGGTTCACCGAGGCGTCGCTAGTCTGCCGGGCCAGGGTGGCGCGGGTGAAGAAGGCGTTGGCCGCAACCAGTTCGAGTCCCTGGCGGTCGCGCCGCTCGGCGCGTCCCATGCGGTCGGTCAGGTACTGCATTCCGGGCTCCCTCTCTAGGTGGTAGTTACTACTCTAGCCGAAGGTAGTAACTACCGTCAAGCGCCTGACCTCCGGTACCGGAGAGGGGGCTAGAACAGCCGGCCAGTGCTTTCGGGCAGCCGGCGCTTCCTCTTCCCGTCCGCGCCCTCGGGCCCGTCTCCCCGTAGTTCTGCTGCAGCAACCGAGATCAACCGCCGCACGTCCCGCCCCGTGACCGCCTTCTCGGCTATGGAGTCGTAATACCGCACGGCGCGTTCGGCCTTTGGCCCGCACTCGACCTGATCACCGAAATGCATCTGCACCCGCAGGACCGGCCCGTCTGTCAGGACGAATGGGTAGACCACGGGCGCCACGACGCCGAAGGGGACGACCCGGATTGACACGTGGTCAAGATCCATGAGGCTCAGCAGCCGGTCAAGCTGGCCGAGCATTACTTGCTTTGACGCGGGACGCACGCGCAAGGCTGCCTCTGCGAGGAGGAACTCAAACCGGTGCCGCCCATCGTAGAGAATCGCTTGCTGGCGTATTTGCGCGGCGGCAGTTGACCGCCCGCTTTCCGGGGGTCGGCCGCAGATCTTCGCCCAGGCCGTCTCCCTGGCTTCGGCGTAGGGGTAGGTCTGAAGCAGCTGAGGCAGGACCGAGTGGGCAGTCTCGCGAATCACCCCAGACTGCTCCGTGCTCAGAGGCGGGTCCTGCCTGCCGCCGGCCGAGATGGCGTGAACGACGTTGTACTTCGGGAACTCGGCCTTGATCGCAGCCTGCTCGGCCGCCTCGGCTTCGTCTCTCGATTCGTGCCATGAGTCGACCGACAAGCGCCGCATCTCGCCCCACCACGGCTGCTGTTTCGCATGCTCCTTCCAGCGGGTGCCGAAGCGGTCGCTGACGCCGATGTAGAGCAGCAGATCGGCGTCACCCCAGACGCGGTAGAGCGCGGTACCGTCCGCTATCGCCATCACGCATCCGTCTCGGCCGGGCGGTCGCTGGCCAGCGCCAGCCCCCAGTCCTCGGCGGCGCTGCGCAGCGCCGCTGGCGCGAAGCCGGGGATGTTTTCAGACGCCCAGTACTCCCTTAGCGACGCGATCCGGTACCCCTTGAACTCAAGCACCGCGATCTCCCGCATCCGCTTGCGGACGCCCTGAGTCGCGTCATCGAACTCCGCTTCCCACTCGGCAATGGCCGTGTTGCCGTCCAGGTAGAGGCTCAGCAGCCGGCACGTGATGTTGGCCTGTGACCCGACCACCTTGGACTCCCAGTACTCGCGGATCGCTTCCCGGCCGGGGATCGGGTCCTGCATCACCCGCTCGTGGTAGGTCGCGTCGTGCGTAAAGATCGTCACGATCAGGCTGGGATTTTGCGTCTCCCACGCCTTGATGTAGGTGTCGATCACCTTGCGGACGTCATCCTTCGTCAGCACTGCTAGGACCCCTCTCTCACATCGGCCAGCGCCAGCGGCTCGCCGTACTGGGAATGATTCATTACCAGGTCGTACAGCTCGTGCGGGTCGCGCAGGGCGAACCCCGGCGCCGGGACCGGGCCGGGGTCGAGCCGGACCCAGCGCCAGCGGCTGACGGAGACTTCCACGTCGCTCTTGACCCCGGAATAGGGCCCGTCCATCACGATCTCGGGGAAGGACGGCCAGCATCAGCGTGCCGTAGTAGCGCAGGTCGCTCGTGTTGCGCCAGACCCCGATCAGGTGCCGGCCGGAAAGCCCGGCGTCGATCTCGTTGCGGAACGGGCGCTCCCGTCCCTCGCTGCGAGGCTCTGGCGGGTGGTTCACGGCCCTGATGCGGTCGTCCGGGCCGACCGTGATGTGGGCGATGTCGGCGTGGTACCGCGGCTCCCCGTCGTGGCTGAACTGGTAGACGGTGAGCCACGGCCCGGCTAGCGCCTCGGCGGGGAACGCCGGCGGCCGGTCGGCCAGCAGGGGCACCGCGAGAGCGGGCACGCCTCGCGTCGCGGCCAGGCAGGCTAGCAGCACGTCACCGGGCGGGGTCACGTCGTCCTCGAATGCCGTGATGGCCTCGGGCAGGAAGTCCCATCCGGTCTGCTCAAGGATGTACCGGGCGAAGTCCTCGCGGCTCAGGCCGAGGGCCTGCCGCGCCGCGCCGACCTGGCCGCAGGCAAGACGGGAGTAATCAGGCGGGTGAGTGCCGCCGATGCTGACGACCTCGGCGCTACCGCCGCCCACCGCCGGCCGCCGCTTTCGACTGGTCACGATTGCCTCCGCGCGGCTGCCCGGCCATGGTGGCGAGCCGGGCATCGATACGCCCGATGCGCTCCCGCAGGTCGGCAACTTCCCGTTGCAGCGCGGCCACCTGGTCCTTGAGCGGCCGGTCGTCTGTCCGTGCCGCCGCCGCTTGCTCGGGGCTGACCTGCACCGTGTACGGCGAGCCAGGGTGATTCTCCAGGATGCCGCTGCCGACCAGCTCGTTCGCGGCCCTGCGCGCCGTGGAGTCCGTCGCGCCGGTCAGCTCGCGGATCCGGCTGAGCGTGATCTCGCCGGCCACCTCGCCGGATGCGATCTTCGACACGATCGCATCTACGACGTGCTGGTACTTCGGTCCGCTCACGTCCGGGCCTCCGCGTGACTCTGTGCATCACTGTGCGCTTAGTCGTCACGGTACAGCATTCGCCTGCGGCTTCAAGGCTTGACAGCATGTCGCCATAGTGGCACAGTGACGACATGGAAGCAACGCAGCAAACGGATTTGCTGCAATCGCCCGGAGGGAACCGATCCATGGCGTACGACGTGCGGCTGGCAACCCGGATCACCTCTGCGGTAGACCGGCGGCTGCGCATGCTGGCACTGGCCAAGAGCCAGCCCTTGAGCCACGTGCTCACGGGGCTGCTGGATCAGGCACTTCCCTCCGCCGACGAACTCGCGTCGAAGCTCGCGGGCAGCGAGATCCCCGATGAGGCGGCAGCGTTATGCCCCTCTCCCAGCATGAGACCGCGATCCTCCGCTACCTCGGCAAGAACAAGTCCGCCACAGCCGGGAACATCCGCCGGGACCTCGGCTTGTCCCGTCACTACGCCCGGAACGCCCTCCAGGGGCTAGCGGACAAGGGGTTCGTGTCTAAGGGCTCCGTCACGATCCCGCCGTCCTGGGTCATCACCGAGATAGGCGCGGCTGTCCTCGCTGCTGCCGACCGGGAGCCCAAGTGACCCGCATCCCGAACAACGAAAGCGCCCCGGGTGGTCAGACCCGAGGCGCTGTAAGCAACCCGTCCCGTGGACACGAAGAAAGGTCAGCCGATGGCTACTGTAACACCCCTCCCGGTCATTTCCCCGGACCCCGGTCCCGACTTCACTGCCGGGGCACGCATCCTCGCCGAGGAGGGCTTCAACGCAGAAGCGGTCCTCTTGATCTTCTTCAGGACCCCGGCAATCGCCTATCCCCTCGCTGCTGCCCGCGCGAAGCTGGACCTGGCTGCCGACCGGGGCGCGGAACTGATCCTCGGAGCCTCGCGGCGATGAGCACCACCGCCCCGCCCCGCATCGATGACGCCACAGACGCCGACTGGGCCTACGCCCGCCAGAAGTATGTCTTCGGCGGCAAGCCGTCCGGTGAGTTCGAGGAGTACGCCTTCTCCCTGTTCGACGCAACGAGGGCGGTGTCAGCGTGACCAGCCTCGCCCTCATCCTCTTCGTCGCCGTCCTGGCCTGGGCCGCTGTCATCTCCGCCTTCCCCGGTATCGCGGGCCTGTCCGCTGCCATGATCGGCGGGACGGCACTGGGCTCCTGGTCCCTGTGGCGCTCGCGCGGGCGGAGGCGGTCATGAGCACCGCCCTTGACTGGCGCTTCCTCGCCGCCTGCACCCCGGAGAGCCTTGACGTCTTCTTCGGCCCGTGGCGCGAGAGGCCCTCAGTCCGCGAGGCCCGCGAGGCGGAGGCCAAGGCGATCTGTGCCGGCTGTCCTGCCCGCAGCCTTTGTCTTGAGTGGGCGCTGAGCAACCGCATCGAGTACGGAGTGTTCGGCGGCCTGTCCGAGGCGGAGCGCCGCCCCCTCGCCCCGGCCGGTCCCCGCATGTGCAGCAACGGCCTGCACGAGATGACCCCGGAGAACACGTACACCTACCCTGGCAACAGTGCCAAGGCATGCCGGGCCTGCCGGGAAGCCCGCAATCAGCGGCGCGCTCCGCGGCGGCATGACGGCAAGCCGTGCCGGGGGGAGGAAGCGGCATGAGCGCTCATATCCTCGCTGCCTGCCAGCCATGGCCAGCCTCCGGGCCGGTCACGTTCCAGCCCGGCACCTGCTACACGCCCGCCCCGCATGCCGCGCCCTGGTGGACGCCCCTCAACACCGAGACCCCCCTGTGGCTCTACCTCTCCATCATCGCGTTCATAGCGCTCGCCTCCTTTGCCGCGTCCTGGCTCAAGGACCACTACGAGATCGCAGGCCACCGTCCCGCCCGCCGCTGGTACGGCACCGGGGCTCACGTCACCCTGCGCCGGGACGCATGTTTCAGCGCGCCGGAGCGCTGGGCCGTCACCGCCTGGTCCGATGAGGCAGGCCGCGTCCCGTGGCTTCTGGTCTCGCCCGTCGACAACGAGGACTCCGAGGCGTTCTGGGCCGCCGTCACGGACTTCGACCCTTACGCCATCCGCAGGTTCCGCCCGTACCTCTGGCGCGGCTGGCTGCCGGCGCCGTTCGCTCACGAGACGCTGCCGGGGAGGCCGTCATGAGCTTCCCGCTCGCTTTCGTGCTGATGCTCGCCGGCCTCATCGTGTCGGCCCGCGTCCGCCTCAGCGCAGTCCTGTTCGGCCAGCCGGTCAGCATCCCCTACCTCGGCATCATCTTCGCCGTCCTGATGCTGGCCCTGGTCGTGTTCGCGCTGTACCTGATCCGGGTGCTCGCCCAGGAGTTCCGCAAGGAACCCGAGCCGATCATCAAGACCGTCCGCTGGGAAAGGATCTGACCTTCAGCCATGGACCGATACACGGGCAACCACACCCACCATCACGGCCTCCTCGCCGGCCTCGGCGCCGGGACGGCTGCGGTGCTGGGCTGCTTCCTGCTCGTGCTCGGCGTCTGGCACCGGGTCAGCTCGCAGGTGGGTACCGCGGTGACCGTGCTCGTGTGGACGCTCGTATCCGCCGTCCTCGCTGCCGTGGTCTTCCTCATCACGTACCTGGGGCTGCGGCTCCGGCATCACGTCACCCACCCGGAGACCCTGATCCGTCAGCGGGCCCGCGCGGAAGTCATCCCGGCGCCCGCTGCTGCTGAGATCCCGGCTCCGGCCCCTCTTGCTGCCCTGCCCGCGCCGGTCGTCCACAACTGGAACCTGCATGACCCCGATACCGCCGCCGCGGTTGTGCGGGCGGTAGCCGAAGGACGGCAGGAGCCATGAGCAAGAGAACCACGCTGACCCTGACGCCCGCGGACTTCAAGGCAGGCAGGCGCAACAAGGGCGGTGACTGCCTGGTCGCGCTGGCGCTGAACCGCCAGCTCGGCGGCAAGTGGGTGGTCGGCCCCGGCTCCGCCACGCAGTCCGGCACCGGCCGCACGGTGCGGCTCGGCCTGGACGCCCGCAAGGCCATGATCGGGTTCGACGCTGCCCGGATAGGCGCAGCCCGGCGCCGCCCGGCCAGGGTGACCGTGTACGAGGGTCGGCGCAGCCGGAAGGTGACCGCGGCCAAGGGCGCGGCGGGCGGCGGCGTGGCGCTTATGGCCGCCTCGGGCAGCCTGTGGTGGATCCCGCTGGTGCTCCTGTCGGTCATCGCGATCCCTGTCTTCATCGCGCTGGTCATGAACAAGGTCTCGGTACCCCGCGTGACGAGCGCGCCAGCCCCGAAGCCGGCTGGCCGTGCTACATGGCCGAACGTGTCCGGCGGCGACCCCTTCGCACGTACCCGAGGAACAGGAGACTGACCATGAGCGACAACCGGATGAACGGGCCCGGTGCCCACGAAGACGCCGCGTCAGGTGCCCTCACGAGGGGCGATGCCGAAGAGGCGAAGGTGCTTGCCCTGCTCGCACTGGCCGCGGCAGTCAACCGGCTGGCTGCCGCGCACGAGACCATCGCGAACGCTTGATCAGCCAAGCACCACGAGGAAGGAAGGACCGTGACAGTTGAGCCACGAAGTCCGCACCCACCAGCGGACAGTCAACGGGCGCATCGTCACGGTCCGTCAGCACGACGCAGCCGACCCCGCAGCGGAGCAGAAGAAGCGCCACGCCTTCGAGGCCCGCGTCCAGCGGGAGCGGGCGCAGGCCGAGGCTCAGCAGCTCCGCGAACGGCAGGCCGGAGAGGCGCTCTACGAGAAGAAGCCGGGCACCCGCACGCCGCGGACTCCGGGCGAGCGGAAACGGCGCAAGGGGCGCCTCAAGCCCGCGCGGGCCAAGCGGAACGCCAGGAAGGCGCTCCGGCTGTGGCGCAAGCACAAGGTCAAGGCCGTCCTGTTCGCCGGGCTGGCAGCGGGCGAGATCACCGCGTGGGGCGTGATCACGTGCGCGGGCAAGGCGCGCGGGGCGATCGGGAAGATGCGGCACGGAAAGAAGCGGGGTCGTAAACGATGACGGTGCTCGTGCTCATGGCAATCGCCGTGCTGGTGCTCATCGTGGCGCTGGTGACTGCGGTCCTGGTCGTACACGGGTTCTTGCGCAGGGTCTTCAAGGCGCTGAACCCGGCCTTCCTCTGGTTCAGCGGGCACAGCATGGATGGCCACGCCCGGACAAATGCCACCTGGACTCAGCGTTCGCGTGGCCCTAAGCCCGTCCTGCACTCCTCGGGGCATGCTGTGGCGTGGCACCACCTGCCGCGCCTGCACCGTGCCGGCATCCGCACGGGCGCCAGCGTGGCGCTCGTAGCGGTCGCCTACGGCCTCTGGGCCGCCCTGGACCTCACGCTGGGCTTCCTGTCCGCTGCCGCCGCCTGCGGCCTGCTGGTGCTCGCCTGGCACGTCTTCTACAAGGTCCGCTTCTTCCGCCACGAGCGTCACTACGTCCGGCCGCTGGAGCGCACCCTCGCCGCCAAGCTCCCCGCCGCCCCGGTCACGCTCGAGGTTGAGCGCGACGGCGACACCGTGAAGTCGGTGGCCATCGAGTGGGCGCCCGAGGCCGAGATCGGCGAGCAGGAGAAGCAGCTGGCGCTCGAGGCCGTCACCGCGCGGCTCGCCATCGAGGCGCCTGAGGCGGCCTGGAAGACGAAGGGCCGCGCCCGGTCGGTCGTGTTCACCCAGAGTGAGCCCCCGCCGTCGCACGTCGAATGGGAAGACGTCGAGGCCGCCGTCCTGGGTGCCGCCGCCAACGAGCTGGTGTTCGGGGTGGGCAAACGCAACGCGATCTGCAAGGCGGCGTACAGCGAGAGCCCGCACGTCGCCATCCCTGGCGGGTCAGGTGGCGGGAAGTCGAACCTGGCCGCTTTCCTGCTGATCCAGGAGATGCTCCGCGGCAGCCTGATCTTCAACCTGGACCCCAAGTGGATCTCCCACCTGTGGCTGCAGGATCTCCCGAACGTCATCAACGCCCACGACGCACCCGAGCTCCACCTGGCGCTGACCTGGCTCGGGAAGGAACTGCTGCGCCGCACCAAGGCCGCTTACTACTCCGCGCAGGGCACCGGCCGGGTCCGCGGCAGCGTCGGCCCCCGGATCATCGTGCTGTGCGAGGAGCTGAACTACGGGATGCCGGGCCTGAAGAACTACTGGCGCGAGATGCGCACGAAGGAAGACCCGAAGCAGTCTCCGGCCATCGCGGGCATGTCGGGGATGTCCTGCGCCGGCCGCGCCTCGGACATCCACGAGTGGCTCATCGCCCAGCTGCTCACGGTCGAGTCGACCGGGGTCAAGGACTCCACCATCCGCACAAACGCCGGCATCAAGGCCATGGCCCGCCACGACGGCCCCGGCTGGGCCATGGCGGTCGGCAAGCACGTCCCGATGCCGCCGCCATCCACCACCCCCGGCCGGATACAGCTAGTAACCGGCGACGGGGTGCGGGAAACCCAGGTTCCCTACCTTCACCTGGATGACAAGGACGAGGCTGTCGCGGAGAAGGCGGTCCAGTGGGCAAGGGCGCTGGTCGTCTCCGGCACCGTCGCGCAGATCCCCTCGGGCGACGAAGGCGTCCCTCCGGAGCTGTGGCCCGCCAGCGTCCTAGGACGCGATCACCTCTCTCTTGTCCCTGCTCAGGACCATGGGAGTCTCAGACAAGCCGACTCGCCGGAGGCGATCTCGCTTCGCCAGGCAGTCGCCGAGGGGGTCCTCAAGGTCGGTGGCCTTGATCCTCTGGGCGCAGCCCGCAAGGCCGCTCAGCGTCCCGGCTTCCCGGAGGTGGCGGGCTGGGACGGGCCAGCCGCGCTTTACTACCGCGCCGAACTTGTGGAATGGCAAGACGGAAAGGTCAGGGTCCTGCGATGACAGATAGTAACGAACGCCCGGAGACCTGGAAGCCTGTCCCGCTGATGGACGGCTGCACGTTCAGCGGATACGAGGCCAGCGACAAAGGCGGGTACCGCTCGATCGACCGCATGTCCGGTAACCGTCACCTCAAGGGCAAGGTGCTGGCTACCCGACGCCACGACGACGGCTACCGGCTCGTTAACCTCCGGTGCGACTCCACCGACCCGGAGCACAACCGCGTTCATACGTTCGCCGCCCACAAGGTGACGCTCACGACGTTCGTCGGCGAGTGCCCGCCCGGACAAGAGGCCCGTCACTCGCCCCGTGGGCCTGCGTTCAACTGGTGGCCCGAGGGATTCGAGGCCGACGGGTGGGGCACCAAGAAGGCCAACCACGGCGACCAGGTGGCCGCAGGCACGGCCACGATGCCCGTCTACCCGTGCAGGAACGCCGCGCGGTGCGGTGGCACGGTCAGGACAGAGAACCGGCGCTGCCGCTCATGCGTGACCGAGGTCGGCCGGGACACGGTGGTACTGCTGAATGCCGGCATGGGCCTGCTCGCCCTGGTCGAGCGGTTCGGGCTCAAGAGTGACGACTGGCTGTTCCGGCTGGCCGTCGAGTACGGGTACACGGGAACCAAGGCCGAGGCCCGCGCCCAGCGCCCGCGAGGGTTGCAGCGCGTGACGCTGGCCCGTGCCGGTCGGAGGTGTAACGCATCGTGACGCCCGCAGGCGTGACGCACCGTGACGGGCCGACAGGCGCTCCCGGCTCGGTCACAGTCCGTAACCGGCCTCGCGAAGGGGAAAGGCCGCAAGCTCTGCGCCCGGCGAAGCCGGGCTCTTTCCTCTGTCCCAGCGCCTGGGACAATATGGGACAAAACGGGCACCACGGAGAGTCAGATGCGACTGTCCGTGACCGGAGCCGGATCGCCCGTCTGGCCACAGAACGTAACGATCGCTCTAAGGAGTACGCACCGTGACCGCCGCCGTCTTGATCGCTCTCGCTGTCGTCTACCTGGCGTTTCATCACCACCACTACCGGAAGCATCGCCGCGCAAGGTGCGGCATCTGGTACTCGCTGCGCGGGCCTTGGGGCACCCGCGTAAGCGTCAGCAAGCGCCTCTAACCTGCACTAACAAGGAACACCAACAGAAGGAGAAACGAATGCTACCCACCCTTACCCCCGAGCAGCGCGCCGACGCCCTGCTGAAGGCCGCAGCTGTCCGCGTGGCCCGCTCCGAGCTCAAGACGCGCCTCAAGCGCGGCGAGACGACCATTGCCCAGGTTGTCCGGCAGGGCATGCACGACGACACCATCGGGAAGATGAAGGTCTCGGCCGTCCTGCAGGCCATGCCCGGCGTGGGCAAGGTCCGGGCCGCGCAGATCATGGAACGGCTGGACATCGCCGAGGGCCGTCGCGTCCGGGGTCTCGGTGACCGGCAGCGCGCGGCCCTCGAGCAGGAGTTCGCGACCGTTCCCGCGTAACAATCATCCCGCCCGCCGCATGTGCATCTGCCGTGCGGCGGGCGGGGACACGACCCGGTAAAGCCAAGCCCGACAAGCAGCAGCGAGGAGCAGCATGACGGAGATGCGCGGTATGCACGCCCGCCTTGACGGGCTCACCAGCCTTGTCGCCGACAACCCCCTCCTCGCCGTCGTCGCGGCCATCGGGTTCTCGGTGTCCTTCCAGACTATCGCCGCCCTGGCCCGTGCCCACGGGCTGCCGGGCTGGCCTGCCCTGTACCCGGTCGGCATCGACGTGGGCATCCTCGCCCTCGTCGCGGAGTCCCGGATGCTGATCACGATGAAGCCGCCGCGCTCCGACGTGGTGCCCCGCGCCCTGGCGTGGGTACTGGCCGGGTTCACGGTGTGGGCGAACGTCCACGGCTCCCCGGCCTCGGACTGGCTAGGCCGGGGGCTGCACGCGGTCATGCCGTGCCTGTGGATCGTGTTCCTCGAGCTGACCCGCCGCCGGCTGGTCGCCTCGCAGCGGGCCGACATGATCCCGTTCAGCCGCTGGCTGGCCGCGCCCTTGCAGACACCCGCGCTGTGGCAGCGGATGCACCGCGACGACGTGCGGTCCTACCCGCTGGCGCTGGAGCTTGAGCAGGCCCGGCTGCATGCCCGTGACCTGGTGCGCGCCGCCCCGCCAGAGCACCGCCCTGCCTTCTCGTCGCTGCTTCGCAAGCGGATCCGCGGCGGGCGTCTCCCCGAGGCGGTACGCAAGGCCGTCCGGGGGTCGCTGGCGAACGAGTACGCGCCCGGCTGGGAGGAGTCCGTGACGGAGTGGGTGACCGCCGCGCTGGCCCTCCCGGCGCACCTCGCGGCTAACCTGGAAAACACCCGCGCGGCCATCGCTGCGGATACCCCCGTGGCAGTCCCGGAGGTGGCCGCAGCGGTGACCGCCGAGGCGCCTGCCGAGGTGCCCGCGAAGCCCCCCGCCGTGGTGCCCGTGAAGCGCCGCCGCGTGGTGCCCGCGAAGGCTGGCAACGAGGAACTGGCCGCGCTCGTCGCGGAGCACGCGGAGGACGTATCCGCGGTGAACCCGTACCGGGTCGACAAGATCCTCAAGGAACAGTGCAACGGCGCCAGCGTCGGGGACAAGAGACTTGCCGAGATAGCGGAACTGGCCCGCCGCAAGCGCGTCGTACCGATCGGGGAAAGGAAGCGGGCATGACCGAAGCAGAGCGCGACTTCGCGTGGACCAGGAAGAGCATGTCCAACTTCGACCACTCACAGGACGAAGGCTTCGAGGACGACCTGCGAGCCGGGCTCCGCGGGCATCACGCCGCCTGGAACTTCAACGGCCAGGTGTGGTACGACCCGGACGCGGAACTGTTCCGCGAGGAGGTCTGGGTGCACCACGTCGTCGCGGCTGAGCGTTCAGCCCGGACCCTGGAGGAACTGATGCGCGTCGTCAACGACGAGTTCGGGTGGGACTGATGACCGTCCCCGCCGGCCCGTTTGAATCCGAACACGAAGCCCGTTCCGCCGCCCACTCCGTCATCCCTCCCGCTGAAGGCTCGACTATCCTGACCTCTGCCCAGAACCGGCAGCTGATCGGGGACGCTCTCGGAGAGGCAGGGGTCCGGACGGGGGCCTACGATGACCAGATCCTGAAATGGCTCAGCGGGTGGGAGGACGCTATCTGCGCTGTGGTCGCCGGGCTGGTGAGTCGTGCTCATGCTGCCGGGATGGCGGCGAGGGAAGATGGCAAGCGATGAGTGAGCCCGTCACCTGCCAGACATGCGGAGCGGTGAACCCGCCCCCGGTGGAGGACTGCGAGAACGGCCTGGATCACTACGTAGGCACTGAGCGGGGCTGCGGCAGCTGCGGCAGGACGCTGGCGGCATGCGCGAAGCGCCCGTGCTCGGCATGGCCACGGACGGAAAGCAGCGACGAGGGGAGCGGAGGCGCAGATGGCGCGTAAGCCGAATATTCCGGCCGACGCCGCACTGGGCTACCTTCCGCCCGAACCGGACGACCCGCTGTGGTGGCTGTCGTTCTGCGACCCGGCCAAGGCCCCGCCACCCGAACTCCAGCGGCCCGGAGGCCCGTCCTTCCTCGGTGCCGTCATCACCCAGGCCCCGACGCTGGCCGCAGCTATCACCCGGAGCCACGTACTCGGGGTGAATCCGGGCGGGCAGGTCAAGATCCTCGGGCCGATCGAGCAGGAGTACGTCGCGGCGGAATGGCGGGACCGGCTGCTGTCGGCTGCCGAGATCGACGTGATGCCGGAACCGGAAGGGCTCAGCGACGATGGCTGACGAAGAACCGTGGTGGTGCGACTGCCCCGACCGAAAGGGCCCCCACGTCCACATGCCGAACTGGGACGGGGATAGCCGGTACGGGATGCTCCTCACGGCGCTGGTCGATGTTGAGACCGGACTGGAGATACCGGGCAGTCGCTCGTGAGCGGCCTCGGGACACGCTGCGTCCACTGCATCGACGGGGAGCACGAGGACTGCCGTTCCCCGGACTGCTGGTGCTGGTGCCAGGGTGGCGACTTCGGGGACAACGACGTAGAGGCTGACGAGTGGGATGACATGTACGGGTGGGATGAGCGGGATGGGTGAGCGCCGGGCGTTCCGCGCATCGCTGCGCACTCCTCCGGGATGACCGCGCCCTGCCCGCACCGATAAGGTTAGCTAGGCCCCTCGGCCGCCCCTTTCCGCTGCTCAACCCCCTCGATCGGTGCTGCTTCATGCTGTCCGGACACGCTCTCCTCATCGCTGCGATCTTCGTCCCCTACCTGGCCATGATGATCACTCTCGGCCTCTACATGTGGTGTCAGGTCCGCCGTCACCTGAACGACCCGCCAGACAGCGCCGACGAGGACGAGCGCGACCGGGAAAGCGCGGAAATGAGGCTGGCGGCGTGAGGACGCGACTAGTGACCACGGCCGAGTTCCTTGACCTGCTCGGCGCCGAGCCCCTTGAGCCCGACGAGCCCGAGCGCGTCGAGTACGCTCCCGCGACTGCTGCGGACATCACCCGTGCGGCGGCTGAGGTCGGCTGGCTGGCTCCGGGCCGCTACCTGTCCCCGGTGGTACCTGCGCGCCGCGGCGCCGGTCAGTTGAACCGGGATACCGCTTCGCGCGGGTAGCTCCAGACGTGCAGGAGCCTGCCCGACTCCTCGGTCTTGTGGATCTCGTGCCGTCCGCACGGCGTAGTCCGCAGGTGGTCTGCAGCTGCGTCATCGCGGGCAGCGGCGAGGGTAGCTTCGCCTTTCGCGCCGCACAGCCGGCAGTACCAGCGCCACGGGTCGGTGCGTTCCGCTTCCCGAGCCGCGAGCCTCTCCTGGTTGACCGGCTGCGCCACCTTGGCGAGAAGATCCGCGAACTTGCCGTCATCTATGCTGCTCACGGCACCTGCTCCCCGCTGCCTATCAGGTGCAAGCCGCCTTCAAGGTTGTACCCGGCCAGCGACCGCGAGCAGGCGATCGTGGCGTCCGGCCAGTCGGCGGCAAAGCGGATCTCGCGCGGCTGCTCGGGCGGGTATGTCTCGGCGCGCAGGCCGGTCATGCCCGGACAGTCCCACGGGAAAGGCGGCCGTCCGCCGTTGGCCATGGCCTCGTCGGCTATCCGCGCCAGTTCATCGGCCCGGTTCATGTGACCTGCTCCCATTCCCTCGTCGCTGCCTTCCAGGCCCAGGCCCGCTTCTGCCCGTCAGTCGTCCTCAGCACAGAACCGTCTTCCCGGTCCGGGTCTGCGGCCATAGCAGCCTCAAGTCCCCGTTCGGTGACATACTCGACGGGCACGTCCCTCATCTGGTCGAGCTGGGAGGTGAGGCGGGAGACCTCGGCCCGGCTCTCGGCCAGCATGCGCCGGAGGTCCGCCAGCGCGCCGCGGGGATCAGGCCGGGTTCCCTCCCGGACGGTGACCATGGTCTGCGCTGCTGCTTGTCCCGCTGCGTCCTGGCCGTCAAAGGGGATCGTGATCTCGGTGACGTTGTTCAGGTAGCCGCCGGCTATCCAGATGTCGAACGGGTGGCTGAAGCGGATCACGAGCTCGTGGGATCCGTCAGCGAAGGGGTCAGTCATCAACCATCACTCCCTCCGCGATCACGTCGCCGCCGCCGATCCGCCGACCAGCGTTCAGCCGCCACCAGCGCCCGTCCCCCGCCACGACGGTGATCGGTATGCCGAACAGCTGCGTGATCTGGTGGCCGATGCCCGCATCGTCCTCGCCGGGATAGTCAGGTGTCAGCAGGCGGGATATCGCCATGGAGACCCGCCAGCCGCATTGCAGCGAGGCGCCGCCTGGCTCAAGGTCGTGTTCGGGCAGGCCCAGCAGCAGGTCCGTAATCTTTCCTGCTGCGTCTTCCTGTGCCGTCCAGCCGGGACACGGGATGGCCTCTGACTGCTGGTGCGGGAAGAACTCGTGCGGGCCGTGGGCGGCTGCTGACTGGTCGGTGCCGTAGTGAGCGCCACGGCAGGAGGGCTTGCGAAGGTGCATCACGACACGCTCTCCTGCCTAGCCAGGTAAGAAGGGCAGGCAGGCGAGCAGAAGTACCCGGTGCTGTGAATATGGCCCTGCTGGACGGGGGCCTGCTGCCGCTCACTCCACCACAGGCCGCCACCCTCGTGACGCTCGGACGGATTGCCGTCCGCATGACCGGCGGGTTTCGTGCATGCGGGCCAGTTCCAGGACCAGCCCGCCAGCCGAGGGTCAGCCGACGGCACCTGTCCGCATAGCGGCGTCTCAGTCACGCTCATCGCACATCCACCATCCACAGCCCGAACCGCAACCTAGTCATAGTGACCTCTCCACACCTAGCCTCATGCCTCACCACCGCCACTACAGCCAGGACAGCGGTAGCCAGGAGCAGGGCGCATTCGGCGGCTATCCACACCTCAGCCAGGAGCAGGCGCCACAAGAGCCAGAAGGGCGCAGCGAGGAGGAAGCCAGCGGCGCTGAGGGCGAGGAGTTCGGCGAGGCTCATGGAGACCCAGCGTCGGTGGCCGTTGCGGGCGGTCCAAGCCTCGCTAACCCTAATGCTCATCGCCATGTCCTTCCGGGCAGGTCAGGATCATCTGCACGCCGCCGTTGCCCGGCAGCAGCCTGGTCACCGTCAAGCGGGCCACCGGAGGCCAGCCGGGATGCTCGGCGCGGCAGGTAAAGCACGGGCCGAGCAGGGCCATGTCGCGCTGGCGGTCAGCGGGCGTGCGGTCGTCCGCAGGGCCGTCTGTCACCACGCTGCTGATCGTGAACGACTCACCGGAGAGGACCACGGGCGGGTCAACCGGCTGCACGATCCTCTTGCCGTCGATCTCCGTCACGACCGCCTCAACGGTCACGTCTCCGTGGGTGATCGTGTACCTGGGTATGTCGCTCATCGCTGCTCCTCTTCGGAGGGAAGGCCGATGCCGAACGTCGGCAGGTCATCCTCAACCGGGATCCGGAAGAGGTACAGGCCGCGTGAGGCCAGCCATTCCCTGAGCGGGGCTTGGAGAGCAGGCGGTACGACCACCTGGATTACCTCATCTCCGGCACTCATCGCTGCTGCTCTCCGTTCCTGCGCTCGCGCTGAGGCGGCCAACCCGCCGGGACCGTGCTTGCAGTTCCAGTCGTGGTACCCGAGCGGGCCGCCGCACAGCGGGCACGGCGGAGGGAGGATGGGGCGGGTCATCGTCATCGCTGCTCTCCGTTCCCGCTGCTGGCCAGTTTTCCGCTAGCGTCCACCCAAACTTCGGGGTGGGTTTCCGGGGTGATCTGGTGATCCTGATGGCAGATCACGCACCCATCCCGCTCTGGCGAGATGAGCCAGATAGCCTCAGCGCCCATCACTGCTCCCCGCTGAAGTCCGAGGCAAGGATCCGGCTGTTCCCGCTGTTGCACCGGGCCGCTATGACCAGCCCCTTGCGAGGGTCACGGGTCACCACGAGCACCTTGCCGGTCAGGACGTCGAACACCTCGAACGTGACGCCGCTCGTGCGGGTGTCGAAGTGGCGGCGGACGCTGGTCACCGCTGGTCTCCCCATTCCTTGCCGGGGAACGTTTCCCCAGCACTTAGAAGGATACCACGTTGGGATACCTGATACTATGGGTTCCATGCCGAGGCCGAAATCACGCGAGGGCAACAGCGAGCAACTGTGCATCAAGGTCAGTATCGCCCTGCTCGAGGAGATCGACGCCGCACGCGGCGAGCAGTCCCGGCCGGACTGGGGCCGTGACGCCTTCCACGCCGCCCTCGGCCGCAAGCCCGCGCCCCTCGCCGCTGATGCGGTATCCGTCTCCCGCCTCGGTGCCAGCGAGCCCCAGTCCGAGCGGCCCCGCAAGTCCGGCAAAGGCCCGTGCGATCACCGCGTCAATCCCGGCGCGTGGTGCAAGCGCTGCGAACGGCTGATCTGAGGCTAGGCTGACATCATGGGCTTTCCGCTGCACCCGCAGGGGCCGGGCCTGTTCGTCGCGCCGATCCCGCGCTGCCCCTTCCATGGCCAGATGAGCATGCGTCTCGGCTGTGATCCGTCACCAGGCCGTACCGCCTTCGCGGAAGCCTACGTTTGCCACGGCTACGACGGCGAGGGCTGTGACCATGTTGTCCTCGGCGCGGATCGCGAGTGGACGCACATCGGCCACGCCGACCGCATCGACATCGACTGGGAGCGGTGAATCTTGGGGTTCCCGGTAGGCCCGTGGGTTCCCGTGCTGATGGTGAGCTTGCAGCCTCTGTCTCAACAGGCTTGGTCCGGCCAGCTGCCGCCCATCGCCGCGAACGAGCCGTTCTGGGCAAGCAGCCGAGACGTGCCCTCCCTCGTCGCTGCCGGTCTAGCTGAACTCGCCCCCCCGGACACCGTGGCACCCCCCGTAGA
>Ga0210389_10001562_pt1 | contig 18537 bp, 15 predicted proteins | sample IncBWH28OmetaG_FD_160127 | JGI IMG/M metagenome (GOLD analysis project Ga0210389, IMG submission 160127) | Forest soil microbial communities from Barre Woods Harvard Forest LTER site, Petersham, Massachusetts, United States - Inc-BW-H-28-O ...
CGGTGGATCGACCAACTCATCCCAGGCTTCGAACGCAAAACCGGCTACAAGGTCAAACCGACCTTTGGCTCCGGCCTCGGCACCAAGCGCCAGGTCGCGAACGGAGAAGCTTTCGACGTGCCGATCGTCCAGCCCCCCTACCCCGAAGTCCTGGCATCGGGCAACGTCGTAGCGGGCAGCGCGAAGCCCCTGGCCAGCGTCGCCCTCGGCCTTGCCGTACGCCAGGGTGGGCCGAAACCGGATATCTCAAATCCGGATGCGGTAAAGCGAGCGCTCTTGTCCGCCAAATCCATCTCCTACCCCAACCCGGCAGGCGGAGCGGCGGCAGGCGTCACTTTCGATGAAACGCTGAAGAAGCTCGGGATCGCCGCACAGATCGAGCCAAAGCTCAAACGCGCCCAGGGCGGCGCAGCGGCAATGACGATGGTCGCGAAGGGCGACGCAGAGATCGGCTTGACTTTCGTCAGCGAAATGGACGAACCCGGCATCGATATCGTGGGTCCTCTGCCAAAGGAGATCGCACCTCCAACGACCCTGGTCGGATTCATATCGTCCCACGCCAGGAATCCAGACGCAGCGAAGGCGCTCCTGAAATACTTGTCATCGCCCGACGCAGCGGCCGCGTACAAATCACAGCACATGCAGCCGGCCAGATAAGCCATAGATACAGGTTCGGTGGCCGGCGCGCGAACCATGGCCGCGGATGAACCCTGATGAGATCCTGTATCCGTTCGCCCCTCGGATCTTATCGGCGTTAATCCGCGTTCATCCGCGGCCAATTGTATTTGGTCTTAATACGATCGCGGCCGATATCCAGGCCGTGACCGCACCCGGTATTTCTTCCCAACATCGCTGACAATCTGGATATCGATCTTCCGGAATCCCTCATTCGGATTCGCCGCCGGATAGTAAGTCACCGTATAAGAATTCCCCAGATCCTCGCGAATTGCCTCGAAAGCCTCCACCTGCTTCTGCCAGGTCTTGGCCCAATAGGCTTTGCCGCCGGTCTGTGTCGCCATGCGGCGGAACACATTGCTCGAAATCGGGTCCTTATTGACGTCGTTCGTCGAAATCACGTAAATCGGGATGCCCTCATCCTCGGCCACCGCGCGAACGTCATCCGGCGCCACCATACTCGCGTTATCCGGACCATTCGAAAACACGATGATCACCTTGCGCCCCGGCACCTTCGCCGCATCGCGCAAAGTCAGCAGCAATCCGTTATACAGGGCTGTGTCATCGCCTGCCACCGACTTGCGCAGCCCGAAGATGGCGTCATTGCGATCGTTCGTCAGATTCGACGCACGCGACAGATTCCGGCTGAACGTATAAACCGCGACCGAATCCGCCTTATCCAGCCCGCGAACGAAATCGACAATCGCGTCCTCGGCATAGACAAAGCCGTGATACATGAAATTGCTCGTATCGAAGAGGACGAATACATTCGTGCCCACGAAAGCGTCGCCGCCGGTCGGCGCCGTAAGCTTGACGGTGCCCTCGCTCTCCTGATCCAGGGGCCGCTGCATCGGTTTCAGCGAGCCGTCTTCGGCGATTTCCATCGCGGGCAGGTTGCCCTCCGAAAATGTCGAAAGCTTCTCCTTGATCCCGTCTTCGAGGATGCGGAAATCGGAAGGCTTAAGACCGTTTACATACTTGCCCTTGCTGTCCGTAACCGTGAAACTGAGCACAACCAGATCCACGCGCGTCCGGAATACGGGCGTGCGCGTCTCCTGCGCAAACAGCCAGAAGCCTCCGCCGGCAGCTGCCAGTCCGCCGGCCAGAAATGCAAACCGTGTGTAGCCCCCCATCGCTTTCCCCCTTGTTGCTACGGCGCGCTCTCCAGTCTCCCGGCGCTCGCCGCTTCGACCTTCGAACCCTGTGTCCGAACTTCTTCTCCCACCGATCGCAGGCTTCTCAGCAGCGCCGGCCAGTCTTCCAAATGTGACGCGAAGATCCGCTCCACCACTTTCTGCGTCCACTCCGGCACCAGAACATTCAACTGTTCGGGCTGCACTCCCGTCTGGTCTCCGACATCGGCCCAGTAGAGAAGATTCGATTCCCAGCTTTCCGCCATGATCCTGCTCGAATAGCCCATCAGTGTGGGGAAGGTCCGGAGATTCAGAAGCTCGGGACGCCACGAATTCGCGAGCGTCGGCTTCGCCGTTCCCCAGGCGTGCGAAATTGCGGCATCGGTGACCTGTTCGGGGACCTGAGCTTTCAAATGCGCGATCCCCGTAAGATCGGGGCTGCCATGCAGGTCGATCCCCGGCGCACTGGCAATCGCGACCGCCATCGAGTACATCTCCGAAGGCGTAAGCGCATCGATCGCGCCGCGCGCGTCTCCCGCACTGACCAGACGCATCACCAGCGCCGCTCTCGATGGGTTGGCCACGCGATCCACCGCCTGCGTAAGTTCGTTTCGCGCGGCCGATTGCACCGTCGCTTCGGCCACCAGATCTTCCGCCAGGCGCATGTGCATTCCCACCCAGTGCATTTGCGCCGGAGTAACGCTCCAGAAACGCGACGTGCGCGAAGTCAGGATCATCTCGGGCGCCAGATCGCTCCAGATCAAGGCCTGCGTCTGCGACGGAACCAGGAAATTCTGCTCGGCGTCGGCCAGCGCATAAGGCAAGCCGGAAAGCGAATTCACCAGCCGCCCGCCGGCATTGGCGGGCCAGCCGGTGCCGTAGATTTCGGTAATTTTCCAGCTGTGATTGCCGCCGTTGAGACCTATGAAATCGTGCCCGCGCACGAACAGCGGATTCGTAAGCAGAATCTGCGCCCCCGGCGGCGCGTAATGCAGGTAGTTGTAGCCCACGATCGTATCGCGCAGCGTCGCGGCCAACTGCCCGCGAATATCCTTCAATTTCTCCGGATCCTTCGCTGCTCTGTCGATGATGGCGCGAAGATTGAGTTTGCGTTCTCCGTCGATGTGCCGGTCGACGTAGTACCCGAAAACCATCGCATTCTTTTCCGCTCCGCTCATCGAGCTGCGCGGAAGCGTGATATCGGAGACCCGCGTCGCCAGGCGCGACGCAAGCTGCGCGTTCAGCTTCTCGCCCTTCGTGACGGCTTGCAGGTTATCGGCAAGTTCAAAGATCAGATCCACCGGAAGCAGCTTCTGCGCTTCGAAAATCTGCCTCTCCTGCTGCACCAGCTCCGCCCGAGCATCCGAATCGTCGGGCCGCGGCCCGCCGGCCAGCAGCGCCAGCATCCGGTCCTGCATATTGCCGGGCTTCGCGTTCGTGCCTTTCAGCAGAGTCTCGAGGCCGCTGCGGCCGGCGTCGAACAGCTCCCGGTCGTTCTTAACCGTGTTGAATGGCGCGATGATGGCCGCGAGCGTCTCGTCCGCCTTGACCGGCGCAATGCTTCCCTGGCGGCAGAAGATCTCCCAGATTCCCGTGAGGCCCTGCATGGTACCGGCGACATCGGAACGGAACAGCGCGTCGCGGTTCTTGTCGATTGCCTCCGCCGCGTCCAGCCAGGCCACGATTGTCTTGTCGCTCAATGAGGGCGCATCGTTGAACGTCATGTATTGCGCCCCATATGTGTTCCAGCCCCGTATCAACCTCTCCACTGTTTCCGGCCGGAGCGGCTGCGCGCGATTGCGATCCAGATCGGTCAGCGCCATGAACAGTTTCAGCGGCTCGTTATCCACCGGTTTGCGGCAGAGGGCGAACAGCGCCTCGATCACGTCGTCGCCGTCTTTCCAGTTCACCGCGGCCTTGCTCAGCTTCGCGTCGTATTTGCCTCTCGGATTTCGTTCGAAAAGCTGCCGCCACGCTTCCAGTTCGCCCGGGATGTGAACCTTTCCGCTGGCGTCGATGTGCACCCGCGTCGTCAGCAGCATCATCTCGGAATTGGAACGGAACACCGGACGTGCCGGACCGGGCGTCGTGATCTTTCCGCGAACCGCCGCATAGAAGCGCTTCATCCGCGCCGGTTCCGTAAGGTAATCCTGCACCGGGCCATGAATGCGGGCGAGCGAATCGTAAAGGCTCGCCAGCCAGCCGTCGTCCTTTGCAGTCAGTTTGTCGAAGAACTCCGCGCCCTTGTCGGGCGACGCTCCCGCCAGATCTCCCCAGGTTTGCGCCGACCGCGCGCCTCCGGGAACCACCGCTTTCCCCTGCCGGATTTGGAAGTTGCCGCCGAAGAAATCGAGCACGGCGGCGAGGGCTCGCAGCCGATTGACCGGAATGGCGGCCTTCAGCGCCTCGGCCGTCTCAGGGTCGAGCTTCGCCATGCCCAGATAGAGACGGCACAGGCCCGGGTCGCCCAGAAACGCGTCGAGGAAGTCCAACTGCCCCCTCTGGCGCGCCGTTAGCCAGTATTCTTGCGTAAACAGAATCGTGGCCGTCGAAGGATGGTAGTCGTATGTGAACGATTTATCCGTCCGCAGGGCTTGTTCGAGTTCAGCCAGCGGGAAGCCGGAGTCTGTAGTGATGAAAGCCCGCGGCGCGTTCACGGTCTCAAGAACCACCTCGCTGCCGCAGCCGCCCCGCATCCGATAGCCGAGCACGCGCAGCAGATCGTTGGTCAGCGTCGATTCACAATTCGCGACGCGTATCACATGTTCCGGACCCGCCAGTTTGTCCAGTTCGCGCGCCTGGGAAAGATAGCGGTGGACCAGTTTCAAGTACTCGGTTTCTTCCAGTTCTTCCTGCGCGTGGGAAGCCTGGTAGCCGTTGGTGACAATGTTGCGCGCCAGCGCCGGGAAGATGTCGTCCTGATCCACATCCTGTGAAATCGCGGCCATCCGGACAAACGAGCGGAGAGGGCCCGGGATCAGGATTTTCTGTTTTCCCGCAGTCGCGCCCGGCGCCGGAAGTTGGAGATCCTGACCGCCCAGAGACCGGTATTCTTCAAGATCCTTTTCAGCCGAATTGCGATCGCCGGCGATCAGGTCGAGCAGCACAGCGCGACGCTCGGCGGAAAGCGCGTCCTGCGTTTTACCGGCGGTCTTCCAGAAATTCGCCGCCTTGCGCCAGTTCTCCCGCGCCGCGGGATCGCGGTAGCGCTCCAGCATCTGGGCATAGCCGGTGAGCAGTTCGGGATCGCGCGGAGTGGCCTGCAGCGCTTTCGAGTAGGCTTCCCGGGCGGCCGCGGATTCCCCGGAATCCTCCAGCTTTTGGGCCCTGTCAACAGCCTCGTTGGCGGAAAGTCCGGCCACAAGGCAAAACATTAATACTACGCAGCGGACCTTCATACGGTTGCGCTTTGGTAGTTCACTCTAACATGTTCGGCGGGCGGTTGTGTAACGGCGGTGTAAAAGTCCGGGGCGGCTCGCACACTATACTGAAACCGCAATGGACTCGACTCAGGACTCCGGCGCCCCTGTTTGTACACGCGGCGCAAGCCGCGCTAAGCCAGTCTTCCGTACACGCGGCGCAAGCCGCGCTATGCCGCTCTTCCGTACACGCGGCGCAAGCCGCGTTATGCCGCTCTTCCGTACACGCGGCGCAAGCCGCGTTATGCCGCTCTTCCGAACTGCTTGTAGCCGGTTGGTGGTAATCCGAGTGGAGGCTGGCGCAACGGCACAGGCCGCGGCTCCCCAACCCTGAGGCGCAGATGGAGATCACTCATCCGGTTAGTCCGGCTTCGTCAAACGCCGGACTCGTGGATGTCGACCCCAGCGGGCTCTGGTGCGAGTCCGGTGGATTCCATATTGACCCGTGGGGACAGGTCAAACAGGCCCTGATCACGCACGGGCACGCCGATCGCGCGCGGCCCGGTTCCCGGCTCTACCTTTGTGCCGCTCCGTGCGAGCCGGTGCTTCGGGAACGCTTTGGCGCGGACGTCACCATTGAGTCGCTGCCATACGGCGAGGTCAGGCGGATCGGCGAGGTCGCGGTTTCGTTCCATCCCGCCGGGCATATGCTTGGGTCGGCGCAAATTCGCATCGAGCACCAGGGCGAAGTTTGGGTAGTTTCCGGGGACTACAAACTCGCCCCCGACCCCACCTGCACCCCGTTCGAACCCGTCCACTGTCACACATTTGTCACGGAAGCGACTTTCGGCCTACCGATCTTCCGCTGGGCCGATCAGGGCGTGGTAATCGCATCCATAAATGACTGGTGGCGCGCCAACCAGGAGCGCGGCAGAAGCAGCCTCCTGTTCGCGCACCCGCTCGGGGAAGCCCAGCGGGTCCTCGCGGCTCTCGATCGCGGAATCGGCCCGATACAGTGCCATGAAGCGGTCGAACGCATGAACCGCCTCTATCGCGCGGGGGGCGTGGATTTGCCGGAATCGCAGACCCCCGCGGATATGCGCCGCGCGCTCGTGATCGCGCCGCCTTCGGCCAAACGGTCCGGCATTGTCTCGACGGGTCTGGTTTCGGGCTGGATGCGGATTCGCGGAACCCGGCGTCACCGCTCGATCGATCGCGGATTCGTTATTTCCAGCCATGCGGACTGGCCCGAAATAAATCGGGCGATCGAAGAATCCGGTGCCGAACGCGTCTTGGTCTCGCACGGTCACCGCGCGCCGTTGGTGCGCTGGCTCCAGGAACACGGTAAGGCAGCCGCGGCGCTGGAAACCCGCTTCGAAGGCGATGCCGAATGAAGCTCTTCGCGCGCCTCTATACGGCTCTGGATGAGACCACGAAAACGGGAGAGAAGATCGAAGCCCTGGTGCATTATTTCCGCGCGGCGCCGCCGGAGGATGCCGTCTGGGCGGTTCACTTCCTCATCGGCCGCCGCATCAAGCGCCTGATTGAATCGCGCCTGCTCGTGGAATGGGCCATCGCCGAGGCGGAAATCCCGGAGTGGATTTTCGGCGATTGCTACTCAGCAGTCGGCGACCTCGCTGAAACCATCGCGCTGCTGCTTCCCGATCCGGCCGCATCCACGGAAAAACCCCTCCACTACTGGATCGAGCAGCGCCTGCTGGCACTCGACCGGGATTCCCTCGTATGGGCGTGGCGCGAAATGGACGAGCCACAGCGCTTCGTATGGAACAAGCTGATCACTGGCGAATTTCGCGTAGGTGTTTCGCAGAACCTGGTGGTCCGAGCACTGGCTGAATTTACAGGATTGACCACCGCAGTCATCTCGCATCGCCTGATGGGAGACTGGCAGCCAAACGCGGAGTTCTATCAGCAACTGATCTCGAAAGAATCGCCGGATGCCGACGTAAGTCGCCCTTATCCATTCTTTCTCGCATATCCGATCGAAGGCGAACCATCGCAACTGGGCGATCCCGCGGAATGGATCGCCGAATGGAAGTGGGACGGCATTCGTTCCCAGATGATTCGCCGTTCGCGCCGCACATTCATCTGGTCGCGAGGCGAGGAGCTGGTGACCGAGCGTTTCCCGGAACTCGAAGCTGTCGGCGGATCGCTCCCCGACGGCACAGTGATCGATGGCGAAATCCTTCCCTGGAAGGACGGACTACCGCTGCCCTTTGCCCAGTTGCAGCGGCGCATCGGGAGAAAGGTACTGGGGCCGAAAATCCTGGCCGAAGTCCCGGTTGTGGTGATTGCGTACGACTTGATGGAATGGCACGGCGAAGACATTCGTGAATGGCCGATCGAAAGGCGGCGCGAGCAGCTGGAGAGATTGGCAAGTGAACGTCTGATTCTCTCGGAGCCCGTAAATTTCGATAGCTGGGAAGAGCTGACCGAGCTGCGCACCCAATCGAGAGAGCGCCGGGTTGAAGGGTTCATGCTGAAGCGGCGTGGATCGCCCTACCGAGTAGGACGCCGCCGAGGCGACTGGTGGAAATGGAAGATCCAGCCATACGCCGTCGATTGCGTGCTGATCTACGCGCAGCCAGGCAACGGCCGCCGGGCAAGTCTGCTGACGGATTACACGTTTGGTGTCTGGGACAAAGGAGAGCTGGTACCGTTCGCAAAAGCCTATTCAGGTCTGACGAACGAAGAAATCGCCCAGGTGGATGCGTGGGTGAAGCGAAATACGCTAGAGCAGTTCGGACCAGTACGGAAGGTGAAGCCGGAGCTCGTCTTTGAACTCGCGTTTGAAGCGATACAAAAGAGCTCAAGGCACCGCTCGGGAATCGCGGTGAGATTCCCAAGAATGGCGAGATGGAGAACTGACAAAAAAGCCGAAGAAGCCGACAGTATAGAAACAATCCGAGCCCTGCTGCCGTAGCGCAGGCACTCATGCCTGCCGCGCCGGGACTCATCCCGGCGCCTGGAGCCACACCGAACATGCCTGGTCCCATCCAGATTGTCCCGCCAGAGCAGAAAATAGACGGTTGCAACCATGAACAAGGCGGCCCAAATGCCGGAGAAAAAACGCAACTCATAAGCCCGATGAAGATGATAATCAGGCTCCGAGACATGGGCGTTACCCTCCCCGGAGAACCCGGCGAACACCAGACAATTGACAACGGCATATAGAAACACCGCGACCACTGAAACGACCGCCCAACCGGGCAATCGTAAGAAGATCTCGTTGAACCGGATTCGATATCCGCCAGTGAGCACGAACATGCCGAACAATATGAGGGCCAAAAAATGCAGAACCCAAACGCCTGGCCATCGTGAATATATATCGATTCCCCGGATCGTTGCGGAATGAACGCCGAGCGAAAGCATGAATCCCGCCAATGCCGCAAATACTAAACCACGCCTCATCGCGCAATCTCGGCTGCACCAGGGTCAAGTCTTACTTCACGCCTCGCGCGAAGCGAAGTCGCGGGAAAAAGCCGACAGTTCATTAAGGTCAAGCCGCCCGGTATAAATCGCCATACCAACAGCCGCATGGATGCCCATCCGGTCCAGCGCCCGGATATCCTCCATCGTCGTAATCCCTCCGGCAGCCGTAATCTCATGACCCGTTGCCGCACGGAGTCGGCGAAACCAGTCGAGGTCTGTCCCCTCCATCATGCCTTCTTTGTCGACATAGGTGCAAAGGAATCCCGAGCAATAAGGTTCGAGCGAATGCACCATATCCTCGGCGGTAAACCGCGTCGCTTCCATCCAGCCTTTGACAACGATGCGCCCACCCTTCGAATCGAGCGCGAGCAGGATGCGTTCACGGCCAATGGCGTCCACAAGTGGTTTGAGAAAAGCCTGGTCGGGACCGTCTGCCCTGAAAGCCGCGGTGCCAACGATGACTCTGAAGGCGCCCTCATCCACAAGCTTGCGCGCACGCTCGACCGTTCGCACGCCGCCGCCAACGCGAGTCACGGCCTTTGCCGCGACCATTTCGACCAGCGAGTCGTTCGAGCCTCGGCCCATCGCCGCGTCGAGATCGATGACCTGAATTTGAGGGAATGCCGCAAAGCGACGCAGCATCTCGTCCGGGCTGTCGGCTTCCAGTGCCTTCTCGCGCCCCTGCACCAGTTGGACGACTTTGCCATCCATCAGGTCGATACACGGAATAATCAAACCGTTTTCCTCACCGGGATGCCTGCCCGCTCCAGATACTGCTTCAAATCGTCAACCGTATAAGTGCCGTAGTGAAAAACCGAAGCCGCCAGCGCAGCGTCAGCTTCGCCATCGGTCAAAACCTGGGCGAAGTGCTCGGGCTTGCCGGCGCCACCCGAAGCAATCACCGGTATGTGGGTCGCGCGTGAAACCGCACGGGTCAATTCGCAATCGAAACCGGTCCGGACGCCGTCGGTATCCATCGAAGTCAGCAGAATCTCACCCGCTCCGAGCGCTTCGCCCCGCGCAGCCCATTCGATCGCATCGATTCCTTCATCATCGCGGCCGCCGCGAGTGTAAACATGCCATTTGCCCGGCCCCTGACGCCGCGCATCGATAGCCAGGATCACGGCTTGCGCGCCGAACTCCTGGCTCAATTCGGAGATGAGTTCGGGACGCCGGACCGCCGCCGTGTTTACGGACACCTTGTCCGCGCCGGACATGAGGATCTGGCGCGCATCCGCAACCGATCGAATGCCGCCGCCGACCGAAAGCGGGATAAAGACCTTGCGCGCCGTTCGCGCGACGACATCGGCCATGATCGCGCGCGCGTCGCTCGAGGCGGTGATATCGAGGAACACCAGTTCATCAGCGCCCTGCTGGTTGTAACGATCCGCGAGTTCCACCGGATCGCCGGCATCGCGCAGGTTCACGAAATTCACGCCTTTGACTACCCGGCCGGCGGTGACATCAAGACACGGAATGATTCGTTTCGCCAGCATTCAGAGCTCGATGAAGTTGCGGACAATCGCGAGGCCCAAAGGCCCGGACTTTTCAGGGTGGCATTGCACGCCGAATATGTTGTTCGATTCGAGGATCGCCGTATACGGAACACCGTAAGTGCAGGTGGCAGCCGCCTGCTCAACGACCGGCACATAGTAGCTGTGCGCGAAGTAAACATACGGATGCTCGGGCATTCCTTTCAGCAGCCTCGCTGGTCGCACCCGGTCGAGTTGATTCCAGCCCATGTGGGGAACCCGCGCCGCGATGTCGAAGCGCTTGACCTCACCGCGGAAGATCCCCAGTCCGCGCTGATCCGGCGCTTCCTCGCTCGACTCGAACAATCCCTGAAGGCCGAGACAAATACCCAGAAACGGCACGCCCGCCTGAATACGATCGATGATCGTGCCGCGAACATTCATTTCATCGAGCGCGCGCAGCATCTGACCGAAGTGACCAACGCCGGGCAGGATGATCTTCGAAGCGCGTTCGAGTCCGGCGCCATCGCGAACAAGTTCATAGGTCGCGCCGATTTCGTCGAGCGTATTCTGCACGGACCGCAGGTTGCCCGCGCCATAGTCGAAGATCCCGATCAAAGCAGCCCCTTGGTGGATGGCAGCTGATCTTTAAGTCGTGCATCCGTCGAGCACGCATAGCGCATGGCGCGTGCCCAGCACTTGAAGATAGCTTCGAGCTTGTGGTGATTCGAGCGGCCGTAGAGAACTTTCGCGTGCAGGTTGGCTCCGGCATGCTGAACAAAGCCGCCGAAGAAATCTTCGACCAATTCGGTCTGCAGATCGCCGACCAGCGTGACTTTGACCAGGTCCTTATAGACCAGAGCGGGACGTCCTCCCAGATCGACTGCCACCACGGCCAGCGTTTCATCCATGGTCATGACGAAGTAGCCGGCGCGATTGATGCCTCTGCGATCGCCGAGCGCTTTCGAGAACAACTGGCCGATTACGATGCCCGTATCTTCGACGGTGTGGTGCTGGTCGACATCGAGATCTCCCTTCGCCCGAATCTTGAGATCGAACCCGCCATGCTTTGCGAACAGCTCCAGCATGTGATCGAGAAAGCGGATGCCGGTCGAGATTTCGTAGCGGCCGCGCCCTTCGATGCGCAGCTCGCCGGAGATCTGCGTCTCCTTGGTATCGCGCTGGATCTTAGCGGTTCGGGCCAATCGCCGCCTCCGTGGCGCAGACACTCGTGTCTGCCGCGCCCCGACTCCTCGGGGCGCCTGGTCGGTCACCCAAGAGCCCCCTCCAAAGAATTAATATCATCCAGAATCGCAATCGCGCCCGCTTCCTTCAACAATCGAACCAACTCCGAGTAACGAGGATTACCGCGCGCTGCGATGCCAATAAAAGGAATACGCGCAGCAGCCGAAGCGCGGGCGTCATCCACCGTATCGCCCACATACCAGCACGCGCCGTGCTCGACCGAGGCGCAGATCTTGTGCAGGCCCTCGGGATCGGGCTTAGTGCGCGCGACATCGTCAGCGCCCACCACTGGCGCAAAGCGGTTCGGCAGAAAGCGGTCCAAAGTCATATTCGCTTCCCACCGCAAACGGCCAGTGAACACCGCCAGATGGTTCTTCGCACCCAAACGGTCGAACAGCCCGTTCGTAGCCACCCACTGCTCGCGCAGAATCATGCCATTCGTCCCGTCGCCGTGGAACAGCTTCTGAAAATAGTCGACGACTTCTTCATAGGACGCATTGCCGCCTCGCACGCGGATCATCTCGGTAGAGAGCAGCCAATCATCGTTCCATCCGCCAAGATTCTTCCAGTCCTGAATCTCCTCGCGGGTCGGCTCGTTACCCGTGAAGTGCTTGACCGTTGCCTGGATAGTCGCGCGATACGACTCCGTGACATCCACCAGCACGCCATCCATATCGAAAATGAGAAGGTTCTTCACCAGATCTTCTCCAGTTCAGCGAGAGCGCGCCGCGCCTGCTCGCGAGTTCCAGCGGTAATGCGTACGCCACCTGGAATTTCATAGCTGCGATCGCGCACGAGAATGGCCTTGTCGCGCAGGGCATCGCGCACCTCGATCGCACGGTCCCCGAAATAACCGAGAACGAAATTCGCCGAACTGGGCGCATATTCGATTCCCAACTTTTCCAGACCGACGCACAACAACTCCCGAGCGGCGAGGGCCTCTGTGACGTAGTTCGCGACGTACTCCGTATCCTGAATCGCGGCTTCGGCAGCCAGCGCCGCGAGCATATTCACGCTATACGGGGATTGGCATTTATGAAGATACTGAACGTTCGCCGACTGCGAAAACAGGCAGCCGATTCGCATCGCCGCCATCCCATAGACCTTGGAAAATGTGCGGCTGACGAAGAGGTTCGAATACTCGCGAATCAACGGCAGCGCGGTGATGCCGCAAAAATCGTAGTACGCTTCATCAATCAACACGGCAGCCTGCGGCGCGCGTTCCAGAATTTGCCGGATGGCCGCGATATCGGTTGCCGTGCCAGTGGGATTGTTTGGATTCGAAATCAGAATCGCCTTTGTATCCGGAGTTGTCGTGTCCAACAATTCCTCCAACGGAAAGGCGAGGGTGCGCGGACGGTAATCGATCTCCTTCACCTTCGCTCCGGCAACTTCCGCATAGAAGCGATACATCGCGTAAGACGGGCGAAGAATGATCACTTCATCTTCATCATCAAGATAGGTGTTGACCAGCACCTGAATCGCTTCGTCGGTGCCGTTGGTAAGCAACAGTTCGTCAGGCTCGACCTTAAAAAACGTGGCTAGAGCGGGTTTGACGTGCGTGTATTCGGGATAGATGCTCAGCTGCTGTTCGCAGAGCCGCGATCGCAGAAATTCGATCACCCGCGGCGAACAACCCACGGTGTTCTCGTTGAAGTCCAGCCGCATTTTCCCCGCGCGCCCGCTGCTCGGCGGCGAGTAAGGCGCCATATCGAGAACGGCTTTGCGCGGCTTAAGCGCCACGACAGACCTCCGTGTGGAGCAGATTGGTAATCGGCCTCTCCGCGATCGCGAAACCGCCCCTGCGGATGACCCATCCGCTGCAGGCTGATCGCCCAATAAGGCTTCGGACCCGCCGATCCGGAAAGGCGTTCGAATGCCTGTTTCGTGCCGCTTCGGCTGATTCACTTACCCGCGAGAGCCAGCCGGAAGGCCGGCTGCAGGGCGGAAGCCCTGACCCCACAGCTCCATCCGGATAATTTAAGTGGTATTGGGCTGACAGCCTGCCCCACAGTTGCAGATCAAAATCCAAGACGAACCTCCACCGAACGCGCGTGGGCTTCGAGACCCTCGGCGCGCGCAAGCGTCGTGATGGCAGGCGCGAGATTCGCCAGCGCCTTCGCATCGAGTTGCTGGATCGAGATCACCTTCACGTAGTCCGCTGCGGAAAGCCCGCCGCGCAGGCGCGCGACGCCGCTTGTAGGCAGCACATGGTTCGGTCCGGCGGCATAATCGCCCGCGGCTTCCGGGCTGAACGCTCCGACGAAGATACTTCCCGCGTGGCGGATTTTCGGGAGAAGTTCCTCATGATGAATGCTCAGGTGCTCGGGCGCGAAAGCGTTCGAAAGTTCCGCCGCCTCATCGAGCGACTTCACGATAATGATCGCGCTGTTCTTGTCGATCGCTTTTCGCGCGACGGGCGCAGTTGGCAGCACCGCCAATTGCCGCTCCACTTCTTTTGCCACCTGCGATGCGAGGCGTTTCGACGTGGTCAGCAGAATCGCGCTTGCATCCGTGTCATGCTCGGCCTGCGCCAGCATGTCGGCTGCGAGAAATCTCGGATCGCCTTCCGCCGCGATGATCAGGATCTCGGTAGGACCGGCGACGAAATCGATACCGACGTCGCCGGCCAGCAGCTTCTTCGCCGCAGCGACATATATGTTCCCCGGCCCAACGATGCGATCCGCTCGCGGAACCGTCTTCGTTCCGTAAGCGAACCCCGCGATTGCCTGCGCGCCGCCCATCTGAAAGACCTGATCGACGCCCAGCAGATGCGCCGTCCCGTAAACTTCATCAACAGACTTCGGGCAGGCAACGCAGATGTTCTTCACGCCAGCCACCTGCGCGGGAACAGCCGTCATGATGAGTGTCGACGGCAACGGGTAACGGCCCGCAGGAATGTAGGCTGCCACCGTGTCCAGCGGCCGCACGATCTGGCCCAGGCGAAGGCCAGGACCAAACGACGACGAATACTCGCGGGGCAACTGCTTTTCCGCGAAACGCCGGACGTTGCTCGCCGCCACTTCAACCGCCGAACGAAACTCGGGAGTCAGGCGCGCCGCCGCATCCGCCAGTTCCTTCACCGGCACGCGAACAGACTTGCGCTCAAGCTTGTCGAACTTGCGCGCAAACTCGAGCAAGCCCTTGTCGCCGTTCGTCCGCACCGCTTCGAGAATGGGCCGAACAGTCTCCTCGGCTTCCGTCAAACGTGCGGCCCGCCGGGCCAGCACGCGGCCCATGTGTTTCGACTCCAGTATCCGGATCATGCCTACATCACGATTTTGTTCAGCGGATACTCGACGATGCCTTCTCCGCCAGCCTGCTTGAGGCGCGGAATGATCGAGCGAACAGTCGATTCATCCAGAATCGTGTTGACCGCGAGCCACTCCCCATCGCTGAGATGCGAAACGGTCGGGCGCTTCAATGCGGGCAACACATCAAGCACGGTGTCGAGATTGTCGCGATGCACGTTCAGCATCAGCCCGACTTTTCCCATAGCTGCAATCGCGCCATCCAGCAGGAGTTTGAGGTCCTGAAGCTTCCCGCACTTCCACGAGTCATTCCAGGATTCTTTGTTCGCAATCAACTGTGTATTGGATTCGAGAACCGTCTCGACAATGCGCAGTTTATTCGCGCGCAAAGACGAACCCGTTTCGGTGACCTCGACAATCGCATCGGCGAGGACGGGCGGCTTGACTTCCGTCGCGCCCCAGCTGAATTCCACCTTCGCGGTGACGCCGTTGCGTTCGAGGTAACGCTTCGTCGTGTTGACCAGTTCGGTGGCGATGATCTTGCCCTGGAGATCCTTCACCGACTGAAACGGCCCGGCCTCGGGCACGGCCAGCACCCAGCGCACTTTGCCGAAACTCTGCTTGGCATAGATGAGATCGGCGACAGCCACCACGCTGGCGCCCACTTCCTCGACCCAGTCGAGACCGGTAAGGCCGGCGTCGAGAATGCCGTCTTCGACGTAGCGCGCCATTTCCTGCGCGCGAATGAGCATGCACTCCATCTCGGGGTCGTCAATCGCGGGGAAGTACGAACGCGAACTGGTGGTGATGTTGAAGCCGGCGCGGCGGAAGAGGTCGATGGTAGCCGTTTCGAGACTGCCCTTGGGAATGCCGAGTTTGAGCTTCACGACTTGCTCCCATAGACTGCCTCGGGATCGTAAACGCGCGCTTCGCTTTCGACCCATTGAGTGCCGTCAAGCTTCTTGTAAAAGCAGCTTTGATAGCCGTTGTGGCAGACTCCGGGACCAAGGGCTTCCACCTTGATGAGAAGCGTATCGTCGTCGCAATCGGTGGAGATTTCCTTGACGACAAGCCGGTGGCCGGAGCTTTCGCCTTTCATCCACAGCTTGTTTCGCGAGCGGCTGTAAAACGTGACAAAGCCGGTATCGCAGGTCTTTTGGAAGGCTTCGTCGTTCATGAAGCCGACCATGAGAACGCGGCCGGATGCCGCATCCTGAATCACGGCCGGGATCAGGCCGTCAAGTTTGCTGTAATCGAGACTCATTCCTCGTGCCGCCGCGTGCCGGGGGCAATAAAAAAGCCCGCCGGTGCCGCGGCGGGCGTCCTTTCATCTGGTTTGCAAAACCGATTTAAGCCAGGACCCGCCGCGCACGAATCGCCCGATGATGGTGATGATGATGCCGGGCGGCGGGACGGACTGACATAAAACGATAGTTTAGCAAATGAAGGAACGTGGCGCAGGCACTTTGCCTGCCGGGCCGGGACTCATCCCGGCCCTTGTTCAGCGCCGCGGTATTACGCTGATATTGAATGCGAACCTCGGTTCTGCGCGTGTTCGGAGTCCTTCTGTTGTTTTCCACTGCTTTCGGATATCTCGAAGCGGCTGTAGTGACCTATCTGCGGGTGTTGCACGAGCCGGCGCGGCGTCATGTTTACACCGATGAACGAGCGACCGAGTTGTTCCCTCTGTTGACGTTGGATCAGATCAGGTCGGTCGCGCCGGAGCAGCAGCGAACGCTGTTTGTCGAGATCGGCCGGGAAGCCGCGACCATCGTCATGCTGGCAGCGATCGCGCTGGCTGTGTCCCGCAACGCCCGCCAGTGGACGGCGGCGTTTGCCATCGCGTTCGGCATCTGGGACATTGTCTTCTATCTGGGTCTGAAGGTACTGATCGGATGGCCGGCGTCGTTATTCACTTGGGACATTCTGTTCCTGATTCCCCTGCCATGGGTCGGGCCAGTGATTGCGCCGGTGCTGGTTTCGCTGGCGATGATTGGCGGTGGCATCTGGTGCCTTCAGTGCGAGGCGTGCAGCAAACCGCTGCGGATCGGCGCGTGGAGGGCAAGCGGCGTTATGCTCGGCGCGCTGGTCATCATCGTGTCTTTTACGCTCGACTACCGCAACATCCTCGCGGGCGGTCTGCCGCAGCCGTTCCATTGGGGCGTTTTCGCACTGGGAATGGCGATTGGCGCTGCGAGCTATGGATCGGCTACTCGGAACGCAGCGTCTCCATCGGATCGAGAATCGCCGCGCGCCGCGCAGGCAGGTACGCTGCAATAAAAGCCGCGGCGAGGAACAACGCGATAACCGTCAGCATCACGGAAGAATCGAACGCCTGGGTTCCGTACAGAAGCTTGCGGATGGCGCGGCCTGCGAGAACACCGGCGGTCAGACCCGCAATCAGTCCGACAATGAGCGGCGTTCCGATCGAACGGGCGGCGAGGGTGTAGATTCCGCGCCGCGTTGCGCCGAGGGCCATTCGCAGACCGATTTCGCGCATCCGGCTGATCATGGAGTAGCTCAGCACTCCGTAGATCCCAAGCATTGCCAGCAGGAGCGCGGCGGCTCCGAATGCGATCAGAATTGTCGTCTGGAAGCGCTCCGGCGCGAGCGAATCTTTCACCTGAGAATCGAGCGTTTTCACGCGCGAGATCGTGATGTCCGGCGCGTGGCTCCAGATCGCCTGCCGCATGCCTGTAAACAATTGGTCGGCGGGCTGCGTGCTTCGGGCCATGAACACGATGGAATATGGGGGGCGGTCGTGATAATGCAGCCAGGCCATTCGGGGAGGCGCCGTTTTCAGCGACGCAGAACGCGCATCTGCAACCACGCCGACCACTGTGAACTTGCGGCCTTCGGTCGTTATCGGCGAGCCGATCGGATTCTCGTTCTGCCACAGAGCATTCGCCAGTCCTTCGGAGATGACGACACTGCTGAGGTTGCGGTCGCGTTCCTCGATGAAGCGTCCGGCGACGAGCTTTTGTTGCAGGGTGTCGAAATATCCAGGACTTGTCCACCGCAGGTTGATAACTGCTCCGAGATCGGGCTTGTCGACCCGCACGAGTTCTTCGATCCAGGTCTCGCCCTCGAGCGGCATGGAGTTGATGAGGGCCGCTGATCGGACCCCCGGGATATCCCTGAGGTTCTGTAGCACGCCGTCGTCGAAGGTCAGCCGGCTTTGCGGCGTCCCAAATGCCTTGTCGGTCAGACGCACTTCAGCGACCGCCACGTTTCCCGTCTCGAATCCCCGATCCTGACGAAGCAGATAAAGCAGGCTGTTCGCGAAAAGGCCAGTCACCATCAGAAGTGCCGTGCATCCCACGACCTGAAGGGCGATCAGGCTTCCGCGAAGCAGGCCGCTTCGTCTTGAGCCGAGCGTGTGGCTGTCACCTTGTTTCATCGATGATTGGGGGTCCGTGCGCATGAGTTTCAGGGCCGGCAGCATACCAAACAGCAGGCTCGAACCAACGGTGAGGATGATCGAGAAGATGAGCACTGTCAGGTTCAGATGAACCTCGGACAGGCGAGGCAGGTCCAGGGGTGTGTATTGACGGAAGAGACGCAGTGTTGCGTCCGCGAGAGCAATGCCTGCGGCCCCGCCGATGACAGCCAGCAACAGGTTCTCAGTGAGCGAACTCCAGACGAGTCGCCAGCGCGCTGCGCCAAGCGCAATGCGCACCCCGGCTTCGCGCTGACGCGAAACGGAGCGCCCGAGTTGCGCGTTGGCAAGATTCAGACAGGCGATCAGCATCAATCCCATGACCGCGGCCATGAGCAACCATAAGCGGGTTGAAGTGTCACCGACAATGGCCTCCTGCATGGGTTCCAGAGAAGCGTAGAGAAAGCCGGGCTGTCCTTTGGCGTTGGCCGGCATTTGCCGGATCATTCGGTCTTCGATAACGGCCAACTCTGCCTGCGCCTGCCGGATTTCAATCCCTGGCTTGAGCCGCGC
>Ga0210389_10001564_pt1 | contig 18528 bp, 22 predicted proteins | sample IncBWH28OmetaG_FD_160127 | JGI IMG/M metagenome (GOLD analysis project Ga0210389, IMG submission 160127) | Forest soil microbial communities from Barre Woods Harvard Forest LTER site, Petersham, Massachusetts, United States - Inc-BW-H-28-O ...
CCATCGGGCGCTGGCTGGAAGAAAGCGTCGCGGTGTTCGAGCAGTTTTGCGTCGGGCCGCAGGTCGTGATCGGCTCTTCCATGGGCGGATGGATCGCGCTGCTCCTGGCGCGAGAACTCGCCAAACGCGGCGCATCGCATGCCTCGCTGGCCGGACTGGTGCTGATCGCGCCGGCGCCCGATTTTACCGAGGAACTGATGTGGAAGGGATTTTCGCCCGAAGTCCGCCACCAGATCGAGACCACGGGTATGTGGCTGCGCCCCTCCGAATATGGCGATCCCTATCCGATCACGCGCAATCTGATCGAAGAGGGCCGCAGGCATCTCTTGCTCGGCGGCGCGATCCAGGTCGGATGCCCGGTGCGCATCCTGCAAGGCGCGCAGGATCCGGACGTGCCGTGGAAGCATGCGTTTGCGCTGGTGCATCGGTTGCCGGCCGACGATGTGGTGCTGACGATGATTCAGGACGGCGACCACCGCCTGTCACGGCCGCAGGACATTGCGCGGATTCTCGCAGCGGTGGCGGAGATCGGCTGACCGTCACGGCACGGTTTCCCACTCCGTCTGCACAGTTGCATCCGCCTCAGCCTTGACAGCCCGCGCCGCCAGCGCCGAAAAGTCCGCGGACTCCAGCAACTGGGACAAGGCCCACACCGCGGCGCCTCGAACCAGCGGGCTAGCATCACTCAGCAGGCGCTCGGCCTCCGCCGCCAGTCCGGGCTCGCCGGCATTACCGATCGCGATCAGCACATTGCGGATGAAGCGGTCGCGGCCGATGCGCTTGACCGGCGATTTGGCAAACAGCTGCCGAAACGCCGCGTCGTCGAGCCGCGCCAGCGATGACAGGTCAGGCGCGCGCAGTTCGTCGCGCGGCGACAGCTTCGCCTCATGGCCGGCTTGCGCGAATTTGTTCCACGGGCAGACCGCAAGGCAGTCGTCGCAGCCATAGATGCGGTTGCCGATCGCTTTACGAAATTCGCGCGGGATGGGTCCCTTGTTTTCGATCGTGAGATAGGAAATGCAGCGCCGCGCGTCGAGCTTGTAGGGGGCGGGAAAAGCTGACGTCGGGCAGATGTCGAGGCAGGCCCGGCAAGACCCGCAATGGTCGATGTCGGGCTCATCGCGCGGCAGACCGATATCGGTAAAGATCGCGCCGAGAAAAAGCCAGGAGCCGAACTCGCGTGACACGAGATTGGTGTGCTTGCCCTGCCAGCCAAGTCCGGCCGCCTGCGCCAGCGGCTTTTCCATCACGGCCGCGGTATCGACGAATATCTTGACCTCGCAGGCGGCCGTCGCGGCCAGCCACCGCGCCAGCACCTTGAGCCGCTTCTTGATCACATCGTGGTAATCGTCGCCTTGCGCATAGACCGAAATCGCGCCGCGCAGGCGCTGTTGCAAAATCGCGAGCGGATCTTCCTCCGGGCCGTAGTTGACGCCCAGCATGATCACCGAACGGACACCAGGCCATAGCTCGCGCGGATCGCTACGGCGTTGTGGATTGGCCGCGAGCCATTCCATGTCGCCATGGCCGCCGGCGTCGAGAAATTCGCGGAAATACTGCGCGGCTTGCGCCGTCGCGCCGGGATCGGTCACGCCCGTGCAATCGAAACCGAGCGTGCGTGCCTGTTCTGTCAGTGCATCCTTGAGAGCCTCACTCATGGCAGCACGCTATCGGTGCTCGCCGGGGAGAACCGAATCAGAAGTCGAGGTCCACGTAGGTCCGCGACGCCGGCACGCCCGCCAGCCACTCGCTGAGCAGCGGGCGGAACGAGGGCCGGGATTTGACCCGCGCATACCAGGCCTTTGCCGCGTCGTCTTCGCTCCATGGCACGTCGCCCAGATAGTCGATCGCCGAAAGATTCGCCGCGGCGGCGAGGTCCGCGTAGGTGAGCCGGTCGCCGGCGAGATAATTCCGTGTTCGTGCCAGCCAGCCGATATAGGCCAGATGATAGCGCACATTCGCTTTCGCCGCGCGGATCACGTCCGCCGATGGCGGACCACCGCCCTCGTTCTCGCCCATGAAGCGCTTGTAGATGCGCTCGGTGACCAGCGGATTGGAGGCCTCTTCGAAAAACTTCTCGTTGAACCAGGACATCAGCCGCCGCACCTCGATGCGTTCGCCGATCGTTGCCGGCAATAGCCTTCGTTCTGCCATATCGGCGCCAATGGTCTCGTCGATATATTCGGCGATGACGCTTGGGCCGGGAATCGCGCCCTCGCCTTCGGCGATCAACACCGGTGTGGTGCCGGCGGGGTTCAACGCCAGAAAAGCTTCGCGCCGTTCCCAGGCCCGTTCCTCGACCAGGCGCAGATCAACCCCTAGCTCGCCGAGCATGAGGCGAACGAAGCGTGAGTGCGGGCAGAAGGGATGATGAAACAGCGTGAACATGAAGTCCTAAAAAGATTGTGATTTGCGCCGCCAAACTACCGAAGCTTTGAACTGAGGCAACCCTGTGTTTTTGTATTTTTGCCGTTGCGGCATGCAGCCGAATAAGCGAGAAGAATCCGGCTTTTCTCACCGCTTGCGCGTGATGGTCCCAAATGGATCGCCGTCATGCAGATACACCAACCTGGAAAGAGGGCGCTAGATCATGCTGTCTGATTCGTTGCGGGCGGTAATTCTCGGCATTGTGGAAGGCATCACGGAATTTTTGCCGGTTTCCTCGACCGGTCACATGCTGCTCGTGAAACGCTTCTTCGGTCTTGGCGAGGGCGCCTTCTGGGACAGCTTCGTGGTGCTGATTCAACTCGGCGCCATCCTTGCGATCGTCGCAATCTATTTCGCCAAATTGTGGCGAATCGCGCTCGGCACCTTTTCCAATCCCGACGATCGGCGGTTCGTCGTCGGCATCCTGGTGGCATTCCTGCCGGCGGTGGTGATCGGGCTGATCGCCGGCAAATACATCAAGGAAGTTCTGTTCAATCCGTGGGTCGTGTGCTTTTCGCTGATCGTCGGCGGCGCCATTCTGTTGTGGGTCGACCAGCTCGATCATAAGCCGCATGAGCATGACGCCACGAAATTTCCGCTGCTCACCTATCTGTGGATCGGTTTCGCGCAATGCCTGGCGATGATTCCCGGCGTTTCCCGCTCCGGCGCCAGCATCGTCGCGGCGATGCTGTTGGGCGCCGACAAGCGCGCGGCCGCTGAATTCTCGTTCTTCCTGGCTATCCCGACCATGGTCGGCGCATTCGCCTATGATTTTTACAAGAACCGCGCCGAGATGACGGCCGACCACTTGGGCATCGTTGCGATCGGCTTCGTGGTGTCGTTCATTACCGCGATCGTCGTGGTGAAAACGTTTCTCGGCTACGTCACCCGCCACGGCTTCACGCTGTTTGCGTGGTGGCGCGTCATCGTCGGCACGCTCGGCCTGATCGCGTTGGCAATGGGACGCTAAGTGCCGTTGTGCGCGAACTGGCCGGATTTACGAAAACGCCAGAGGTATTGCGGGGCTACGCCCTCGAGCGTATCCGGTGCGATGCCGAGACCCTCCAGCGTGAGGTTTGCTGCTTTCGCCGCTTCCGACACCACATTATCGCTGCGCAAGAGCTCGACCTGATCTGCCGTCAGTGTTAGCGGCGCTGGCGCAAATTGCAGGAACAGCGCCTGCAACTTCGCGAGCCCGAACGGCAACGACACCAGCATGCGGTGCCGTCCGGTGATCTGCAAAATCACTTCCATGATTTCGCGCATCGAGAGCACTTCCGGCCCGCCGAGTTCGTAAACGCTACCCGCTTTGGTCTTGCCGTCGACGGCGTCCGCCACCGCGGTGGCGACATCGCCGACATAGACCGGCTGCATTTTGGTTGCCCCGCCCCCGATCAGCGGCAAGGCCGGCGACATCCGCGCCAGGCTTGCGAAGCGGTTGGTGAAATCATCCTCTGGCCCGAACACGATCGAGGGCCGAAAAATGGTGGCTGACGTAACCGCCGACAACACCGCGGCCTCGCCCGCCGCCTTGGAGCGCGCATAATGCGAAGCGGAATTGGCATCGGCGCCGATCGCCGAAACGTGAACCATGCGTGCGCCAGCCGTGGCCGCAGCTTTCGCCACGCTATCAGCACCTTCCGCTTGCACGGCGTCAAAGGTCTGTGCGCCTGATGGCGCCAGGATACCGACGAGGTTGATGGCCACATCCGCGTCACGCATCGCCGCCTCGACGGAAGCCGGGTAACGCAGATTGGCCTGGACCGCATGGATCTGGCCGACCTTGCCAAGCGGCTGGAGATGACCGGCCAACTCCGGGCGGCGCACGGCCACGCGAACGCGATAGTCGCGCCTGCAAAGGGCGCGGACCACGCTTCGCCCCAGGAAGCCGGACCCGCCGAAAACCGTAACGAGGGTTTCTAGGTTCGAAGCCATGGGCGAATTCCTGGGTCAGTTCCCGCGGACGGGAAGCGGTCGATCAAGGGCAAAATCAGCGGTTTGGCGATACGCCATCGCTTTCACCCTGTACAGCCTATTTGAGCATGATCGGGACCCGAAGGCCGCGCTAGCGCAAGATGGGCACCGGTTTTTGCCCAGGACAAACTCGAAGCGTTTGGCCGCAGACCATGCCAGGAAAGGATGCGTCATCAATTTGACAAGCGCGCGACCGATCCGTACTAACCGCCCCCGGGCCCAGGTGGCGGAATTGGTAGACGCGCTGGCTTCAGGTGCCAGTGACCTAACAGTCGTGAAGGTTCGAGTCCTTTCCTGGGCACCATTTGCCCCAGCCCAAATCCCCGCTTCTCCACTTATTCGGCATTCGGGTCGGCTTCAGGCCCCCGATAGTGTCCGTCCGGCCCGCGGCGAAACACACCGTAACTGCTCGACTTGGTTCCGGCGTTGCCGTCCACCCCGACGCCGGCCAATCCGAGCTTCAGGAGCTCGCGCACGGCAGCCGCACGGGTCGGCATCCGGTGTTTGAAGCGGAAATCGTCGACCGCTGCCAACTCATCGGGCGCCAGCATGACCTGTAGTCGCTCATCACGCAGATCGTTCATGGGGTTACCAAAGTGAGATTGTTGAGTAGTTTACTCAATGCGCCAACTCAGCGGCGGTTCCGACAATTAAGTTAAGTTAGTAAAATACTTCAATAAAAACAATTAGTTAAGTATTGATTTTGGGATAGGAGAGGCGCATGCTTTCGGCAAGGGAGAGCCGCCATGACGGACCAATTCAAGCTGCGCCGTATGCCCTCGGATGAGTCGGAGGCTTCAAAGCCCGTCCGCCCGAGCCACCGGAAAATCATCGAGAATCTGGAGCGTTGGGCCAACAGTTACGAGCTTCAGCCACCGAAGTTGCCGGATTCCAACAAGACGACTTGATCCTGCTCGAGAAGACCTCGTGCGCAAGCCCCCGCCGACGAAAAGCCGCGGTCTTTCGCTCGCCTCATGCGATATTGGACGCTAGTTTGGTTGCTCCGAATCGATCAGAGGTCCTGCATTAATGACCGTACGTCTGCACCGCGGCGACTTGCCCGATCTCACCCGCTATACCGACGCGGTCGCGATCGATACCGAGACCATGGGGCTTCATCCGCACCGCGACCGCCTCTGCGTGGTGCAGATGTCGAACGGCGACGGCAGTGCCGATGTCGTCCAGATTCCCCGCGATCACGGCAAGGGTCCAACGGACGCGCCGAATCTGAAAGCGCTTCTCGCCAATCCAAAAATCACAAAAATCTTCCATTTCGCGCGCTTCGATCTCGCCGCGCTCTATAACGCCTTCGGCGTGATGCCCGAGCCGGTCTACTGCACCAAGATCGCCTCGCGGCTTTCCCGCACCTACACCGACCGTCATGGTTTGAAGGATCTGGTGCGCGAGGTTCTCAACATCGATCTTTCGAAACAGCAGCAATCGAGCGACTGGGGCGCGCAAATCCTCAGCGAAGCGCAGCTCGCTTACGCGGCCTCCGACGTGCTGCATCTGCATGCGTTGCGCGAACGCCTCGACGTCATGCTCGCGCGCGAAGGACGTTTGGGACTGGCACAAGCCTGCTTCGCCTTCCTGCCGACGCGGGCCATGCTCGATCTGCAGGGCTGGGACACCGAGGACATTTTCGCCCATTCGTGATTGCTCTCGGAGCCGTTAACGCCCGTTCCGGCTACCGCCTCGTTTCAGACAAACTCCTCGCACGAGGTCCCTTTGCGTGTGGGCGATCCGATCATCTCGGGGTAAAATGATCTGGCATTGGCGGTCTTTCCCCGGGAGTTGTGGTGAGTTCGGTTCAGAATCCTGCCTATCAAGCCGGAATGGAGGCGCGCTTCGCAATCGCGGCGCGTCACAGCCGGATGGTGCGCGTATTGCGGATTGCCGTGCCCGGCGCCGTGATTCTGTCGTTGGCCGCCATCATCCTGGTGTCGATCTTCAACCCTTTCCGCATGCTGCTGCCAAAGCTGCCGATCGAAATGGGAAACCTCGTCGTCTCCGGCACGAAGATCACGATGGAATCGCCACATTTGGCTGGTTATTCGCAGGACCGGCGGCCCTATGAGGTCTGGGCCAAAACCGCAACCCAGGATGTCACCGATCCCGATCACGTCGAGCTCAAGACGCTAAGGGGCAAGGTGTTGATGGAAGATCGATCGACCGTCACGCTGGAGGCGGTTACCGGATTGATGGATACCAAGCAGCAACTGCTCGACTTGCACAAGGACATCTATTTGCAGACCACCACGGGCTATGAAGCGTGGCTCAGTCAGGCCTTCGTCGATATGGGCAAGGGAACGGTGACGTCCGATGAACATGTCGATGTCAAATGGGCCGATGGAAAAATTTCCGCCGACAAGATGAAGATCACCGGCGGTGGCGAAGTTGTTCGGTTCGACGGCAATGTCGTGATGAATATCGACAAGATTCCGCCGCCGGCCGAAGCCGCACCTGAGCCTGAGCCTGCTCCACCGGTGCACCCCGCCAAGACACGGCCGGGCGTCAAATCCTCCAACGCGAAGTGATCCGATGAGTTTGCTCCACTGGGAAATCCTCAAAGACAGCCGCATCGTTCGCGCCGCTTGCGCGTCTTTTGCCCTGGCGCTGCTGTTTGCGGGTGAGGCCTCAGCCCAAAACACGGTGAGCGGCGTACCCAATGCCATGCAGGGCTTTTCGCAGAATCGCGATCAGCCGATTCAGATCGAGGCGGCGAGCCTCGAGATGCGCGACAAGAAAAAGGAAGCGACCTTCTCCGGCAACGTGAAGGTGATTCAGGGCGACACCACCATGACCTCGAAGGTTTTGGTCGTCTTCTACGAATCGGGCCAGAACGCCGCGGCCGCGACGCCGGCTCCGACCGCCAATGCCAATGCGAAGGCCCCGGCCAAATCGGCGCCCGCTCAATCCGCACCGATGCAGTCGGCAACGCCCGGTCCGGGAGGTGCGTCGTCGATCAAGCGGCTTGAGGCCAAAGGCAATGTAGTCGTGACGCAAAAGGATCAGGTCGTGACCGGCGAGACGGCCGTGTTCGACACCAAGACCAACCTCATCACCATGCTGGGTGGTGGGGCCCCCGTTGTGATGACCCAAGGCAAGAACGTTCTGCGCGGCGATAGATTGTTGGTGGATATGACCACCGGCGTTTCCCGGGTCGAATCGGATTCCGGCAGGGTGCAAGCGTTGATCCAGTCGTCCGGCCAAAACGCCAATGGGCCGGCGGCTCCTGGTGCGTCGCCGCCGGGACCGCAGCCACTCACGCCCCAGCCCGGGGCTCCACAGTCCTTGACCCCAAATAAACCAAAGTAATGTCAGCTGTTTAATCAAGGGTCGGCGGCGGCATGGTTGAAGCCGGCGATGCAAGGCTGTATCTAGCCTTCTGGGGTTACGCGCTTCGGAGACCACGGCTGTTCCGCTGGGCAAGGGACATCCGGTCATTCATGCTGGCATCCTGCGGGGGCGAATCAATCGCTGCGGCCAGTTTGGCGACACGCCTTCGAAGGGTTCGGACGAAGCGGGGATGATGGATCTACTCGGCATGTTCCGGCGGCGCCCCGCAAAACGCGGCAAGGGCTTTGCGCGCTCGCGCGAGGATATCACCGCGCTCGGCGACAGCATGGGTGAGATGCTCACAAGCCCGGTGCGCGATGCGCCGCCGCTCGCGCGTACCGCGCCCTCCCCGGCGCTGGAACTGCCGCGCGCCGAAAAGCCCCGCCCGGCCCCGGTCAAGCCCGCCGCCAAACCTGCACCCAAGACGAATGGTGCGAGCGCGCCGCGACTGGCGCCACGGGCCGGATACCTGGCTGTGCATAGCGTGGAAAAGAGCTTTGGTACCCGCCAGGTCGTGCGCGGGGTCAGCATCTATGTCCGCCGCGGCGAGGCCGTCGGTTTGTTGGGGCCGAATGGTGCCGGCAAGACGACGGTGTTCTACATGATCACCGGTCTGATCAAGGCCGATCGCGGCGCCATCGAACTCGACGGCCACGACGTCACCAAGCTGCCGATGTATCAGCGCGCGCGGCTTGGCATCGGCTATCTGCCGCAGGAAGCCTCGATTTTTCGCGGTCTCACCGTGGAACAGAATATCCGCGCGGTGTTGGAGGTCGTCGAACCCTCGCGGAAAAAGCGCGAGGCAGAACTCGATTCCCTGCTCGATGAATTCAACATCACGCGTTTGCGCAAGACGCCATCCATTGCGCTGTCCGGCGGCGAGCGGCGGCGCGTCGAGATCGCGCGCGCACTCGCGACCCGCCCCAACTACATGCTGCTCGACGAGCCCTTCGCGGGCATCGACCCGATCGCGGTCGGCGACATCCAGGACCTCGTCCGCCATCTCACCAATCGCGGAATCGGCGTCCTGATCACCGACCACAATGTCAGGGAAACGCTCGGGCTGACGGATCGCGCCTATATCGTCTATGCTGGAGAAATCCTGACCGAAGGCAGTCCGGACGAGATCGTCAGCGATCCCGATGTCCGAAGGCTCTATCTCGGCGAAGAATTCCGCCTCTGATTCGGTGCGGAATTCGCCGGGGCTTTCGGATAGGGCCTAAAACGGCTGCACCACCAGCCCTTATTCCGCGAAGTCAAGCCGTGTACATCGGCCGATGACTAGTTTAAGCAAGAATCGGACCAACTTTTGAGAATCGGTTCTTGCCTCCATGGCGCTGACGCAGAGACTAGAATTCCGGCAGTCGCAGTCGCTGGTAATGACGCCGCAGCTGATGCAGGCGATCAAGCTGCTGCAGCTGTCCAATCTCGACCTGTCGGCCTTTGTCGAGGAGGAATTAGAGCGAAATCCGCTGCTGGAGCGCGAAAACGAGGGTCCGGACGGGGCGGTCGCCGGCGAGGCGGCGGGGCCCACCGACTCCTCCGAAGGCGGCTTTGGCGAGGAAGGTGGCGGTGAATTCCAGGATTCCGGCGCAGATGGTTCCGAGCCTTCCCAAGAAGAATGGATGAACCGCGAACTCGGCAGCCGAACCGAGATCGAACAGACCCTCGATACGCCGCTCGACAACGTGTTTTCCGAGGAGCCCGCGGAGGCCGCCGCGCGCAACGCCCAGGATGCGGTGCCCACCACCTATACCGAATGGGGCGGCGGCGCCTCCAACGACGACGGCTACAATCTAGAGGCCTTCGCCGCCGCCGAGGTGACGCTGGCAGGCCATCTTGCGGAGCAATTGGCGGTGGCCTTCGCCGGCCCCGCCCAGCGCATGATCGGTCAGTACCTGATCGACCTGGTCGATGAAGCCGGTTATTTGCCCGCCGACCTCGGGCAGGCCGCTGAGCGCCTCGGCGCGTCGGCAGACAGCGTCGAGGCGGTGCTCGCGGTGTTGCAGAAATTCGATCCGCCTGGGGTCTGCGCGCGCTCGCTGAGCGAGTGCCTTGCAATCCAGTTGCGCGAACTCAATCGGTACGATCCCGCGATGCGGGCGCTCGTTGAAAATCTCGAACTTCTGGCCAAGCGCGACATCGCTGCTTTGCGGAAATTATGCGGCGTCGACGACGAAGACATCACCGACATGATCGGCGAAATTCGAAGGCTCGATCCGAAGCCCGGCCTGAAGTTCGGCTCAGCACGCACGCAGACCGTAGTGCCCGACGTCTATGTGCGGCCCGGCCCCGATGGCGGCTGGCATGTCGAACTCAACAGCGACACGCTGCCGCGCGTACTGGTCAACCAGAGCTATTACACCGAGCTGTCGAAGACGATCCGCAAGGACGGCGACAAATCCTATTTCAGCGATTGCCTGCAGAATGCGACATGGCTGGTTCGCGCGCTCGACCAGCGCGCCCGCACTATCCTGAAGGTCGCAACCGAGATCGTCCGCCAGCAGGACGGGTTCTTCACGCACGGCGTGGCCCGTTTGCGGCCGCTCAACCTGAAGGCGGTAGCCGACGCCATCCAAATGCATGAATCGACGGTTTCGCGCGTGACCGCCAACAAATACATGGCGACCAACCGGGGCATTTTCGAACTGAAATATTTCTTCACCGCCTCGATCGCATCGGCCGATGGCGGCGAAGCCCACTCGGCGGAGGCGGTGCGCCACCACATCAAGCAATTGATCGATGCCGAAGACCCCGCGCTGATCCTTTCCGACGACACCATCGTGGAACGATTGCGCGCAACCGGCATTGATATTGCCCGGCGTACCGTCGCCAAGTACCGCGAGGCGATGCGTATCCCATCGTCGGTGCAGCGTCGGCGCGACAAACAAAGCATGCTTGGCAATGCCCTATCGGCGCCTCCCGTATCCTCCGACCGGTCCCGCGACATCCAGCCCGCCTGACGTGATTGCGTCCCGTCGGAATCGGAATAGTGTCGGTAGCCCAACTAGAGGCGCACCTCATGACTCTCCGGATCTCTGGAAAAAGCATCAATGTCGGCGACGCGTTGCGCGGACGGGTTTCGGAGCGCACCGACGAAGTGCTGCGCAAATATTTCGACGGCAATTACTCCGGCCATATCACGCTCAGCAAGGACGGCTATGGCTTCCGCACCGACTGCGCGCTGCATCTTGATTCCGGCATCACGCTGGAGGCGGACTCCAATGCGGTCGACGCCTATGCCAGCGCCGACCAGGCCTTGCTGATGATCGAAAAGCGACTGCGCCGCTACAAGAGCCGGCTGAAGGACCGCTCGGCCCGCAAGGCCCACGCGGCCTCGGAGGCGCTGGCAGCAATGGACGCCCCGCCGCTCGACGCGCCGAGCTATGTGATCGAGGCGCCGGGTGAGAGCGTCGAAGAGGTGACCGGCTGCTATAGCCCCGTCATCATCGCGGAGGCCACCACCGCGCTAAAGCGCCTGTCGGTCTCCGAAGCAGTGATGGAACTCGACCTCACCGGCGCGGCTTGTCTGGTGTTCCAGCACGGTTCAAGCGGCCGGGTAAACATCATCTATCGCCGTCCGGACGGCAATGTCGGCTGGATCGACCCCCCGGCCGTCGCGGCCGGCGGCTAGAGGCTCGTTGGGGAGCACTTTTTCGAAAAAGATCATGTCCAAACAACAAGCTAAAGCGCCTTGGCGGCTCGATCCAAACGATCGTGTTTTGGGGCTCATATGGGCGTTGACGCCCGGCGGGAGCCCCCCTATGGTCCGCGCCCTTAACGATATGGGTGGGCGGTATCTTTACGGGTGTTGGCACCGCTCTTGCGTTGGAGTAGAAGCCCACCCACCTAGGATCGGGGTGGCGGGCGGCCGCTTTTCCCGCCTAATTTCCCCGCCGAAGCCCGTTCACAACCTGACGATCAATTTACCTCGGAACGCCCCATGACGATTACCGATCTGGTCGCACCCGAGGCGATTCTCCCGGCATTGAAGGTCAACAGCAAAAAGCAGGCGCTGCAGGAACTGGCGGCACGTGCGGCGAGCCTGACCGGTCAGAACGAGCGCTCGATTTTCGAGGTGCTGTTGCAGCGTGAGAAGTTAGGCACAACCGCGGTCGGATACGGGGTTGCGATCCCGCACGGCAAGCTTCCCAAACTGGAGAAGATCTTCGGCCTGTTTGCGCGGCTCGAACGCCCGATCGATTTCGAGGCGATGGACGGCCAGCCGGTCGACCTCGTGTTCCTGCTGCTCGCGCCGGAAGGTGCGGGCGCCGATCACCTGAAGGCGCTCGCGCGAATTGCGCGGCTGTTGCGCGACCAGGATGTTGCCAAGAAGCTGCGGGCGTCGCGGGAAGCCCAGGCGATTTATTCGGTGCTGGCGCTGCCGCCGGCAAGCGCGGCCTAATTTTCAAAACGCCGATCGCGGGGGCAGTCCTTTCGGATCGCCGCCGCGACATCAACGCAAATCCATCAAGCGTCAGTGCTCTGGGATTCAGCGCGCCTGGATTCAGGCGCACCAGATCAGTGCACGCTCACGGCCTGCAGTTCGTTGCTCCAGGCGTTCGCGATCGCCGCTTCCCGCGAGTCGGTCAGCATGATCGGCGTGCCGTCGGCCGCATGGAGGGCGAACAGCTTCAGTCCCGGCGCAACCTTCGGCGCCTGCGGAAACAGGTCCGGCACGTCTTCCGAACGAATCTGCTTCACATAGGCGATATGGCCTTCGCCGAGGCTTGCCAGCGCTTCCAGGGAGACGCGGGGTTCCAACACAACATTACCTTCAGTCATCGTCTCGACTCCTTCTGAGTCCAAGCGGTCGAGTCCGCTACTCGTTCCATTATTCGTGTTCATTGATAGCGATTGTCTTAACGACCTTCTCCGGTTCCGGCCGGGCAAGATCGATCGACAACAGCCCGTTTTTCAGATCCGCGCCCAGCACAAGCATCCCCTCCGCCAGCACAAAGGTGCGCTGGAAGTGGCGTGCGGCGATGCCGCGATGGATGTATTGCCGGGCCTTGTCGTCCTGCTGGCGTCCGCGGATGACGAGCTGATTTTCCTCAATAGTTACATCGAGCTGGTCGCGGGTAAATCCCGCCACCGCGAGCGTGATGCGCAGCCTTTCCGGCTGCCCATTGGCACGGTCGCAACGCTCGATGTTGTAGGGAGGATAGCCGTCAGCGCCTTTGACAACGCGATCGAGCGCACGCTCGATTTCGTCAAATCCCAGCAGAAACGGACTCGATAACGAGGGAACACGAGACATTTTTTACAAAGCCCTCTCGAAGCGACTTTGAAGTTCCGGGGCCCTTGCGGCGCCCCAACATGACCTGAAGGTGGATTCACCCTCCGGTCAGAAGCCAATATGGGCATAATTTAGGAGGGTTCAAGCACCCTTCGCAGCGGTCCCCAGCCGGCGCTTACGGTTACCGCCTTCGCTCGCTGCAGACCACCCCCTCGGCCGCCAGGGTTTCGATTTCCGACCGTGAGTAGCCGAACTCGGAGAGCACCTCGGCGGTGTGCTGGCCGAATTTCGGGGGAACGCTGCGAAGGCTCGATTTGCTGCGCGCCAGGCGGATCGGCGAGGCCACCCCCTTGTACCAATCCTTTTCGATGACATCGCCGCGATGGGTGGCGTGGCTGCCGGTCAGCGCCTGGTCGATCGACTGGACCGGTCCCGCCGGCAGGCCGGCGGCAAGCAGGCGATCGCACAGCGGTTCGGCATCGTGCTCGCTGAAGACCGCGGCGAGTACTGTGCGCAGGGCATCGCGATTGGCGATGCGGTCCTTGTTGCGCGCAAAACGCGGGTCGGTCCCCAGGTCCGGCTTGCCGATCTCCTTGCAGAGTTTGCGGAAGGTGCCGTCATTGCCGACACCGATGAAGATGTCGTCGGTGCGCGTCGGAAAGATCGCGTAAGGCACGAGGTTCGGATGCTCGTTGCCGGTGAGCGCAGGCGGCTTGCCGTGCATAAAATAGTTTGCGGCGTGCGGATGCATCACCGATAGCCCGGTCTCGAACAGGGTGGTTTCGAGAAACTGCCCGAGCCCCGATCGTTGCCGCTCTGACAGCGCCATCAGGATGCCGATCGCCGCATAAAGGCCGGTGGTGATATCCACCACGGGAACGCCGATCCGCATCGGGCCTGACTGCGGCGAGCCGGTCGCCGCGATCATTCCGGTCATCGCCTGAATGATCGCGTCATAGCCGGGATTGCCGCCTCGCGGTCCATCGGCGCCGAAGCCGGAAATGCGGCAGTGGACGAGCTTCGGAAATTTCGCGCGCAAGGTCTCGTTGCCGATGCCCCATTTGTCGAGCGTGCCCGGCTTGAAATTCTCGATCAGCACATCGGCGTTCTCGAGCATCTTCATCAGGACGGCGCGGCCGCCTTCGCTGGCGAGGTCGAGCCCAATCGAGCGCTTGTTGCGGTTGATGCCGACGAAGTAGGCGGCGTCCTCGTCATGGAAGGGCGGTCCCCAGTCGCGCACCTCGTCGCCGGCCGGCGGCTCGACCTTGATCACGTCGGCGCCGTGGTCGGCGAGTATCTGGGTGCAGTAGGGTCCGCCGAGCACGCGCGTGAGATCGATCACGCGCAAGCCCGTCATCGCGCCCGAACCGGATTCAGTCATCGAAAACCTTCGCTCAAATCCATCCTGGGAGGAGAGCTAGCGGGCTTCGCAATCAGCATCAATGTTTTTCCGGGCGGAGTGGCTCGCCGCTAGGCTGGGGCACTTGCGACCCGCCACTCCGCTGGTCAGGTCAGGCGATGTTCAGGCGAACATCGACATTGCCGCGCGTGGCATTGGAGTAGGGGCACACTTGATGCGCCTTGGCGACCAATGCCTCGGCGTCTGCGCGCGGAAGTCCCGGAAGCGAGACCTCAAGCGCGATATCGAGGCCGAATCCGCCCTCGGAACGCGGGCCGATACCGACCGTGGATGTGACCGACGCATCCGCCGGCACCTTCGGGCCGCCTTGCGAAGAGACGAATTTCATCGCGCCGATGAAGCAGGCGGCATAGCCGGCCGCAAAAAGCTGTTCGGGATTGTTGCCGGCGCCGCCTCCGCCGCCGAGTTCCTTCGGCGTAGTGAGCTTGACGTCGAGCGCACCGTCGAGTGTCGCAGCGTGGCCGTCACGGCCGCCGGTGGCCTTGGCCTGGGTCTTGTAGAGCACATTCACGGACATTGGGTGTCTCCTGTTGGGTTCCGCTTCAACGCGACCTATATTGCAAACAATTAGATTGTGCGCAATATAAAAAGTGCGACCTCACATTTAATTGTTCGCAATTGAATGCGGGCGTGGTGCGGCCCACAATGGGGGGCAATTGTGACGAGGATAATGAAATGGCCCGAAAACCGTCAGCCGCAGACCAACTGCTACGGCTCGATAATCAGATTTGCTTTGCGATCTACTCCGCTACGCACGCGTTCAATCGCGTCTACAAACCGCTACTCGACCGGCTGGGCCTGACCTATCCGCAATATCTCGTGATGCTCGTGTTGTGGGAGCGCGACGGTGTCCCGGTCAGGGATATCGGTGAGCGGCTGTTCCTGGATTCCGGGACGCTCACCCCGCTTCTCAAGCGGCTGGAACAGGCGGGGCTCGTCAAGCGCACCCGCTCCAGTGAAGACGAACGGCAGGTGTTGATCGCCTTGACCGCGCACGGTCAGGCGCTCAAGGACAAAGCGCGCTCGGTGCCGATGTCGATCCTGGCGGCGTCGGAATGTTCAGTCGCGGAATTGACGTCGATCAAGAACGAGATCGTCGCGTTGCGCGACCGGTTGAATGCTGCGGTGGGGGGTTAGGCGCCAACGGCAGAAGCATCACAGACGCTTCTTCGCAAGGGCGCGGCCTGAATGGGACTTGAGGTATTTCTCGAACCCCAGTGCCTTGTACTTATCCCGAAACGCGCAATACCAAACCAATTCCCACGGCTTGAATTTTGACGAGTGAGCGGACTTGCCTGCGTTGTGCTCGGATATCCGTCGCTTAAGATCGGCGGTAGCGCCGACATATTCCTGTTCGGGAAAATCGATACTGCGGATGATGTAGACGTACCACATCGATGCTCCGGCCCGTCTTCGCCCGTTGGGCTACGCCGGGCACCACGTTTCGCCGCCTTCGTGCTGCCCGTGGCTGCGCCACGCGAAGCCCGGGCCGATAAGATATCGGAATCCCGGAACGTCTGTAAGGAGGAGGATGATTGAGCCGCCCGTCTTCGCCCGTTGGGCTACGCCGGGCACCACGTTTCGCCGCCTTCGTGCTGCCCGTGGCTGCGCCACGCGAAGCCCGAAGGGCGAAGCGTGGTGGAGCCAGGCGGGATCGAACCGCCGACCTCTTGCATGCCATGCAAGCGCTCTCCCAGCTGAGCTATGGCCCCTTAAGAATCACGCGCCTGGGCGACGCGCGTCAAAGACCCTGAACACAGTTCAGGGCTGATCTCAAGTCTCCTCGTCGCCTCCGACGTCGCCGATAATATCGGTGACGTCCTCGTCGCCCTCTTCCTCGTCGGCGATGAAGGTGGAGTCATCGTCATCGTCGTCTTCGATGGTCTCGTCGATCTCGATATCGTCTTCCGATTCGGGAACGACCGCCTTGACCTTGCCGGTGTTCTCCTCGGCGTCGGCCTCCTCGAGCGGTACCAACTCCTCGGCCTCGACCGGTTCCGGCGCGACCTCGGCGGCGGAAGCAGCCGCGGCCGCACTGGCGCGCGCGGCGTCGCCACGGGCAGCACGGGGCGGCGCCACAGGCGCGATCGGCACGACCTCGCCAGTATACGGCGATATCACCGGGGACTTGTTGAGGTCGTAAAATTTCTTACCCGTCGTCGGGCAAATACGTTTGGTTCCGAGATCGGATTTGGCCACGTGTGGAATCCTGGGAATTTTCGAAAAAGCGGTGCTTCACTTGGCTAGTTGGCAGGCCGCTGTCAATAGTGCTTTGCGGGGGACGGGCGGGCGCGTGACGCGCTGCGGTAGCCAATGCTAGAACTTCGCGTATGAGGACACAATCTTGACCCATTCGGATCACCTTACCGGAAAAACCCCGCTTGAAGCCCGAAGCAGCGGCCCGCTGGCCGGGACGGTCCGCGTCCCCGGGGATAAGTCGATCTCGCACCGGGCCCTGATTTTGGGCGCGCTGGCGGTTGGAGAAACCCGCATTTCGGGCCTGCTTGAGGGTGAAGACGTCCTCAATACCGCCAAATCGATGCGGGCTTTGGGCGCTAAAGTCGAGCGGACCGGGGATTTTGCCTGGACCGTGCGGGGGGTCGGGGTGACCGGGTTCGCCCAGCCGGAGGCGCCGCTCGATTTCGGCAATTCAGGCACCGGCTGTCGGCTGGTGATGGGCGCTGTCGCGGGCTGTCCGATATCAGCCACTTTCGATGGCGACGCATCGCTGCGTTCGAGGCCGATGCGGCGAATCCTCGATCCCCTGGAATTGATGGGGGCTAAGGTCGGCGCCAGCGGGCAGGGCGGCCGCCTGCCGCTCAGTCTGGCCGGCGCGCGCGATCCCTTGCCGATCCTCTATCGTACGCCGGTGGCCTCCGCGCAGATCAAGTCGGCGGTGCTGTTGGCCGGGCTGGCTGCGCCTGGTGTGACGACCGTGATCGAAAACGAGGCCAGCCGCGATCATACCGAACTGATGCTCAGGCATTTCGGGGCGCAGATCGTCTCCAAAGCCGAAGGCCGTCATGGCCGCAGGATCGAACTGACGGGCCAGCCCGAACTGCACGGCGAAAAGGTGGTTGTGCCCGCCGACCCGTCGTCGTCGGCATTCCCGATCGTGGCGGCCTTGATCGTCGAAGGTTCCGATCTGATCCTGTCCGATGTCATGACCAACCCGCTGCGCACGGGGTTGTTCACCACGCTGCGCGAGATGGGCGGCTCGATCGAGGAGCGCGACATTCGCACCGATGCCGGCGAGCCGATGGCACAGCTTCGCGTGCGTGCCTCGAAGCTGCGCGGGGTCGAGGTGCCGGCCGAGCGCGCGCCCTCGATGATCGACGAATATCTGGTGCTGGCGGTGGCGGCGAGCTTCGCCGAAGGCACCACCATCATGCGGGGTCTAAGCGAATTGCGGGTCAAGGAATCCGACCGGCTTGAGGCCACCGCCGATATGCTGCGCGTCAACGGCGTCAAGGTCGAGATATCCGGTGACGACCTGATCGTGGAGGGCAGGGGCCACGTCCCCGGTGGCGGCCTTGTCGCCACCCATATGGATCATCGCATTGCGATGTCGGCGCTTGTGATGGGATTGGCCGCCGACAAGCCGGTCAAGGTCGACGATACCGCCTTTATCGCCACCAGCTTTCCGGATTTCATCCCGATGATGCAGGCGATGGGAGCGGAGTTCGCATGATCATCGCGATCGACGGCCCCGCCGCATCAGGCAAGGGCACCCTCGGCAAGCGCCTTGCCAAGCACTACGGCTATCGTCATCTCGATACTGGCGTGATCTACCGTGCCGTCGCCAAGGCGATGCTCGACGTCGGGGCCGATCTGACCAATGAAGTGCTGGCGGTCTCAGCCGCGCTCGAACTCGATCCGGAAAAATTCGGCGATCCCGCCCTGAAGACGCAAGCCGTCGGCGACGCTGCCTAGGTGGTCTCGGCCTTTCCCGGGGTGCGCGAGGCGTTGTTGAACTTCCAGCGACAGTTTGCCGCCGATCCGCCAGGAGCGGTGTTGGACGGACGGGACATTGGAACCGTGATTTGCCCGCATGCGGACGTCAAAATCTTTGTCGTGGCCGATCCAAAGGTGCGTGCCCAGCGCCGCACCCTGGAAGCCCGGGCTCGAG
>Ga0210389_10001565_pt1 | contig 18524 bp, 15 predicted proteins | sample IncBWH28OmetaG_FD_160127 | JGI IMG/M metagenome (GOLD analysis project Ga0210389, IMG submission 160127) | Forest soil microbial communities from Barre Woods Harvard Forest LTER site, Petersham, Massachusetts, United States - Inc-BW-H-28-O ...
GTGTCAGCGCTGCCGCGTTTGGCCGGGGCGGACGATGTTCGCCAGCGGCTGGCCGGCGTCGAACCTGGCCAGCTGCGCGGCGATCAGCCGGTCGGCCCGCGGCGCGAAGGCCGAACTCGCGCCGCCGACGTGCGGCGAGATCAGCACTCCGGGTGCGTGCCACAGCGGGTGGTCGGCGGGCAGCGGCTCGGGGTCGGTCACGTCCAGTGCGGCGGTGATCCGCCCGGCCGACAGCTCGGCCAGCAGGGCGGCGGTGTCGACCAGCATGCCGCGGGCCACGTTGACCAGCAGCGCGCCGTCCCGCAGCAGGCCGAGGTTGCGCGCGCCGAACAGCCCCTCGGTCTCCGGCGTGTGCGGGGCGGCGACGAAAACGACGTCCGCCTCGGGCAGCAGCGCGGGCAGGTCACCGAACGGGTGGACCGGCGGCGGCCCGGTGCGGCCACGGCGGGACACCCGGGTGACCGATGCGACCTCGAAGCCCTGCAGGCGGGCCTCGATGGCCGCGCCGATGTGCCCGTAGCCCACGATCAGCACCCGCTGATCGGCCAGGGACCGGCCGGGGCGCTGGTCCCACGTGCCAGGGACCTGATCTCGGGCGAACCAGTCCAGGTGCCGGCCGCTGGCCAGGGCCAGCGCCACCGCCAGCTCGGCGGTGCTGGTGTCGTGCAGCCCGGCCGCGTTGCACAGCGTCACCCGGTCAGGCAACAGCGGCAGGACGTCCTCGTAGCCGGCCGTGAGGGTCTGCACGACCTCAAGCCGCGGCATGTCCGGCACCTTGTCAAGCACCGCGGTGCCCTTCATGTAAGGCAGGACGTAAAAGGCGACCTCGCCGGCGGAGCCGGGCCACTCGTCCCCGTCGGCCCGGTAGAAGTCGAGTTCCACTCCATCGGGGATGGGGCCGAGCCGTCGTTCGGCTTCGGCCCGGTCGGCGTAAGGCACCCAGGCGAGAGGCACGGATCGTTCTCCTTCGAGTCAGCCCGTTCATCGTATTGGCTAGCCGCGGGGAGGCCTACGGGGCCCGCGATCTGCGGCTCCTCGTTCCGGCCGGTACTCGGCGGACTAGGAACTGCCGCTGGCCTCGCGCCGGAGCGTGTCGGTGTGCTCGCCGGCCCCTGGAGCCTTGCGCGGCCCGCGGGCAGGCAGGCCCGGCATCTCCAGCCAGCGCCCCGGGTCGACCCAGGTAACGCCGCGGTCGTCGCGATCGAGGACGGTCAGCAGGCCATGGCGAATGAGCTGCTGGTCAGCGGTTAGCTCCTGCGCCTGCCGGGCGCGGACAGCGGGAATGCCCGCCGCGTGCGCGCGGGTGATCACCTCGGCCGTCGGCAGGCCTGCAAGCAGCGCCGAGATTCCGGCGGACAGCCCCTCGTCGCCTGACTCGATCTGACCAGGCTCAGGGGCCAGCCCGGCGCCCGTCAGCGCGGGGAGCTGGCCGGGCACCGCGGCCAGCCTGACCCAGCCGTCGGAGGTCTGGTAAAGCCGGTCGAGTGGCCCTGGCCCGGCAAAGTCACCGCCGCCCGCCGGGTAGCTGCCGCTGCTTCCGTCGGCCCTGGTCAGGAACTCGGACTGGAGCAGGCAGGAGGCGGCGCACAGCGTGACCCCGACATGCTGCCCGCGTCCGAGACGGGTGCGGGCCAGCAGTGCGGCGCACGCACCGAGTGCCGCGAGGCCCGCGGCGAGCACGTCGTTGATGGGCACGGTCAGGAACGCGGGGCTGTCGGCCTGGACCGGCCCGCCCTGAGCGCGCATGATGCCGCTCATCGCCTGGATGACCGGGTCGAACCCTGGCCGGCGGCCGAGCGGTCCTGTGTCGCCGAAGGCGCTGATCGACACCGTGATGACCTCCGGGTTGACGCCGGCCAGCTGGTCGTACGTGATGCCGAGCCGGCTGGCGACGCCTGCGCGGTAGTTATCCACGACGACGTCCGCGGAGCCGACGAGGCGGTCGAAGATCAGCCGGTCGTCACCCGGCGACAGATCGAGCATCGCGCTGCGCTGGTCGCGGTTGTAGGCGTCGAAGCTGGAGCCGCCACGGCCGCCGTGTGCCACCCGGAACTCATCGCCATGCGGCGCCCGCTCAATCTTGATCACGTCCGCGCCGAGGTCGGCGAGCAGCGACCCCACATAGGGGCCCGCGATGATCGTGCCGAGGTCAAGCACGCGCAGACCCGACAGCGGCGGCAGCGGCTCCGGTTCCCCCGGCGCGGGCGACGGCTGGCCGCCTGCCTGGTGCCGCGGCGGCGTGCCTGCCGCGGACCACAGCGGCTGCAGCCGGGTAATCCCTGGCCAGGAGCTGACAGCGGGCCCGCGGACGCTGACTGGAGTCAGCGAGAGGTCGATAAGGGGGCCGGGCATCACGATCTCCTGACCCGTGTCGGTCACGGCCTCCACGCGCAGCCCGAGCGCCCTGACCTGGTCGTGGTCCAGCCACCGGCCGGGCTCGTTAACCGGCGCCGCGGGGCAGTCCGCCGCTTCAAGCAGGTCCAGCCACTCGTCCCGAGGCCGGGTAGCGAACACCTTCTCCAGCTCGCGGGCGGTCCAGGTGAGGTTCTTTGGGAGCCGCAGGTTCCCGGGATTTCCGCCCACGCGCGGGTCCTCGAAGATCCACCCGGCGCCGGCGGCGGTCAGCCCGCGCTGGATGAAGGCGTTAGAGAATGCTCCGAAAAACAGCCACTGGCCGTCGGCGCAGCGGTAGGTCCGGTAGTTGGGCAGGGCCCCGCCAGGACCTCCGGGCCGGTGGACGTGCGGCTCGTCGCGGCCCGCGGTGAAGGTGCCTGGCGAGACCAGCTGCGCGCCGTGAGCGCCGCCCGCTACCGCCAGCGGGGCGAGGGTGAGACCGCGCTGACGGCCCGCAAGCAGCGCGACCGCGACCATCGCGGCCCAGATGGCCTGCATGTGCAGAGCCAGCGGGAACAGGCAGTCAACGGGGACGTCCTCCTGCGACGACTGATTCCAGGCATGACCGAGCCAGGCGAGCAGCAGGCCCGCCGATTCCTGGCCGCCGGGCCACGGCGTCTCGTCGAGCAGGTAGGGCGGCATGACCACCCAGAAGCACGGTTCACCGGGCCGCCGGCCGCGCTCGATGAGTCCGCGGTAGGTGATGCCGGGCCCGCTGGTGCCGACGAGCAGCACGTCGGCGCCGGCGATCAGCTGATCGAGCGCCAGCAGGTCTTCCGCACTCGACGGGTCCGCGGTGGCGGCCCGCTTGCCACGGTCCCACATCGTTCGTCCGCGCCGGACGGCGAGGGGGACGGCTCCGGGCGGGTGCACCTTGACCACGTCGGCACCGAGGTCGGCGAGCAGCATCCCGGTGACGGCACCGGCCACGCTGCCGGTCAGGTCCAGCACGCGCACCCCGGCGAGCGCATGCTGTTCTTCCGCTGGCGGCAACGAAACCTCCGTTATGTCCCCTTAGTGAACACCTACCTCTCCCGGGACCGCCATGCAAGCCTCGTCAGGACCATTACGGTCGCGACCTTGCCGCTTCCAGAGCCGCCTCGGTCCCCTCGGACGAGGGATTGACGAATTAAATAGCGCGCCGGGGGGCGCCTCCACGAAGTCGTCCGTGCCCCGCTATCGCCAAAGGCCCTGCGCGCAGCGCGTCCAACAGGCTGGTTGGCTCGATGCCGATACAATGGAAATATGGCTGCTCCTGACGTTGAGAAGTTCCGGGTGGTCTTCGACATGTGCCACGCCGGAGTGCGGATGTACCGGCAGCGCATGCAGCGGGAGAACCCAGCGGCGTCGGACGAGGAGATCGAGGCTATGGTGCAGGCGTGGCTACGCAGGCCGAGCGGTGAGGCGGGCGACCGCCTGCGACTGCCGGCCCGCAGGTAGGGCTAATGCAGTCCGTCGACGCGGTCCTCAGGCAGGCTGCTGCGGATCTTGATGCCATCGGTGCCCGGTGGGCCGTTATCGGTGGCCTGGCGGTGGCGTTCCGTGCGGAGCCCCGGTTCACCAAGGACGTCGATGTCGCCGTAGCGGTTGTGGACGATAGTGAAGCCGAGGACATCGTCAATCGCTTGCAGATTCGCGGCTATGCGCTCGCGTCGTTGGTGGAGCAGGACTACGTCAACCGACTAGCGACGGCGCGGCTGATAAGGCCGCAGCCGGGCACTTCGAGCGCGTTCATCGACCTCCTCTTCGCGAATTCCGGTATCGAGGATGAGATCGTCGGGAGGGCCGACCTGCTAGAGGTATTGCCGGACGTCTTTATGCCGGTGGCATCGATCGGGCATCTCATCGCATTGAAGGTCCTCGCGGGCCGCCACCAGGACTTGACCGACCTTGGCTACCTGATCTCAGCAGCGACGGAGGCTGACCTTAGCGAAGCCAGGGCCTCAGTTGCGAGGATCCAGGAACTCGGCTTCAATCGCGGACAGGACCTGCCAGAAGACCTGACAGCCATCATCGGCCAATCCCGGAAGTGACCGACAGCCGAAGTGATCCAGGCAGGCAGAGTACGGCAATGTGACTCAAGACCGTGGATACAGCCTCGTCAGAGCGAGCCTGGTGGCCGCAGCAGGTTGGAACTCCCGGCCACCTGCTTGTAAGTTGCATTCCCGCAGTCGCCGGCATGGCGGGCCTTGGCTAGGCGTGGCATCTAGAGATCTATAACCCTGGGCGTTATGGTCCGACCAGTCGTGAACAACCGGATCTGTTGGCTGCAGTTGCCGGTACGCAATGTCCTCGAAGTCGCCGAGTTGGCCTTGCGGAACACGATCCTGGCCGAAGGCTATCGACACGGCCGGATCGCGGGGCGGCGCGGGCGGTGCATCTGCGCCGAGTAGCGTAATCAGTGAGCTGAGGAGGCGGCGACGTGATCTTGGTGACCGGGGCGACCGGAAGAGTCGGGTACCCGCTGATGGAAGCGCTGGCCGACGCGCGCGCCGACACGACCGCGATGGTGCGGGTGGCGGCCAAGGCGGCCGACCTGCCAGGTACGCCGCGGCACCTGGTGGCGACGCTCGATGAGCCGCCGCCCGCCCGAGTGCTCCAGGAGTTCGACCGGATCTTCCTGCTCAGCCCGGAGATCGAGGAACAGGCCGCCCTGGAGACCGTGTTTATCGACGCGGTGGCGGCGGCCGGGCACCGGCCGCACATCGTGAAGGTCTGCGCGGACGGCTTCCAGGACGCCGACTGCGACGTGCGGTTCATGCGCGCCCACCGGCAGGTCGCGCTGCACCTGGAAGCCGTAGGCCTGCCGGTCACGTACCTGGCCGCGGCCACCTATATGGAGGACCTCCTGGACGAGGCCGCGGAGATCCGGCAAACCGCCGAGATCAGGGCGCCGGCCGGGGACGGGCGGGCCGGGTTCGTCGCCGTCGCTGACGTCGCCGCGGCCGCCGCCCGGGTACTCACCACCGGCGGTCACGAAGGCGCCACGTACGTGCTGACCGGACCGGAAGCGCTCGGCTACGCCGACATCGCGGCCCGCTTCGCCGCCGTCTTCGGCTGGCAGGTGGACTACGCGGACCTCCCCGCCGAACGGGCGCGGGAACTGCTGCTCGCGAGCGGGCTCACTGCGTGGCAGGCGGACGGCACGATCGAGCGGTTCGACTGGATCCGGCAGGGCGGCGCGGACACCGTGACCGGCACGGTCAGGGAACTCACCGGCAGCGACGCTCAGCCGCTGCATGAATGGCTCAGCGAGGCACGCGCGGACTTCGCCGACCTGGCATAGCCACGCTCTAGCCTCCGGTCGGGGTGCGCCGGGCGGTGAGGAACAGTTCGGCCAGCTCGCGGGTGGTGGTGGCGTCTTCTGGTGACTTGTCGTCGCGCCAGCGCCCGGTGAACCGGGGGAAGCGCATGGCCAGCCCGGCGTCGTCTTGGATCTGGCCCCAGGCGGCGGTGTAGTTCGGTGACAGGGTCAGCTCGGCGCTGAGGATCTCGAGTACCAGGCCCGGCTCGAACCAGAAGTCCGGCTCCTGGCGCGCGTCGACCCGGGCGGGCTTGCCCGGACTGGCCAGCGGCGCCAGCCGGGCGGGCAGCGCGGCCAGGTCGGCGTCGGTGAACCCGGCCCCGCACTTGGTCACGGCGCGGAAGACGCCGGCGTCGGAGTCGTAGGCGGCAAGCAGCACGGCGCCGTAGAGGCCGGTGCGGCGGCCGCGGCCGGCGAACGCGCCGATGACGGCCAGGTCGGCGGTGTCGGACAGCTCGGTCCTGTAGTCCCGCTTGAGCTTGATCCACTGCCAGCCGCGCGCCCCGGCCTGGTAGGCCGAATCCGGGCCGGTCGACTTGCACACCAGGCCCTCGCACCCGTCGGTGACCGCCTGGGCGAACATCTCGTCCAGTGCCGCCGGATCCGTGATCTCGGCGGCGGTGGTCAGCCGCAGCCGCGGCGAGGGAGTCAGGGCCGCCTCCAGCGCGGCGCGCCGCCGCGGGTACGGGAGTATGGTCAGGTCCTGGCCGTCGGCGTACAGCAGCTCGAAGCAGAACAGTCCCACGGGCACGTCCCTGACGGCCTGGTCGATGCCGTGCTTGCGGCGCCGCAGCATGACCTCGCCGAACGGCCGCAGCTCGCCCGCGGCCGCGTCGTACGCGACGACCTCCCCCTCGAGGATCACCTCGGCCGGCCCTACCCCGGCCAGCAGCTGCACGACGTCGGGGAACTGGCCGGAGATCTCCTCAAGCCGCCGGGTGAACAGCTCGACCCTCCCGTCGGCGGTGCGGTGCGCCTGCACCCGGATGCCGTCGTACTTGTACTCGGCCGCGCACCGCCCGCCCAGCCGGGCCAGGATCTCCCCGGCGTCGGACAGCCGCTGGGCCAGCATGACACGCACCGGGTTCCCCGGCTGCACCCGCAGCTGCTCGACGGCGGCCAGCCCGCCGCTGACCAGGGTGGCGGCCACCTTGCCGAGGTCGCAGCAGATGCTGTAGCCGCGCTCGAGCACCGGCCTGGCGGCCTTGCCGCCCGCGTGCACCTGGGCGAGGGCGTCCAAGATGGTCGGCGTGCCGATGCCCAGCCGCAAGTTCCTGGTCACCAGGCGCAGCACGTACCGGGCCTCCAGTGGGGTGGCCCGGCCGAGCAGCCCGGCCAGCAGCTCCAGCTTGCGGCCCTGCGAGCCCGCTCCCTCAGTGACAGCGATCTCCCTCAGCGTGCGCACCACCTCGGTGACCTGCAGGCCGGCCGCCCCGCCGGCGGCCCTGGCAACGGGGAGCGCCAGCAGCCGCTCGGCGGCCTGGCCCAGGTCGCCGGCCTCCCGCACCAGCGCGGCGACCTGCGCGGTGTCGGTGCCGCCGGCGATGGCCAGCGCGCGGACGGCGAGCTTCTCTGCCAGGCCCAGGTCCACCCCGGCGAACTCCGGCGCGATCAGCCCCTGGCACAGGTAGCACACGGTCGGCAGCAGCCCGGCCGGGGTCTCCGCCAGCAGCGCGGCCAGCCGCTCCGTCAGCGCCAGCCGGCCGCTGACCCGCTCCAGGTCACGGTAAGCCTCGGCCACAATCAGGTAGCGCACGGCAGCCCCTCCTCCCCCGATCATGACACATGGGGTACAGGCTCATTCCGCTGGTCGGCGCCTGGTCGCCGATTATCGCGCAAGGCGGTCCCTGAGAATGCCGAGTTCGGTGGCGAGGGCGGGATCACCATGGCTTCGCGGCGCCGGGCCGCGAGTGTATAAGCCCGGTGCTGAGGGAGCGTTCGAACATGTCCTCCATTATCACATCTATATGTGACAGAAGAGCGCTACACAAAAAGAATTATTGCTTCTACGGCCAAGCACACCAGCAAAAATAGGTAGAGGCTAAACGTGTTCGCCAGGCGGGCTTCGTAACCTAGCTCGGAGAACGACGAACGAACCCACTCCACAAAGGGAAGGCCTGCTGTGCGCCCGAATTCGGGCACCGCCGCGCCGGTAATTTCCAGGGCGCCAGCCCCCTTGAGGACTTGCATGATCCCGACGTTGCTGAGTTCGCTGGCGAGTGCCGCATTGCGCCTGATGAACTTCCGTTGAATCGTCTTAAATTGACAATTAACCAAAAAGAACCCCATGACCGCTGCGATCCCGACTAGGGTTAGCGCAGGAGCATGACTGGAGATCGCAAAACCGCCTATCGCCAGGGCGGCGGTAACGCACCATCCCTTTATTTGAAAAACTATCGTTTCGAAACTTTGTATCGAAGATTGAACGGCGTTGAGCTCGGTCTTCAAAAGCTCCAACCGGACTTCTTCTTCGGTCATGGCATGTTCGCCTTATCCAAATGATTCTGACTCATAGGGCAGAATACTATCCCAGCGCAGCCAACTAGGCATGAGATAATCTTGCCTACGGCGGGGCCTGATCTGTTGGCTGCAACCGACAATGAGGGACTGGGGACCATGACGATGTCCGAGGAGTCGGCACCGCGGCGGACGCGGCCTTCGATGGTGGACGTGGCACGCGCTGCGGGTGTCGCACCGGTGACGGTCTCGCGCGTGTCCAACGGTCAGAGCAACGTCGACCCGGTGACCCGCCAGCGAGTCGTGGAGTCGATGCGGGCCCTGGGCTACCGGCCCAACAGCGCGGCCCGCGCGCTCAAGAGCGGCCGGTTCAACACCATCGGCGTCATCATGTTCACGCTCGAGACGTTCGGGAACATGCGCACCCTCGGCGGCATCGCCCAGGAAGCCGCGCACGCGAACTGCGCCGTGACCCTCATTCCAGTTTCTGATCGCACCTTGGGCAGAGTCGCCGGGGCCTACGACCGGCTCAGCGAGGCGGCCGTCGACGGGGTCGTCATCATCTTCGAGGCGCACCTGCTCGGCGAGGCGGAGTTCCCCCTCCCGCCTGGGGTCCCGGCCGTGGTCATCGACTCGAACACCGGATCGGGCTACACAGTGGTCGACACCGACCAGGCCCAGGGCGCCCGCCAGGCCACCGAGCACCTCCTGTCACTCGGCCATGAGCGGGTATGGCATATCGCCGGGCCCGCGGCGTCGTTCTCGGCGACCCACAGGGTCGACGCGTGGCAAAGTACGCTTCGCGCCGCCGGCATCACGCCACTGGCACCGCTGTACGGCGACTGGACGACCGAATCCGGATACCGGCACGGTTTGACCCTGGGCCGGCAGAAGAACGTCACCGCCATCTTCGCGGCGAACGACCAGATGGCACTCGGCGCTATGCGCGCCCTGCATGAACTCGGCCGGCGGATCCCCGCAGACGTCAGCGTGGTCGGCTTCGACGACATGGAGGAAGCACAATCGTTCTGGCCGCCCCTGACCACCGTGCGGCAGGACTTCACTGCCGTCGGCCGACTCAGCGTCCAGAAACTTCTGCGCAAGATCGCCCGGCCTGAGCGGGATACCAACGACAAGACCACACTCCCGACCGAGCTGATCATCCGGGCCAGCACCGGGGCGCCGCCGAACTGATCGCCGCTTACGGCACGAACTGAGGCATTGACAGGCCGTCGCCAATCACCAACTATTGCGTCATGGTTGCGCAACCATGACGCAGTGGTTTCCGGCCGACGCCGACGACGGCGTCCGGAATGAAGGAGCAACATGCTTGTCAGAGCAGCCATTCGCCGACGAGCGACACACATCCTCGCGGTACTCGCCGTGGCCGCCGGCTCCATGCTCGCAGTCAGCCAGGCGACGCCGGCAGCCGCGGCGACGAACCAGTTCAAGGGCGTGAACTGGGCAGACACCCGGGACAACTACAACACCGGATGGGTCATCCCTGACGGACTGGCCGCATCAGACAGCTACTCCCAGGTGTACTCCATCGCCAACAACTACATCAAGGCGTTCCAGTCCAACCTCGGCGCGAACACGGTGCGCCTGCCCATCAATCCCCCAAGCGTCAGCCAGTCCTGGTGGGGCGCCTACAAGGGCGCGATCGACGCGGCTCTCAGCGACGGCGTGAAAGTGATCCTCTGCGCGTGGACCGAGAGTTCAAGCGTCGGAACCATCACCAACATGTCCGCCTGGGACAACATGTGGACCACCGTCGTCAATCAGTACGGCGGCAACGGCAACGTCTACTTCGAGCCGCTGAATGAGCCGTACGGGTACTCCGCGAGCGCGTGGATCTCCATCGCGTCGGGCTGGCTGTCCAAGTTCTCCAGCGTGCCGCGGGGCCGGGTCATTATCTCCGGCACGGGATACGACGACAACGTGACTGCCGTCGGCGCCTCGTCCGCGCTCAGCGGCACCCTGCTTGCCCTGCACATCTATGGCACGTGGGCCAGCTACACGACCGAGTCGGCGTGGGTATCGGACCTGGACAGCCGGATCGGCAGCTACATGAGCCGGACCATCGTCGATGAGTTCGGCGGCCCCATGACGACGGGCATCAACTACCTGGCCAACCACAACAACGGCCTGTACCAGGCGTACTTCGCCGCCGTGACCGACACGGCCCGATCGAACAACATGGGCACTGTCGTCTGGGCTGGTCTCAAGACCGGCGACAGCTACTCGATGGAGTACCACAACGGCAGCGGCCTGGGTAACAACAACTCCTCCGCCGTCACCCAGGTGCGCTGGGGCTGGGGCTACTGAGGTCTTTGAGGTGAGCCGCCTGAGTCGCGAAGCGCTTGCGGTACGTGGTCGCGCTGAGCCCGTAGTGGGCCTTGAAACGGCGGGCGAAGTAGTTCTGGTCCGCCGCCGACAGCTCGTCCTATTCCGGTGACGGGCTTATCGGAGTGGGGCAGGAGTACCGCCGCGTGCTCAGCGCGGACCTGGGCCAGGAAGGTGCGGGCCGCTCCGTCACGGCGGCCGCGGGCCGCGGGCCTCACGCCGCGAGCTGGCGTCCGGGATCGTCTAGGGTGAGCTCGGCCAGCAGCACCGCCACGTCGTCGTCGAGCCGGTGACGGGTATGCGCGCGCAGCCGCTCCAGCAGCTCGTCGGCGGCCGCCTGCAGGTCGGGCCGGCGCAGCGCGTCGGTGTGCTGGTCTACGCGGAAGAAATCGCCTGCCCGGTCGCGTGCCTCCAGCAGACCGTCGGTGAAAAACAGCAGCCGGTCGCCCGTACGCACTGAAAACGTCGACGGGTGGATGTCCGGGTGCAGGCCCAGCGGCGTGGCGAACGCGGTAGGAGAAAGTTCTGCCAGCTCCCCGTCGGCGCTCAGCCGCAGCGCCGGGGGATGCCCGCAATTCACCAGCTGAAGCCAGCCTCTGGGGTCCAGCTCGGCGAAAACCGCGGTGACGAAGTCCTCCTGGGCCGCCGCCCGCGTCACTGACGCGTCTACCGCCCGGGCGACCTCGGCCAGCGACAGGCCCGGCTGGGCGCAAGCGTCCCGGAAGCTCGTCGCGGCGACGCTGGCCAGCCGGACCGCGGCCAGCCCCTTGCCCCGGGTGTCGCCGACCAGCCAGCGCGGGTTGGCGCCGTCGGCGATCACCTCGACCACGTCTCCGCCCACCCGCGCCTCGGCCGAGGCTGACAGGTAGCGGGACGCCAGCCTGGCCGCAGCGACTGACCTGGGAACCTCGCGCAGGAGCGCGCTCTGCGCGACCCGGGCAACGGCGCGGGCCTGACCGAGGCGTCGCTGCGCGGCAATGCGCAGCGCGGAGTTGACCACCGCGAACGCGGCCAGCAGTACCAGCACGCTCAGCTGGGAACCCGGCCGGCCGGCTGGGCCATGTCCATGGAGAGCAAGCCCAAGCCCGAGCAGGACCGTCCAGGCCGCCAGCAGCGCGGTGCGCGGTGGGCGGAGCACCAAGGAGGCCAGCAGCGGGGCGATCGCTAGCCAGGCCACGGCGATCGGGCGGCCGGTGGCGTACTGCGACGCCGCGAGCGCGGCGACCGCCACCGCCAGCAGCGGCTCGGCTATTCGGCTGGCCGGCACCGCACCCGGCACCGGGCCCGCCGGTTCCAGCCGGATGCCGTAACCAGCCAGAAGCGGCCGGAAGACCGCCCGCCAGGGCCGGCGGTGGACGGAACGGCTCACCCCCCGACGAGGCTCTTCCGCCGCGGGCGCGGCGGCGTTAGCGAAACCTCGAGCGCGATCGCGGACCCTGCCGAGCAGCCCGGCGGTTGTGCCCTCGGCGGCTGAATCAGTGCCGCTGGGCGTGACCGCTGTCAGTGCCTCAGGCATGAACCCTCCATTCGGGGTCAGGCCTGGTCGAACCTGGCCGGTCCGCCGCGTGGGCGCGGGATGTTGGTGTCGCCATGAGCCCAGCGTCGTTGCAGCACCTTGAGCGCGGCGCCACGCCAGCCTGGCATTAACTGGCGACCACGATAAGCGCAACTCACGTGCCGGAAATCCTCAGCTGTGCCTCTTGCTGCTCCCAGCTCGCGAAGTTGCGTTGGGCTCCCGAATGCTCCGCCCGCCGCCCGCGGCGACGCACGAGGACCTCGTGTCCGTCCGTAAGGAGGAGATGCGCCGGACGCGCCCGGCCGTGGCTAGCCGCAGTGCCGCCGACCGCCTCGATGCGGTCGCTGAGCCCGAAGAGTCTGGTAATCCTGGAGCCGAACGTGACCGATCCTGGAGCAGGCTTGCGGCCTGTGGTCAGCGATTGATCAGGATTTACTCGCATCCTGGGGTCATGAGGGCTGCAGCGATGCCGGCGCGGTTGCTGGTCGTGGATGACGAGGCGACGATCCTGGAGCTGCTGTCGGGATCGCTGCGCCTCGCCGGGTTCGAAGTGATGACGGCGTCGAGCGGCGCCGAGGCCGTGCGTGCCGCCGCGTCGGGCCGCCCGGACCTGGTCCTACTGGACGTGATGATGCCGGACGGCGACGGATTCGAGGCGCTGCGCCGGATACGTTCAGGTGGCGCTGAGGTCCCGGTGATCTTCCTGACCGCCCGGGACGAGGTACCCGATCGTGTCGCGGGCTTCGCCGCGGGCGGGGACGACTACGTCACCAAGCCGTTCAGCCTGGACGAGCTACTCGGCCGCATCCGGGCGGTGCTGAAGCGCACCAGGCCGGACGCACCCGGCTCGCGGCTGCGCGTCGCCGATCTCGAGCTTGACGAAGGCGCCCACGAGGTCAGAAGGGCCGGGGCGCCGGTGGAGCTGACGCCGACTGAGTACCGGCTGCTGCGGTTCCTGATGGTGAACGCCGGGCGGGTGGTCAGCAAGCGCCAGATCCTGGACCAGGTCTGGGAGTACGACCCGAACCGTGACGGCAGCGTGGTCGAGCCGTCCGTGAGCTGCCGGCGGCGTAAGGTCGACCAGGGGCAGCCGAGGCTGATCCACACGGTCCGCGGCTTCGGTTACGTGCTGCGGATCCCGCCCCCGTGAGGACGGCGTCGTGAGCCCAGGCCGGCGGCGGGCGGGCCTGCGGGGCGCATCGCTGCGCGTCCGGGTGATGGCGGCCGCCGCGCTGCTGGTCGCGCTGACCTCGCTGGTGGCCGCGGTCCTGGGTACCACGCTGCTGCGCAGTTACCTGCTGTCCCGGTCAGACTCCCAGCTGCTGGACTTCTCGAAGGTCGCGAGCCGCATCGTTGATCGGCAGCAGCTCCAGCCGGCTGGCAGCAGCCGCTCCCAGGCGCTGCCAACGCAGTTCCTGGTGGAGGTGGTTGGCGCCGGCGGGCAGGTGCAGGTGGCGGGCGGGCCGCTCGGCTCGGCCAGCGGACTGCGTCTATCGGCGGCACAGTTGGGCCAGACCGGGACGCCGTTCACTGCCGCCGGTGGCTCCTGGCGCGTCCTGGTGGAGCCGCAGTCCGGCGGTGCTCACCTGGTCATTGCCTACAGCCTGGGTGATCTCAACAGCACGGTGACTCGCCTAGAGCTGGCTGACGCGCTAGCCGGGGGGGCCGCTGTCGTCCTGCTCGCCGGCATCGGGCTGCCGCTGGTGCGGGCCAGCCTGGCGCCGCTGGGGCGGATCGAGGCGACGGCCGCGGCGATCGCGGGCGGTGACCTGTCCCGGCGCATCGACCATCCGGCCGGAAACACCGAGGTCGGGCGGCTGGCCGAAGCCCTGGACGTGATGCTGGCCAGCATCGAGGCCGCGTACCTGGCGCGGGCCGACGGTGAGGCACGCGCCCTGCGATCGGAGAAACGGATGCGGCGGTTCACCGCCGATGCCAGCCATGAGCTGCGCACCCCGCTGACCTCAGTGCGGGGGCTGGCCGAGTACGGCCTGCAGCAGGGCGACGCGGCCAGCCGGGAGGAGTTGCTCAGGCTCATGGGCCTGATCGCCGGCGAGTCCGGCCGGATGAGCCGGCTGGTGGATGACCTGCTGCTGCTGGCCAGGTTCGACGCCGGGCGCCCGCTGGACCGCCGACCCGTGGACCTGGCGAGCCTGGCGGCCGAGGCCGTCCAGCGGGCCCGCATCGTGGCCCCGGGGCGGCCGGTCACGCTGGAGGCCGCCGAGCCGGTGATCGTCGACGGCGACGAGGGACGGCTGACGCAGGTCATCGACAACCTGATCGGCAACGCGATCAAGCACACCCCGCCCGGGTCGCCGGTCACGGTGACGGTGGCCGGCCGCGCAGGCGAGGCGGAGCTCACCGTCGCTGACCGCGGTCCCGGGATGACAGCCGAACAGGCGTCGCGGGTGTTCGAGCGGTTCTACCGCACCGACGGCGCCAGGACCCGCGCGAGCGGCGGCGCCGGGCTCGGGCTGGCCATCGCGACGGCGCTGGCCGCGGCCCACGGCGGTGAGATCACTGTCGACACCGCGCCCGGCCACGGCGCGGCCTTCTGCCTGCGCCTGCCCCAGGCAGGAACCTGGCAGGAGACCGCAACCGGATCGCAAGGCCAGCTCACTTAACTACCTGGCAAGGCGGGCACCGGCCCTGCCCGGGCGGCGCAGCGCGCGCCGCCGCTCGCAACAGGGGAGACCGAACTTGATCACGGGACGACACCGCACGGCAGGCGGCGCGCTAATTGCCTTCTGGGAATTCCGCGACGGCATAGCCGGGCCCGTGATCCAAGCAGCCACGCTCGCTGACCAATTGCCGCGCTACGGCGATCCCAGCGGCTCTTACCGCCTTTAGTGGATATTGCCGACCCGGTGACCTTGGCGTTTTCTTGCGGCCTCGTTGCTGGCGCATTGGCCGTCAGCGCGCGGTGCAAAACTCTGCGGCCACCGCCCAGGATTTCTCCACAGCACTTCCAGTGCGGTCGGCGATAACTGAGATCAATAGCAACGACGACTTGGAGCTAAGCAAATGTTTTCCAGCAAGCGCAGCAAGGTCATCGCCGCGACCGCAGCCGCGGCCATCGTGATCGGCGGCGGCTCCTACGGGATCGTCGCCGCCACCTCCGGCAGCAGCTCGCCCGCGGCCACCGTCAGCAACAACAGCCCGGCCGGCTCCGCATCCGGCGCTCCCGGAGCCAAGGCCGCCGGAGGCGGCGGCTTCGGCGGCGGCGGCTCCGGATCCAACGCCAAGAGCGGGCCGGCCGCGGGCGGATCATCCGGCACGGTCACCAGCGTCTCCACCGCCGGCTTCACGCTGACGACCTCGGCCGGCGAGAAGGTGACCATCAAGGAGGCGTCCACCACCACCTACGAAGACGGGACGAGCGCCGCCTCGGCCAGCGCCGTAACGACTGGTGAACCCGTCCTGGTCCTAGGGACGACCGACAGCACGACCATTACGGCCACCCAGGTCATCGTGCAGCCGCCCGCCAGCAGCGCAACCTCCCCCGGAGGGCAGACGATCCCCTTCAAGCAGGGCGCGCAGGGCTCCACCCAGACGGTCGGCACGATCCCGGCGGGCTACACGCAAGGATCGGGGACGCTCGCCACCGGAACGACCGCGGACAAGGCGACCGAAGCGGCTCTGGCCGTCTACCCCGGCGGCGTCGTCGACCGCGTGGTGGAACTGAGCAACGGCGACTACGAGGTCCACAACATCGGCGTCAACTGGCCACACCACGTCTTCGTCAACGCGGACTTCCAGGTCATCGGCGCCAACGACTAGCCGCCACGGCCATAGCGCCTGATTACCACCGTCCCAACCGCCAGCGCGGGCAGCGGCCAAGGCCGCTGCCCGCCGTTCCTCCGGATGAACATCGGCCTGGCGCAGCATGCGATCGGGGAGGACCGCGATGCTTCCGACTCAATTCGCAGCGGTCCTGCTGAGCTTCCCGCAGATCAGCAGAATTCAGAACGGGCAAATGACTACCGTCGGATAATCGAAAACGCGACAGGTAAAGCTGACGGGCAGTCTGCCAGCCAGCCTGAATAGCTTGCTATACCTAAAGCTAAAGCCCCGCTTGCGGTCACCTCGACTTCCGTGCTTCAGGCGGCGAGGTCCGCAGCGTCTTCCCAGGCCAGGCGGACGGCATGCACGGCGGCAGTCCCTGACAAATTACCTCGACTCGCCGATCATGATCACGTTAGCCTGTCCGGATGCCTGACCTGCTTACCGACCGCCTAACCCTCCGCTCGTGGCGGGAGCCCGACATCCAGCCATGGGCGGAGATGAACGCTGATCCCGAGGTCCGGGAATACCTGGGGGACTTGCTGACCCGCGAGGAGAGCGCAGCCTCGGCAGCACATTTCCAGGCCCAGCTCGACGAGCGGGGCTTTGGGTTCTGGGCCGTCGAAGTGCGAGGCACCGGTGAGTTCATCGGCTTCACCGGCTTGGACGAGGTGGATGAGGGCATGCCGTTCACCGGGGTTGAGATCGGCTGGCGGCTAGCCCGCTCAGCGTGGGGGCGCGGCTATGCCACGGAGGCTGCCCTGGCCAGCCTGGCCTTCGGCTTCGAGGCCCTCGCGCTACCCGAGATCCTGGCGGTGACGACCGTCACCAACCTCCGCTCCCAGGCGGTAATGCGCCGGATCGGCATGACCCGCGACCCCGCCGAGGACTTCGACGACCCCACCGAGCCGGAGGGGCCGCTGCGCCGGAACGTGCTGTACAGGATCCGTCCGTAGACAGTCTCACGTCATATCGGCGGACCTGCTCCTAGTCCAGGCCACGCGAATCAAGGTCAGCGTGCTGCCTCTCGGAACAAGATCATAGAGTGCTGAGTACCAGCTGACCCGCTTATCACGACACGGCAACAGTCCCTCATGGACGACCACCCAGTACATCGGCCGTCCGTTCCTGCGCTCGATTCTTGTAGTGATGTCGACGACGGGGCCTGGCGCGCGCAGCGGAGGTTCCTGCCGAAGCCTGACCGGCCGGCTCGGTGAGGCCGCTCACCGCCTCAGGCGTTCTCGATCGTCGTCGCCATCACGATCGGGAACACCTCCGTGGTGCCGCCGTCGACCGGGATCGTGTGACCGGTGATATACGCCGCCTCGTCCCCGGCCAGGAACAGGACGGCGTAGGCCACATCCCAGCCAGTGCCTTCGGTGCCGAGCATGGATGCCTTCGCCCGCCGCCGGCGCATGCGGTCAGAGCCGGATCCGTCCCAGCCCTGGAACCCCAGGCCCATTGGGATGGCGACATGACCTGGCGCCACCGTGTTCACCCGGATTCCCTTCGGCCCGTACTCGAAGGCCTGCGCCTTGGCCATCGCGATGAGGGCGCCCTTCGACGCTGAGTAGCCGATTCCGCCGCCCGCCCGGAACCCGGCCACCGAGCTGATGTGCACGATCGAGCCGCGCCCTTGGCGCAGCATGAACGGAAGTGCGGCGTCAGACATGGACTTTGCACCGAGCAGGTTGATCGCCATGATCTCATCCCAGGTCGACGGGAGGTTCTCCTGCTCCCCCGGAGCGATGGCCGCGTTGTTGACCAGGATGTCGACGCCGCCGAACAGGCCGGCGGCCGACGCCGCCGCGGCATGGCACGCGGCGGGATCGGTGATGTCGGCGACCGCCAGCTCCGCGCGGCCGTCGATGCGCTCGACCGCGGCGAGCGTATGCCGGGCGCGTTCCTCATTCACGTCGAGGATGACCACGTTGGCTCCCTTCGCCGCGAGCAGGACGGCGATGTCCGCGCCGCTGCCTCCCATCGCGCCCGCCGAGCCGGCACCGGTCACGATCGCCGTCCGGCCGCTTAGCCTGCCGTCCCGGGCGATCTCGGGTACATCGAGCGCCGCCATTGTTCGCATGCCAGCCTCTCCGATCTGCTCATCGTTGCGTAAAGACTCGATTGATGATAATCATTCGTATATGTTCAGACAAGCGGTAGCCAGCGTCGGCGTCCGGTCATGACGATTGACATCCCGTCGTGGGAGACTATTGCCGTCACTCACCGTGATGGAGTCACGGAACTTCGCGTGCATACCGGAGCGGGTCCCCTCGTGTGGAGCGCGATGGCGCATCATGAGCTCACCGAGGCGTTCTACTGGCTCGGGAATCAGCAGCAGACGAAGGTGGCGATCCTCACCGGCACCGGCGATCAGTACTGCACGGAACTCGACACCTCAGGCTTCGCCGCCATCCCCTGGGACCTCACGTGGTGGGAGGGGCGCCGGATGCTCCGCAACCTCAACGACGTCGAGGTTCCGGTGATCTCCGCGGTGAACGGTCCGGTGACCATCCACTCGGAAATACCGATGATGGCCGACATCGTGCTCGCCGCCACGCACGCCGAGTTCGCGGACAAGGCTCACTTCGCCACGCGGGGCACCGTTCCGGGGGATGGCGTGAACGTAGTGTGGAGCGAGTTGCTCGGCCCCGTCCGGTCGAAATACCACTTGCTGACCGGCATTCCCGTCAGCGCCTCAGAAGCCAGGCAAATCGGATTCGT
>Ga0210389_10001568_pt1 | contig 18492 bp, 17 predicted proteins | sample IncBWH28OmetaG_FD_160127 | JGI IMG/M metagenome (GOLD analysis project Ga0210389, IMG submission 160127) | Forest soil microbial communities from Barre Woods Harvard Forest LTER site, Petersham, Massachusetts, United States - Inc-BW-H-28-O ...
GAACAGTTATAAAGCGTGCCGTAAAGATTGCCATCGCTGGCCTGGATCAAGCTCGAAGCGGGTCCGCAGTCGCTGCCGGAAAATGTGTGCAGATTGGTGTACACTCCCGCGGCGGTCAGCTTGTAAACATTTCCACAACTGTACGGATTATATCCAGTGACACCGTAGTAGTTGCCATCTGAGGCTTGGATCGGCGCGTATATCGGCTCGGTGTCGCCGTTCACTCCAGTGAAGTCATGTACATCGGTAAACGCTCCTGCTGGGGTCAACTTGAAAATGCTGCCATTGCCGCTCGGAGTGGAGAAGCAAGTTCCGTAGAAATTTCCGTCGCTGCCCAGCGTCAACCCCGAGAAGCAGAAACTCCAATTCGAAGGAAAGTTGTAGACGACGCTTTCGGTTCCGGACGGCGAAATCTTATACATCGCACCCGTGTTGTTGGTTCCGCAAAACAACCCAAGCCCGTACATATTGCCGTCGCGGCCCTGCACAATGTTGTTTTCGGGCTCACAGGCATCGGTCGGAACATCCTGGAAGTTGTACAGCGTAGTGGGAGTTTGGGCGTGCGCCGGAACGATCGCTCCAGCGAACATTACGACAACCGCGAGCATGGTCAGCAACATTGCCATCATGCCCGATACCTTACTTTGCAGATGAACCGACTTCATTCGTTTGTCTCCTGAGAGTGAAATTGCGTCGACTGAGCTTTCCGAGGGGAGCCAGCCTTGACGCTTGGCGACTGTCTCCCGGAAAGGAAGTTGCGGTCAATGGTCTGAAGATAGCGGGTGGCTGGTACGCATCTGGCGAAATAAGCTGCGTATTTGCCAGCATTTACGCGATCTTATTGCCTGGCAGGAAGCCGCCTGCTCCTGGCCCAAGCGTGCCATTTCTTCGCCCTTCGGTCAGGTGCTAAGCTACAAACTCCCTATTGGACGTTCTTATGGGCTCTATACCCTCTCCTTCCGCTCTGGTTCGGTTTGGTGTGTTCGAAGCCGACCTTCGCTCGGGCGAACTGCGGAGGAACGGAGTCAGGGTCCGCCTGCAGGATCTTCCCTTCCGGGCGCTCAAGCTTCTGCTGTCGCGTCCCGGAGATGTGATCACGCGCCAGGAGTTTCGTGAGGCGCTTTGGCCCCCCGACATTTTTGTGGATTTTGAGCAAGGGATCAGTAGCGCCGTCATGCGCCTGCGCGATGCCTTGGGCGACTCTGCCGATAATCCAGTCTTTATTGAGACCATCGAGCGCCGCGGCTACCGGTGGATCGGACCTGTGCTCAGCCAAACTCTCGAACCAGAAGCTCAGACTCCAGTTCTGGTCGACCAGAGGCGGGACGAACTCCCAAGCAAAATTGAAGACGGAACATCGCTCGAACCGGACAACAGACGAGGCTTCACAGCACGCTACGAGATTGGACTGACGGCACGCCCCCAGAAACCCCGCCCCCGGATCGTTCTATGGCTTGCCACCGCGATCGTTGGTGCATTGGCCGTGGCCAGTTTCTTCCTTTGGCGGGGGCAGCGCACAGCTCCAATTTCTTCGATCGCAATCCTTCCTTTCGACAATCTGAGTGCTCCGGCCTTTGATGACGCATTCAGCGATGGATTGACCGACGAGCTGGCAGCCTCCGTTTCCCACCTGGATGGGGTCCGGGTCGCCGGGCGGAGTTCGGCCTATGTCTTCAAGGGCAAGCGTAACGACCTTCGAGACGTCGGTTCGCGCTTGAATGTCGAGGCCGTGGTGGAAGGCAGTGTGCAGCGCGCCGGCGATCGTACCCACGTCACCGTGGAACTGAATCGTACTCGTGACGGCTTCACGGTGTGGAGTCAGACTTACGACGGCACAACCGCCGACTGGATCCAGATCGAATCGCAGATCGCCGGTTCGATTGCGCGGGCCCTGGCACGCAACCTTTCTCCCCAGGATGCTCCGGCCGCGCACGACCCCGAAGCCCACGCTTTGTACCTGGAAGCGCGCTATCTGTGGAATCGGCGAAACTTTCCCGAAGAACTGAAGAGCGTCGATCTAATGCAGCAGGCGATCGCGCGCGACCCCAACTATGCCCTGGCCTGGGCGGGCCTGGCGGATTCTTTGATCAGCATTGGCAATGTCGAAGAGGTGGACCCCGCCGCCTATATGCCGCGCGCCCGCGATGCCGCCCTCAAGGCTCTGGAACTTGACTCGTCGCTCGCCGAAGCTCACGCCGCGCTGGGCATGGTTGCCTGCCACTACGACTTCGACTGGCCCACCGCAGAGCGCGAATACAAGAAGGCGTTCGAGTTGAACCCCAACTATGCCAGCGCGCATCAGTACTACTCCCTGGGCTTGATGGCCCACGGCCGCTTCGTGGAAGCCAACGCGCAACTTGAGATTGCCCGCCGCCTTGATCCGCTTGCGCTGATTGTGGACGTCGATATTGCCCTGCTGCGCAAGTTCCAGCGCGATTTCGACGGCGTTATCGCTGTTTCGAAAAGCATCCTCGAACGCGACCCCAACTACCACCTTGGTTACAGCATGTTAACCACAGGCTACCTCTGTGAACGCCGCTGGGATGACTGGCGGGCGGCGGATGCGAAATATCCACAGGGAGAGTATCTCAGCGCAATCGTGAACGGCCACCCTGACGAAATCGAGCGTGTACTGCGCAAGATGATCGAAGAAGCGAAGGCTGGTGCCCGCCGGCCCTACGATGTTGCCCACGTCGCGACGATGAACGGAGACCGCTCCCTCGCTCTCGATTGGCTGGAAAAGTCGTATCAGCATCACGACTACTGGATGCTGTACGTCAACGTCGACCCCGAATATGACGCGCTCCGTTCCGATCCGCGTTTCCAGGCGATCATTCGCCGTCTCGGCATCGGCTAATCAAGGGCGCGGCAGGGCCGATTCCGACGCGGTCGAGCTCCCTGATGCAGCGTGTCTGGTTTATGCATCTTGCCGCAGCAACTGCTCTTCATCGTCCGGTAGCGCCCCTGACCGATTGCCGGAACTGTCTAGGATTGAGTTCGCCGTGTCTGTCTTTATCCAGTCTGTCGAACACCGCTTCTGCAACGAACTCGGCGCGCCCATGGGAGATCAGGTCCAGCGCGGCGAATTCCTGAAAGATACGGACGGGATCCGCCGCACTGAGAACCGTTACGGCGCTTGTCAGGCGAATATTTTTTGTGCGAGCAGCCCCCCAGGATAACCAATGGCGCTGAATCCACGAACTCGCTCCGATGGTGTTCGCCAACACCGAAAACATCCAGAGCAACTTGGTCAGCCAGCTCAATCTCTTCGAGTAAGATTCTCCACGCTGGACCGGCCCGAGGGTAAGGCCCGTAGCGGGCTCAGAGATGACTGCCCCAAAGCTGTCGACTCCGATCTGCATCTTTGGTACTCCTGATATTCGTTGGCTCTCCGAATTGAATGTGTTCTCTTAACTGATCGTTCATAAATCAATGGCTCAACCAGAGGATCGCCGGTACCGTAATTACCAAAGCGAGGGTCGAGAGGAGCAGCATCGAAGCGGCTTCTGACTCGACCGCTTTGTACCGGGCTGCAAAGAGCACCACCACGGTAGCCAGCGGAAAGCTACAGCACACCAGCGCCTCTCGCGCGAACGGACTCACAACATGCAACAGATGCAGTAAAGCGAATAGAACTGCGGATTGCACGGTGACACGAGCAAGAGTTCCAAGCAATACTGCAGGCGAAAAGCGGATTGGATGAGCCGCGAGGACGAGACCTACCGCAAAAACCGCTACTCCGGAAGTGGCCGAGCCAATCAGTTCGAAACAGCTAGCTACCACGGCCGGCAGCTGAATGCTCAAAAGGACAGCAGCGATTCCCAGAATTGGCCCCCATAGAAGTGGCGATTTCAAGCCGGCATTCAGCCCGGTTACGATGGCGCTCGGCTTCGAAGGATTCGCGGCGACTCTTTGATCCTTTGCCGCTGCATCCATCTCCAGAAGGATCACTGCCGGAGGTACCGTTAGGTTAATCGCCAGGGCCACGAGTCCCACCGCACCCCCGCTGGTTCGGCCTAAAAGTGGTTCGAGAACGGCAAGGCCAAAGACCGGGGTGGCGGAGGTCGCGAGCATCAGCGCATAGATAATGGAAGCCGTCCCCCTGAGCGACTTCACCATTTGCAAGAGCAGCCACGCAACCACGAAAAGCCCGGCGTGAGAAAGAATCAGCGCCAGAACAAGACGACCCTGCTGCAGGAGAAGATCCTTCGGAATGTCGGTCATGCTGACGAACAGAGAGGCCGGCAGGGCAAAGGTTAGCGCCAGTTTGCTCAAACCCGCGGACTGGTCCGCATCGAAGGCATTGCGCTTGCCAGCCAGGTATCCAAGCGCGAGGACAAAAAACACAGGAGTTAACGCTCCGAATAATCCACCGATGTTCATAAAAGATCTCCTCTAAAACGCTGCCAAAACATCTCTAAAACTCCACCTTGGTTCTGAATCCGAAAACTACGGCGCGCTGCGCTCGTCCCCCCACGTTCGCGTAGTACTGAATGACCGGCTGCACAAGGAGCATGGATAAGGGATCGAGAAGCGTGTTGAATTCAACGCCGTGCTCGGTCTTCCATCGGGGTGCGCCGGGTGCGAGGAACTGCGAACTTAGGCTGTTTCGCACATAACCCAGCGACATGGTGTTGTGAATGTGCGCAGGCAGCGGCTCGTTGAATCGCACTCCAGCCGTGAGCTGCGTGTTGTTCCGGTTGATGTCCGCGGGACTCCAGTCGTAGGCAAAAGTAGCGTCCAATCCCTTCGCCCCTTTCGGGTCCAAACGCCACAAGGCCTGGCTCGCCATCCAATACAAAAGGTAGTTGCCTGATCGCGGGGTCGCACTCGTCGGCGACGTGAACTTTCCCGGATTGTAAGAAGCGCCAAACTGATAGAGCCCGGAGTATCCTTTTCGGCTTTCGACATTGTCGAAAGCTCGCACCGACGACGCCTTCTTGCCAGGCGTAAATCCGATTTCCGAAACGTTTACGGGCACTCCACGAAACTGTGGAACCAATCCGGTTGGGTTATGGGCAAAGGGTTCGCGGTCTTCTGCCTCGACCATCGATTTCACATAGAAGTTGTGAACTGGCACGAAGCGCAATTCAAACGCGGGGGTAGATGGAGGGTCGAAGGACTCGAAGTCCGTGAACAGATTGCCCAGGGCATAGCCCATCGGCTCGAAGATGAAAGACGCCGCGTAATGCTGGGCTCCGTAAAAATCCTGGCCCGCGAATTGACCAAGGCGTGCAGTGATTCGTTCATCCAACCATCGCTTCTCGATCCACCATGAATCGAGGCGACAAGTATTCCCGCTCGACATCCCGCTGGGACTAGTGAGCAGGCCAAGATACGCGCCCAGATTGCCGCCGCCTTGCCAGAGCGCTGTCGCATGGAAATACAATCCGTGTTGACCGACCAGCGTACCCAGGTCGATGTCCACCGTGCCTCGGAAACGATTCCAACTCGCGAATCGCTCTTTCGGTTCGCTCTTGATGTTCCAGAGAGAGTCGCTGATGTATTGGAAGTCGAACCGTACACCGCTTTCTAGCAGGCGGGACCGCTCGCCACCCCAGTCTCCGAAAAGATGTCCGTGGGGGCCCAGACCGGTTTCATGGCTGTCGGGGCCACTCAGCGTTTCTCCCAGAGCACTCTGAGCGTCAGCGTCAACCACAAAGAGACAGAATGCGGCCCACGCTAGAAAAACGATTTTGGTGAACTCTCGTACAGTTCGTCTCCGCAGCGTGAGACGACGCAGGAATGCATGGTTCGTCTCTGTAGGGCACCACCTTATCGAGTTCTTTGGGATCCTCGTCAAGACCCCACCTCGCGCAGTGCGAGTGGGATCAATAGCAGTGCGGCACCGAGGATCCCGAGCGCCTTGAAATGAGAACTCATTGCCGCTCCCGTCCCAGCCCCCAGGACGAAGGCTATCCAGACTCCGCAGAGAAGTTCTATCTTTGGATCGTGAGCTCTTTCGTCGTGAGGAACCTCTTCGGAGGTGTATTGTTCAGCTTCTGTCGAGATCAGGCTTGTAATCATCCCTGTCAGATATGTCGTGTGAACGCTGATGCCACCAACACGACGAAACGCTCCGTTTTGTAGACCCAGAGCTAAAGACAGAAAGATCACGAATATTCCGACTCGGTGGGCCAGGCCTGATGACAGCGCAAGAGACGCCGCTACTAGCAGGATCACTTCTATTCCCATGACCGTACGAAGCAACGGCCACGATGACCACGTCTTGAGGGGCCGTACGATCAGCACGCTCAAGAAAATTCCAATTAGAAAAGTGACAATGGCGGAAAGAGGCGCAAGCGTTGCCCGCCAATCGTGAGCCGCTGCAGCGATGGCTGCCAAGACCAAATTACCGGTGACGTGTCCGGTGAACGTCTTTGCCAGGACAAAGCTGGCCGCGTCACCGTACCCACCAACGAAGGCTAGACCGATCGAGAGCCACGCATCGGTATGGCTAATGTTTGAAAGCACACTTCTCCTTTGACACCTCGCAGCCCTGTGAGGCACGGCGCATTCCTCGATCGCTGGAGGCAGTCGGGCGCGTGCCGACTGCCCCTTTTTGGGAGTGACTCAGGCTACTGAGGCTACTGGTTCTAGTTGCGTCGTGTACTCCGGCTTGTAAACCTGATCACGAATGAACGCAACCATATCGGTGGGACGCTTGACGCGGGCGAGGCCCAAATCGAAGACCAGCTTCGCAACACGCGCGGCAGTCTGAATCTCGGTCTCGAGAATATTTGACTGCAGCGGGTAGAGCAGACCTTGGCTCAGCAAGTCGGACGGAACTTGATCCGCTACTGCTTGTCCCGCCTCGATAAACATTTCGTCGGTCACGCGCTTCGCCTGCGTGGCGAAGATCGCCATCCCAACCGCCGGGAATATGTAGAAGTTGTTCGCCTGTCCCGGCAAAAAGGTCTTGCCGTTGTAGCGGACCGGCTCAAACTGCACGCCGGCCGCATAGATCGCTTTGCCCTTCGACCAGGTATAGGCTTGTTCTGGTGTGCACTCCGCATGCTCGGTTGGGTTAGAGAGAGCAAGGACTACCGGCCGCTCATTGATCCTCGCCATTGCCTCCACAACCTTTTGCGTGAACGCTCCACCGATCGTGCTCACCCCGATAATCGTCGTCGGCTTGATGCTGTCGATGGCAGCGACGAAATCCCGAGTCGGCGCGTGCTTGTGTGCATAGAATTTCTGGAAGTCGACCAGGTCTTTGCGGGTGTCTTCCAGAAGGCCGTTGATGTCGAACATGTAAACCCGCGACTGTGCTTCCTTGAGGGTCAGGCCTTGTGCAACCAGTGCGGAGCAAAGCAGGTTAGCAAGGCCTATGCCGGCCGAACCTGCGCCGAGGAACAGGTACTTTTCGTCTCTTAGCTTCGTGCCCTTGAGCCTGGCCGCATTAATCATCCCAGCAAGAGTGATGCCGGCTGTTCCTTGCACGTCATCGTTATAGACGCAGTACTTATCGCGGTAGCGCTGGAGCAAATGCACGGCATCTACTCCCGTCCAATCCTCGAAGTGGATGCAGCACTTCGGAAACACATCCTGCACCGCCTCGACGAATTCGTCGACGAAAGAATAAAGATCCTCAGTGGACGGGCGGGTCTTGCGCATCCCTAAGTACAGGGGATCGCGCAGGTACTGCTCATTGTTGGTGCCCGCATCGAGGTACATCGGGAGCAGATATTGCGGCGGCACGCCGGCGCAGGCGGTGTACAACTGCAGCTTGCCAATGGGGATGCCGGCGCCGTTGGCGCCAAGATCTCCGAGGCCAAGGATGCGGCCACCGTCCGTGACGCAGATAAAACGGACGTCTTTCTGGGGCCAGTTTCTTAAAATCTCCTTCACTTTGCCACGACGAGTGATTGATAGATACATGCCGCGCGGTTGGCGGTAAATATGGCCGAACTTTAGGCAAGCTTCGCCGATAGTTGGGTCGTAAACGATCGGCAGAAAGCGAGCCGGGTCTGACATGACAGTCCGATAAAAGAGGGTTTCATTGTGGTCGAGCAGATTGACCAGGTAAATGTAGCGGTCGAGGTCCGTCGTCTTCTGGGCAAGCTGGAGCAGCACTCGCTGTAACTGCAGATCTTCGGTTTCGGTCACATCGGGTACGAGGCCAACGATTCCGAGGGCCTGCTTTTCAGCCTCGGTAAAGGCTGTTGACTTGTTCAGGGATGGATCGTGAAGCAATTCAATTCCGCGCTTATTACTCGTCATGTTTTCTCCTTCGTGTTCTTCGGTGCCGTATCGGCAGCAATTAAACTGTTTCTCAGCTGGCTTTTGCCACGTACGGGTGAACCATCTTCGCTGGATCGACGACACGGTCGAACTCGTCTTCCGTGACAAATCCCAGCTTCAGTGCGGCTTGTTTGAGCGTGAGGTCGTTATCGAGCGCATAGTGCGCAATCTTCGACGATTTGTCGTAGCCAATTACGGGTGAGAGAGCAGTCACCAGCATCAGGGAACGGTCCACGTATTCCTTGATCTTCTTCAAATTCGGCTTCGTCCCCTCGATCAGGAATTTCCGGAAGTTAGTGCATCCGTCGGTCATGATCGTGATGGAGTGAGTCACGTTGAAGATGATGAGAGGCTTATAAACATTCATCTCCAGATAGCCGCCCGCGCCTCCGAAGCCGACTGCAACATCGTTGGCCATCACTTGCACCGCAATCATGGTTAGCGCCTCGGCCTGGGTTGGGTTCACTTTGCCCGGCATGATCGACGAGCCGGGCTCGTTCGCAGGGATCACCAACTCGGCGAAGCCTGCGCGCGGGCCACAGGACATCAGCCGAATGTCATTGGCAATTTTGTAGAGCGAGACCGCGAGCGTGCGGAGCGTGCCGGAGAGCTGGACGAGAGCATCGTGCGCACCCTGCACCGTAAATTTGTTGGGAGCGCTGATGAAAGGCAGGTTCGTAAGCTTTTCAATCTCAGCGGCGGCCGCCTCGCCGAAATCCGGGGCTGCGTTGATCCCCGTTCCCACGGCTGTTCCGCCAAGCGCCAGCCGATACACGCCGTGCAATGCATCCTCGATACGCTCGAGATTGTCGCTAAGCATGCCTGAATAGCCGGACCATTCCTCGCCGAGCGTGATCGGCGTGGCGTCCTGCATGTGTGTGCGACCGATTTTCACAACGTCTTTCCAGTCCTCGACCTTCGCTGCGATTGAATCACGCAGGGTCTTAATTGCCGGTATGAGTCGCTCTTTCACGTTTACTGCTGCCGCGATGTTCATCGCAGTGGGGAAAGAATCGTTGGAAGACTGCGACATATTGACGTGGTCGTTAGGATGAACTGGCGTCTTGCTCCCGACCGGCGTGCCTGCAAGCTGGCAGCAGCGGTTGGAAATCACTTCGTTCACATTCATATTGAATTGTGTGCCGCTTCCCGTCATCCACACATGCAGAGGAAACATGTCCTCATGCTGGCCCGCAAGGATCTCGTCACAGACTTGAACAATCAGCTTGTGACGCTGGTCGTCGAGCCGCCCGCCTGTGTGGTTTGCATTCGCGGAGGCTTTCTTCAGAGTTGCGTATGCCGCGATCATCTCGCGCGGGATTAGGTCCTTGCCGATGTTGAAGTGTTCGAGCGAACGTTGTGTTTGCGCTCCCCACAGTTTACTGCTTGGGACATCCACTTCACCGAGGCTATCGGTTTCTTTGCGAACGCCCATTACTTTCACATTGCTGACGGCACTCATTAGTTTTCTCCCTTCAGTTTGTCTTTCCCGTCGCACCCCGGGGTGACGACCATCTGCGCCAGGAATCCCCAGCTAATCCCCTTCTTCGCGATTCCGCTCCCTGGAAATCCAATCGCGAATGTAGGGCGAGCAATTCACGAGTTCGACATCGTCCGCTTCACTCGCCCCCAAGAAACGGACGACATCCAGGTCAACCAGCGTTACTTCTTCAAGATCAAGCACGATCCTCTCTGTTTTGCCCTTCATTGCTTCCCTGATGCTCTTGATATCGGTCGAGCGAATTCGTCCGCTCAGCCTTAGAGTTGTTCGTTGACCATCGGATCCAGTCGCGATTCTCAAGGTCATCGCGCGTGATAGGTGCATTCGACATTCCAAAAGGTAAACGGTTGAATGGGAATGGCTTCTTGGTCTTAAGGGACATTCTGATGCTCAGAAATTCTGATTTTCGGCGTCATCTGTTGGACACATGAGACAATCGAGCGGGGCGGACGTGGAAGGTTGCAGAGAGGGAGAAAATAGAGAGGTATTCCCAGCCAAAACCTATGTTTAGGATCGGGTTAGCGAGGTGCAGACGCAGGTGATGAAGTGCGAATTATGCAGATTTGAACCGGCGCTTGTCGATTCCCAAAGTGCTGATCTTCGAGTCGAGAGTCTGCCGCGGAATTCCAAGCTTGGCGGCTGCGCCGTATGGGCCCGCGATGCGTCCCCCGGTCTCGGTCAAGGCCGCTTCGATAATCCGTTTTTCTTGATCCGCGTCCAAACGACCGAGGGCGGTGGACGGCATGCTCAACGGCGACTCCCGGGGCAATTTCCGTTCTAACCACGTCTCGTCTACTGAAAACATCTCGCCATCGCTGAGTACGATTGCTCGCTCCACCACGTTCTGCAATTCGCGAATGTTACCGGGCCATTCGTACGCCTGAAATAATTCCAATGTCTTCGTACCTATCGTCCTGATTCTCTTGCCGGCTTTTTTGGAGTAGCGTTCGATGAAATATTCGAGCAGGATGGGGATGTCGTCCCTACGTTCGCGGAGCGCGGGTATCTGAATCGGAAAAACATTCAGCCTGTAGAAAAGATCCTGCCGGAATGTTCCGGCAGCAATGGCACCATTCAGATCGCGGTTCGTCGCTGCCAGCACGCGGACGTCTACCGAAATCGGCTGGGCGCCGCCAACGCGCTCGAATTCTCGTTCCTGGAGCACTCGTAACAGAGTTATCTGAGTTTCGGGCGGCAGCTCCCCGATCTCGTCCAGGAAAATGGTCCCACAGTGGGCCAATTCAAAGCGTCCCACACGTCGCTGTACGGCACCGGTGAAGGCGCCCTTCTCATGCCCAAAGAGTTCAGCGGCAATCAGGGACGATGGAACCGCAGCGCAATTTATGCGGACAAATGCATGCGTTGAACGATTTGACCGATTATGAATGGCACGGGCAATTAGTTCCTTCCCCGTTCCGGTTTCGCCAAGGATGAGAACCGTGGAATCCGTCTCGGCGACTCTCGCGACCTGCGAGAGGACTCTCCGGAGTGCCTTTGACGATCCGACGATTTCCTCAAACATCGAGGCCTGGTCGATTTCGTCTCGCAACGCGACATTCTCGTTTTGGAGTCGCTGCTCGGCCTGCTTGCGCTCCTCGATATCGGTCGCTGCGGCATACCAACGTGTGACGCGTCCTTGTTCATCTCGTAGAGGGTTCCAGCGGAAGAGAAACCAGCGATACTTCCCATCTTTTCTCAAAAAACGCGCTTCGTATTCGTGCGGAATGCCATTTAGGAATTTACTTTGAGTTTCGCTGGTCAAGCGTTCCCAATCATCCGGATGGTAATACTTGTGACGGTCAGTGCTCCGCCACTCATCCAGAGTAAACCCGAAATAATCGAGCAGGGCTTGGTTGGTATAAAGACGAGTGCGATCGCGATCAGGCCCCAATACGGCGACGTATTGCGGCGCGAAATCCAGCAGTTGTCGAAGCTCCATTTCGCTTTGCTGGACCTTCTCTTCTGCCCTCCTGCGCTCGTCGATGTCTGTAAGCAAGTTGTACCAACGGACAATGTGACCGTTAGCGTCACGCAGCGGCAGGCCGCGTACGTGGAACCAGCGATACGCACCATCAGCTCCACGCAGACGTTGGTCAAGGTCATATGTATCGCCGGTTTCGACCGAGCGCCTCCAGGCAGTGACCGCCTTAGGAAGGTCGTCTGGGTGCACAGCATTGCCGGTAGACCAGCCTTTTAATTCGTTTAAAGTTTTGCCGAAGTATTCCAGCACTCGACTGTTCACGGATTCGACCTCACCTTCCGGGGTCATAATGGCAACGAGGCCAGCTATGCTATCGACGATCAGGCGAACACTCTTTTCGCTCTCGCGCAAGATCTCCTCAGCTTGCTTCCGCTCCTCGATATCGGTCGCTGCGGCATACCAACGTGTCACGCGTCCTTGTTCATCTCGTAGCGGGCTCCAGCGGAAGAGAAACCAGCGGTACTTCCCATCTTTTCCCAAAAAACGTGCTTCGTATTCGTGCGGGAGGCCACTTAAGAATTTGCTTTGAGTTTCGCCGGTTAGGCGTTCCCAATCATCTGGATGGTAATACTTCTGACGGTCGGCCTCCCGCCAGTCCTCAAGAGTAGACCCGAAATAATCAAGCACCGCTTGATTGGCATATAGCGGACTGCGATCAGCCCCTAATACCGCGACCCACTTTGGCGCGCACTCCAGGATCTGTCGAAGCTCCCTTTCGCTTTGCCGGATGTTGTCTTCTGCCTGCTTTGCTGCGGTAATGTCCGTTACAGCTCCGACAAACTCGATGCTACCCGAGTTTTCCCTGAAAGCATGAGCCACAACGCGGACATACTTGACGGAACCACCCGGCATCAGCAATCGATGTTCCACATCAAAATCCTTCCCATCCTGCGACACGCGGGCGATTGTCTCTTGCACGAGGGCCACATCTTCCGGATGAACCCGTTGAAGAACAAGTTCCACGGTCGGTTTCGTGGTGGGATCGAATTGGAAGATTCGAAAGGTTTCCTCTGACCAGAGAATCTCGCCGCTGGAGGGCCTCCAGCCGAAACTTCCCGTCTGACTCAGCCTTTGAGCTTGGGCCAAGTATGCTTCCCGGCTGCGCAACACGGCTTGAGTGTCCTCCAACTCCGCATTGGCTCGTACAAGTTCATCGGTTCGCTCCGCAACACGAAATTCCAGATTGTCACGCGCTTCGGTGAGCAATTGTTCCGCATGGCGGCGTGAGGCACTAAACCAGCTCATTAACATACTGAATGCCGTGTAAAAGATAAGGAAGGACCCCAAAGGGAAACCCGGAAGAAGGACCTGGTTTCTCGCCAACACGCTCACTCCCAAACAAGAGAGTAGGAGAGCAAGAATACCTGGGCCCGTTCCGGCGCACCAAAAGGTGATGGCGATTGCGATCAACGTAAAGTGGGAGATGAACCGAGGTGGGAAACCGTAATGCCGCAGGATGAGCGTTACCCCTAGCGCGGTCGCGACTGAAGCAACAGCCAGTCCGTAACGCAAGGCAACGGCCAATGCCGGGCGCGCGGTCAACCTGGAGATTCCCCAAGGCGCCATACCTTAAAGTCTCCTGCGTTCTGTAGATAGACGCCCTACGAGCGCCGTTCCTGATCACCCCTCTCAATTGTACCCAGACGGGGCTTCACTAGTCGTGTGCTTCTTGAAACCGTCAATGTTGGTTGGCAGCCATGATACGCAGGTGAGCCAGCGTGACAGCAGGTTGTCATTCGGGTACGTCGACAGCGTCTGGAAGTGCAGCGTACCAACTTGCGTCATCATGGCCAAGGCTCCGCGGGCGCTAAACCTAAGGCAGGAACTTGTAGCCTAGGCCATGTATCGTCACCAGATGAACGGGCTCAGCGGGATCGTTCTCCAATTTTTGTCGAAGCCTGAGGACGTGATTGTCCACGGTGCGGGTGCAGGGATAGCGCTCATATCCCCAGACTTTGTTCAGAAGTTCGTCACGGCTGATGGGCCGGCAGGCGTTCTTGATCATGAATTCCAAGACCCGAAATTCTTTCGCGGTGAGCGGAATCTGCACGTGGCCGCGAACCACTTCCATCTTCACGAAGTCCACCTTGACGTCCCCAAAAAAGCAGATGCTCCCCGGAGTGAACTGAATGGTTCGCCGTTGTACAGCATTCAGACGGGCAACCAGTTCCCTTGGGCTGAAGGGGATGGCCATGTAGTCATCGGCTCCCATTTCTAAAAAGAGGACCTTGTCCAGGCTTGATGGGTTTGCGCTGAGAACCACAAAAGGAATTCCCGGCGCGGCTTGCATTAGTTGCCGGCAGAGATCGGATCCTCGATCTCCCGGGAATTGCAGATGAATGATCAGGGCAGAGTGTGTTCTCTGCCGGACCAATGCCATCCCAATGCTTGCATTCGTGACGATCTCGACTTCATACCCTTCGGAGACGAGCGCTCGCCGTACGATCCCCTGGAGAGCTTCGTCGGGTTCGATGACGAGGATTCTATCGACTCTCGACGTTCGAAATTCAGCGGTTGAAGGGTTCACCGCCCCTGCCACTATGGTTGCCATATGAAATTGCCTCAGCACTGTAGCCAGTTCGTCGTTTGTACTATCCGGTTCGAACGAGATATCAGCTTGCCTATCCGGCGGTCTACTCTGCAAAAGAATGAGCTAAAGTCACGAACAGTTAGACATAGCGTGAGATCCGTCAGTGATTTTCAAGGTCATCGAGCTCGTGACGTGCACGCGAGATTCCAAAATGTAACCCAATGAATGTGAAATGCTTTCTGTCGCAGAGAACACTGTGACGAGCAGAAATTCTGATTTTCAGCGTCATCTGGCGGACACGGGTTGCATGAGTTCGGCAGAGATCCCAGCCGGGAGGTCCAGGAAATTGCAAATCAATGATCAGACCAGAGGGAGTTTTCGGCCGGACTAACTCCAAACCGCTGGCTTCATTCGACACGAGCTCGACTTCATAGCGTGCAGAAACGATAGCTCGCCGTATGATCTTCTGCAGAGCTTTGTCGTGTTCGATGACGAGGATTCGGTCCACTCTCGCTGTTCGCAATTCAGCCGTTGGAATGCTCATCGGAACGCCACCATCCCATAGAATGCAGAGAGCACGAGCCGCTTTCACACCGGGACGATAGGTTTTGTGAAGGCAGCACCGCGAAGGCGACCGTCCGCTGTTGGCGTATTGCCGTATGCTGCTCTGATGCAGCGGCTCACAACTCCATTGCGGTTTCATGCATACGACAGCCACCCGTTCTTAACCTGATTGATCGAAGGTTACACTGCATCTACGGAGCCAAACTCTCGATGTAGGCGATCAAGGCTTTCATGTCATCCGGCGGGAGATCAACGGGCGGCATGCCACCTGCGTTCATTTTCGCGGTGGGATGCTTGAAGAGTTCGGACAGTTGGTCGGGTGAGAATTCTTGGTGGACGCCGGTAAGCGCCGGGGCCGCAGCGGTCCCCACACCGCCGTGACCGTGACAAGCGCTGCAAGAACGCGCTTCGAAGATAGTCTTTCCTCTCGCCCCCAGCGGGTCGGCGAGCGTCACATTTGCAGCAGCCAGAGATGCGGAAGAAAGGTCCGGCTCGAATGGCTTGCGCATGTAATTGTCTTCGTCGGCCTTCTGCTTTGCGAGTTGTTGCGCGACTCCTGAGTCATGACGATCCAAATACTGGCTGCGCAAACCGAGTCCCACTAGCGAAAACACCAGGAATACATACGCTGCCATTGCGGCTGGGCGCTTCCACGGGCGTCGTTCGACGCTACGATCTAGAAAAGGAAGTGCAAGAACAGCCAGGACGAGAAGTGCTGGAATCACCAGCACCCCAACAATCGCCGCAGAACCATGCCAGTATTTCAACCATTGGAAAATTGGCAGGTAGTACCACTCCGGGCGAGGCACGTACTGGGCATCCGCTGGGTTGGCCGCCGACCCCAGTTGTACCGGGATCATGAAAGACAGTAGGCCGAGCCCTACTATGAGAAGCGCAGTCAAGGAGAGATCCATAAGCACCTGGCGAGGGTAGAAAGGGCCCGCCTTCTGCCTTGGGTGATAAGGGTCTTCGTTTACAGTTCCGGCGGCTCCAAGTTTACGGAATAGAAAAAGATGAGACGCCACAAGCGCGAAGATAAAAGCCGGAATCAGAAAAACGTGGGCTACGAAAAACCGCGAGATGGTGAGTGTGCCCATCTCCGTTCCACCTCGCATTAAGCGCTTGATGCTTTCACCAATCCAGGGAATCTCGCCGACAGCGTTTGTTCCCACTGCGGTTGCGAAATAGGCTCGCTGGTCCCACGGGAGCAGATAACCGGTGAAAGCCATCGCCATCACTAGCCCGAAGAGCACACATCCAGAGAACCACAGAAGCTCACGCCGTCCTTTGTACGCTCCGTAGATGTAAGTTTGCGAGAGGTGCAGAAACAACACGACAACCATCGCGCTGGCACCGTAGAAATGGAGGCTGCGAAGAAAAGAGCCGGCTGTAACCACCTTTGTAATATAGGCAACTGTCTTATGGGCGTGGTCGGCCGAGGGGACGTAGTAGAGAGCTAGAAAAACTCCGGTGATAATTTGCGAAAGAAATATGAATAACAGCCCGGAGCCGAATATGTAAGCAAAGCGAGCACCGCCAGGAATCGGTTCATCGAGAGTAGCGTGAAGTAAATCGTCCAAGCCGGTGCGAAGGTTCAGCCATTCCCACAAGCCTGACTCGGGACGCGGTGCCGCATGGTTTGCACTTGTGCCGGTTGAATGCATTCCTGAAGACTCCTTGTTTAGCCAATCACTTCCTTGTCAGACACGAGCTGCCGAAAATACTGAAATCGCACCTGCAGCTGGCCCTGCTCAACCGATGTTTGCAGCGTATCCATCCCCCGCAGGGACGGCCCGCTTATGCGAGTTCCATCCGCCGCAAAAGTTGTGCCGTGGCAGGGACAGACAAACTGATTCTTCTCCTTGTTCCACGGAACAGTACAACCCAGGTGAGGGCAAATGGACGTAAGAACGCAAAGCTGGTCCTGACTGTCTTTCGTCACATAGACGATTTCTTCGGACACCGTTTTACGCCAGCCGTCCACTTGCCCAATCTGAATGGTGCGCATTACGGGTTCGGTCAAAGATGAAAAGTCGCTGAGTTCGCCCACGGGTGAACTTTTGAGTTCTGTTGTCCGGCGCAGCAACGGAAAAAGGGAGAAGCGAATCAATGGCACCGAAAGCAGGGCACTTACAAGCACCGAGCCGAATCCCAGCAACACCCCCAGAAAAGACCGCCTGCTTTCGGTTGAGAATCCAGATGGCCTAGTTTCTAATGTCGGGTTTTCCAAATCGTGATCGAACATGCAACTCCTCAATTACCGTGATCAGGCGCCGAACAATATGGACCCATCGTCGGAAGGCGGCGGTCTCGCAAGACTTGTTACTTCTTCTTCGCCAGATCTCGAAGGTAGGCCACCAATTTTTGTACGTCCTCTGGGGAGAGCTTCGCGCCAAAAGCCGGCATTCCCCCGTTGCCCTTGGTAATAACATCAGCGAGCTCAGCATCACTTTTCGCCTGAACCTCCTCTGACCGCAGATCTTTCGCGTGGAGGGCCTTGCCGGTTGGAGTGTCTGCGCTGCCATCGGGCCCATGACACATAGCGCAGTTCGTCTTGTAAATCGTCGCCGGACCGGATTGTGCCTGCGTCGTGGTTAAAAGCGCCACAAAGCACACCATGCCTGACGAGATAAAGTGCCGAATGAGTCTTTGCATGTTACCTCCTAACAATCACCCTGCCCGGCGAGTCTCACCTTTGTGACTTTGTTCCGCTAGAGCTAGTACGATCCTGTTCGTTTTGCCGTTTGTTGTTCCCGAACTGTCGCGACATCGGGGATTAAATTCGACCCCCAGACTTACTGTTGCTGGTTGACTATCGAATGTCTTAGCGGCTCTCAAGGTCATCACACTTGGTAGGTGCACTCTCGATTCCAAAATGTAACCGGTTGAATGCGAATGGCTTTCTTTTCTCAAAGAAAGTCTGGCACTCAGAAATTCTGATTTTCGGCGTCATTTGGCGGACACGAGACTTGAACGAAAAAGAGGCAATCGAACATCGCGAGCTTCTCAAATCGTCCACGGAGCGTTGGGTGAAACGTGGTGCGGATTCCCGCACCGCTTTGTGTCGCGCCTCAGTTGGAAATGGAGAAAGCGTTCGTCCGTTAAGATAACGGAGCGAACGTATGAGGAAGGAACGGAAGCATTTCACTCCAGAAGAAAAAGTAGCCATCTTGAGGCGGCATCTTGTGGACAAAATACTCGTCTCGGAGCTGTGTGAAGAACTAGGCCTGCGGCCAACAGTGTTCTACCGCTGGCAGAAGGAACTGTTCGAGAACGGAGCCGCCGCTTTTCAATCTCAAGAGCGTCCCCAGCGCCAAGTGGAGGAGAAGCAGAAACGGATCGAGTTCTTGGAGAAAGAAGATGCAGACCAAGGACGAGGTCCTGGCTGAGCTGATGGCTGAGCACATCGCTCTAAAAAAAAGTCTTGGGGAACTCTAACCGGCAACTGGGTGCCGCACGATGTGCGGGATCTAGTCGTGGATTTCCTCCGACGCTGGTCGGAGAAGGCCGGGATCGGCGTCGGACGGTTCATCCCGTGGCTGGGCGTGACTGCCAGCAAGTTCTATGACTGGCGGCAGCGCTACGGGTGCGTCAACGAGCACAACGGTTGGGTTCCCCGTGATTTCTGGTTGGAGCCGTGGGAGAAAGAAGCGATCATTGAGTTCCATCTGG
>Ga0210389_10001569_pt1 | contig 18483 bp, 8 predicted proteins | sample IncBWH28OmetaG_FD_160127 | JGI IMG/M metagenome (GOLD analysis project Ga0210389, IMG submission 160127) | Forest soil microbial communities from Barre Woods Harvard Forest LTER site, Petersham, Massachusetts, United States - Inc-BW-H-28-O ...
CTCTATAATTTCCGAAATTACCTGCAATATGGCTGGGGTGTTTATGACACTCAATACATCTCGTATGCCAAAGTACTCCAAAATAACGGGTACAAAACTTGCGTGGTAGGAAAATGGCAATTGTCCGATTGGGCTATTGGACTCGAAAATGTTGGGTTTGACAATTACTGTGTTTTAAACCCGTCAGGAAATTTGTACCGAAGCCCTACTTTACTTGATGAATTTGGCAAGTTACCCCAAAGTGTCACTCAAGATAAATACAGCGAAGATATCACCGGTAATTATGCCCTGAACTTTATCGATCAGAATAAGGATAAGCCCTTTTTTATCTATTATTCGTTTATGCTGATACACGTGCCCGATCAGCCCACGCCGTTGGACCCAAATTTTCAGTCGTTTGACGACAATACCTCCGATACAACCTATATCGGTTCGATGACCCATTACCTGGATTTAAAAGTGGGCGCTTTAATGAGTAAACTGAAAGCCGACGGTTTGGACAAAAATACGATCATCGTTTTTTCTGGTGATAACGGCAGCCAGGGCAATTTTCACTCCATTTATAAAGGCAAAGAGGTTGCAGGTGAAAAGGGGCGCACCACGGAACTTGGTACGCATGTGCCGCTTTTTGTGAACTGGCCGGGTCATATTATTCCAGGCATTAATAATAACCTGGTTGACTTTAGCGATTTCGGCACCACTTTTTTAGATATGGCGAATGTAAAAAATAAGCCCCCCGGCGACGGGGTTTCTTTTTACCCCCAGTTATTTGGCTCGGGCGGCACTCCGCGCACCTGGGTATACTGTTATTATGACCCATTCCCGCTTGATAAACCGGGCGGCGAGCCGCAAACTCAGCCTATAAGCTTTGCCCAGGATACCGCATACAAGTTATATAAAACAGATAGAATGGGTACTAAAGCCGGTCAATTTTTTCATTTCACGGTGGATCTGGAAGAATTAAACCCGCTTCAGGATAGCCAGCTTACGCCGGCACAAATTGCGATAAAACTAAAGCTGCAGGCTGCGTTGAACGGGCTTCCATAGTGTTAAGTCAACAGTCTTTAGTGGTAGTAGTCATTAGTCTGTTTTTGGTTATTCTGACTTAAGAGTCGCGTCCCGATGACTATCGGGATTCGACTTAGGGATAAACGTCAACTCGTAATTGACACAACGGCGGTAAACGGAAGGTATTTTATATATTCTGTTTTGCGGCGTACTATTTTTGGTTTTTTATCGACATTTTTGGACACCGCATTTTAAAGGCAGTACATGACGCTGAACTCAAACAAAACGATTGGTTTAATATTGTCACTTGCGTTGATCTGCGCGTGCCGGAATAATAGCAAACCGGTTACAGCTATTGCGGTTTTACAAGGCCCTCCGATTAAAAATGCTAAAGCGCCCCTTTGCTGTTCATCAAATATTCCTGCCCGGTTCGCGGTATTAAAAACACCCGTGAATACGGCGACTGTGCTGAGCGACGCCAGGCTTGTTAAATCACAGGAAGGTATGGTGTGGATCCCCCCCGGCTCGTTTATGATGGGATCAACTGATAAACAGGCTGTCGCCGACGAGTTTCCGAGGCACAAGGTATCTGTTACTGGTTTTTGGATGGACCAAACGCTGGTAACCAACAACGAATTCAGGAAATTTGCAGAAGCCACCGGCTACGTTACAACAGCCGAAAAAAAACCGGACTGGAACGATTTGAAAAAGCAGCTGCCCCCGGGTACGCCAAAACCCGACGATAAACTGCTCGTGGCCGCGTCATTGGTTTTTACGCCGCCAACCCACCCGGTAGATCTTAATAATGCCGGCCAGTGGTGGTCATGGCGGAAGGGCGCCAACTGGAGGCATCCGCATGGACCCGGCAGTGACATAAACGGAAAAGGAAATTACCCGGTGGTGCAGGTTTCGTGGTACGATGCCCAGGCCTACTGCAAGTGGGCACATAAACGCTTGCCAACAGAGGCCGAATGGGAATGGGCAGCCCGTGGTGGCTTGGTTGATAAGGAGTATCCCTGGGGAGATGAGCCCGTTAACACCGGTAAAATAAAAGCAAATACCTGGCAGGGCCATTTTCCCGATCAAAATTCTGCCGCCGATAAATATTATTATACCTCGCCTGTAGGCTCTTTCCCGGCAAACGGGTACGGGCTTTATGATATGGCCGGCAATGCCTGGGAATGGTGCAGCGACCTGTACAGCGCCAATTATTACAGCACTATCAATACCGCGGCCGGCGTGAGCAACCCTACCGGCCCCGCCAAAGGTTACGACCCCGAGGACCCTTATGCCCAAAAACGGGTTCTGCGCGGTGGCTCATTTTTATGCAATGCCAGCTATTGCTCAGGCTACAGGGTAGCTAACCGGCAAAAAAGCACCGAAGACAGCGGTACTGAAAATACCGGGTTTAGGTGCGTAAGGGATAAATAGCGGCAGATAGCATATTCCCATACTACGCCTTGCACGTAATAGCCGAATGCCGGGAATACCGTTTACCGGCTTTCGCGCTCATGCTAGCCAAGCCAGTTTGCGTTTGACACAATGAAAGCATAATTTTATCCTTGTTATAGCGATCATCATGAAAACAAGAAAATTATTAGCCCTGTTAGGCATTTTATTTCTCCCGGGGTTTGCGCTTGCGCAAAAGGCAGCCCAAATAGTTGAATTCGTTAATCCTGCTACGGTTAACCCACCAAAGGGTTATTCACAGGCTGCAGTGGTTGATTTGGGGACTTGCAGGATGATCATTATTTCAGGCCAGGTCGCTCTTGACAAAAATGGCAGCCTGGTGGGCAAGGGCGACTTTACCGCCCAGGCGGATCAATGTTTTCAAAATATCAAAAGTACTTTAGAAAGCGTAGGCGGAGCAATGAACAATGTTGTCCGGCTTGGGTATTATGTTACTGATATGGGCCAAATACAGGCGCTCCGGACCATGAGGGACAAATACGTAAACGTTAGCAACCCGCCGACCAGTACATTGGTGCAGATCAGCAAACTGTTTAGAGACGACGTGCTGGTTGAAATAGAGGCAACGGCGATAATTCCAAAACAATAAGTGATAGGACAGCGTCTGCGGACAGCAGCGTTTTTTTTACCTGCTATAGTTATTATAATTCAGACTGTTTATTTTTGGAAAATGGAAATAACAGACATCGAAAAAAAGCTAAAACAAGCACAATTCTTTTTTTGGATGAATCTTTCACTAACCTTATTCGCTTTCTCCATATTTATAAAATCTTTAAATAGTGAAGTGACCTGGAAGATCATCTGTTCGGGCACAGGTTTTTCCCTGATCCTGTTTTTAACTATCCTATTATTTATCAGGATTTTAACGTTAAAAAAGAATATAAAAGTTAATTAGGCGCCGGCATCGGTGCCCAAACCCGGATTCATAGCGCACCCGCGCGAACAATATAACCGGCGTAACGAATAGTGCGCATTGAAAATCCGTGAACGGCTGGCTGAATGCGGTCAAGTTCCCTCGCCCTTTGACGGACAAGTTCACTTTTTTTAATTGTCCGTATGATAAGATGCACCCGCCCTGGGGTTGCTTTTGACGATTGCACCTTTTAAAACCCCATCCCGCAATAGAACGTAAAATATCGCGTTTTACCCATAAATTGCCGCCGGTAAACAGTATCGATTTTAAACCTTAATTTGAGCCTTATGAAAAAAAACATTGCCCTGCTGGCATTTTCTCTTGCGCCTTTTTGTTGGGCATTTGGCCAAAAGGCTGTTTTACACATCGCACTGGCCAACAGCACAGCGAAGGCCTGTTACCTGGACGCGCCGGCGCGTCCAAAAAACGCTTTCTCCGAAGTGCCTTTGGTAAATAAGCGAACCGCCGTTTATACCATAGCGCTCACGCGTCCCGAATTTGTGCAGCTGACATGCCTGGCAGGTAATGACTGGGGCGGTAAGAGTTTTACCTACTTGGTTTACCTTTCGCCGGAAGACGACCTGCACCTGAGCGCCGACATGAACAAAGCGGGGTTCGGCATAAAAGTTCGGGGCAAAGGCAGTAATAAGAACCAGCCGCTGCTTGCGCTTAACGATAGGTCCTATACGTACGCCTTTTATAAAGACACCCTGCCCAAACGGATCATTGGCGCAATTAACGCCACGCAAAACAGCCTTCAAAATAAGCTGTCGCGATATGTGGCGCGCTATAAACCTTCGGCCGGATACGTTGAAGCCTGGAAAATGAATATCCAATATTACGCGGCGGACATGTATTATTCATTTAAGGAAAACAACAAATTCCAGGTAGAGGACGCCTACCGCCGTAACTACGCGCAATGGCAACGGGTAGCCGACAGCCTGTCTAGCCTGGCCAAGTTAAATAACGATGCGGCTTTGGGCGCCTTTTATTACCAGAAACTGGCGATCGAATTTTTAGGGCGTGAAAAGGAACATTTTTCGGACGAGGCATATTTTCATCCCACCGCGTTTTATCGGCAGTGGTACCACGCCGATACGGTTGAAGGGAAGAAGCTTTTCGACGCAGATGGCCATAACGGGGTTGAAGAAAAAATTATTAACAAATACTTTAGCGGCAAAACTGCTGAATACCTGTACGCTAATTTACTTGCCGGCGCCCATGTGCAGCAGAACCCCAAAAATATCCCGGAGATATTTGACAGGTTTAGGGAACTGTATCCCGGCAGCAAATACATTGGGCAATTTAGCGGCTGGGTGGATACGGTAAAAGCAAAGCAAAAGCGCGGACTAAATAGTCGCATGCTCTTTTTTGATGGTAACGGCACAAGCCTCAAGTCGCTTGATGAGGTTTTAGCTGCCATGAAGGGAAAAACTGTGCTGGTGGATATGTGGGGCACCTGGTGCGGCCCTTGCCGGGAAGAAATTGAGAAAAACAGCGCCGCTATACGGGCGCATTTTAAAGATAAAAGATTGATTTATTTGTACATAGCCAATTTAGACACGGGTAACGAGGCCCAATGGAAAAAACTGATAGCCTATTTTGGGATTGAAGGCACACACTTGCTGGCCAGCCAAAAACTTACGGATAATATTATGACGCGGATAAAAGGCAACGGGTACCCAACCATGTTTATCATAAAAAAGGACGGGACCGTAGAGCCTTCAAAAACAGCATACCCGATTGACCGTGATGTTTTGTTTAAACAACTGGAGGCGGATTTAGAGGAATAATGGGTCGGGTTTTGGCTTTCTAACGCTCAACTCCACCCCTTCCTACAATGAACCATGATCTCCAACCTCACTCGCTTTTCAAACTCTTTACCGGATTAGTCAACGCTGCTTTAACGGATTGAAAACTTATGGTAATAAATGCTATAGCAATAGCTGCAACCGCTGATACCACCGGTACCCACCATTGGATCTCCTGCCGGTAGGCAAAGCTTTGCAGCCAGCTGTGCATGGCCCACCAACCTGCCGGTACAGCGATAACGATGGCGATAAGCACGAGCTTGATAAAATCTTTGGACAACATGCCCACAATGATGGATATGTTGGCGCCGAGCACTTTGCGAATGCCAATTTCCTTAGTTCGCTGTTCGGCGGCGTAGGCGGCCAGGCCGAACAGGCCGAGGCAGGCGATAATGATGGCCAGCGTGGTGAAGGCGATGGATATGGCGCCGGTGCGCTGTTCGGCGCGGTACAGGGCGTCGAAATTATCGTCGAGGAAGCTGTAGCTAAACTGGCGATTGGGCGAAAGATCCTTCCATTTGGTTTTGATCTTATCCAGCAACGCGGGAATATTGGCGCTGTTGATGCGCACGCTGAGCTGCGACGAACCCTGGTTGAGGTTGAAGAGCATCGGGCTGACGTTATCACGCAGCGATTTGAAGTTAAAATCCTTCACCACGCCAATGATGCGCAGTTTGACGGTTTTTGAGAAATTGGCATCGCCCGGGGCGTAGATGGGCTGATCGATGGGGTTAGCATAACCCAGCATTTTGGCAAAAGACTCGTTGATCACCACGGCGGCGGTATCTGTCTTCATGTCTTTTTGGAAATTGCGGCCGGCGATCATTTTTATGCCGAGAGTGGGCACAAAATCTTCGTCCACACTCCAATCATAGGTTAAAATGGACCGTTTTTGGTCGATCACGGGGTCTTTAAAATAAGTGGTGCTGTTGGTATTAGGGTCAGTTGGCAGTGCGTTTGAGAAGGATGCCCCCTGCACGTCGCTTAACTGCTTTACCTCATCTTTGAAAGCTTTGGCGGCATTGCCCAGCGCCCAGGTGTTTTGTACCACCAGTATATGGTCGCGCTTGTAGCCGAGGTCCTTATTTTGGATATAGCGTAACTGGTTGCTGATAACCAGTGTGCCGACGATAAGGAATATAGAGATGGCAAACTGCACTACTACCAAAATACTGCGCAGGCCGCTGCCTTTAAAACCGCCGGCCAGCTTACCTTTTAATACTTGTATGGGTTGGAAGCCCGAAAGAAACAGGGCCGGATATGAACCTGCGAGGCAGCCCACCACTACAATGATGATAAGCATAGCGGGCAGCAGCCAGCCTAAGATTTGCCCGGTTACGACAAGTTGTTTGCCCGATATTTGATTGAACAGGCCCAGGAAGCCCCATGCCGCCAATACCGCAAGGATGGCGCCGGCCAGCGTTACCAGGATGGATTCGGTTAAAAACTGGGCAATCAGCGCCTTTCGCGGCGAACCGAGTACTTTGCGCACACCCACCTCCTTAGCGCGGTTGGCCGAGCGGGCGGTGGAGAGGTTCATAAAGTTGACACAGGCGATAAGCAGGATAAAAATGGCGGTTGCCGAGAAAATATACACATAGCTGATATTGCCATTGGGTTCAATCTCGTCAATACTGGCAGAGCGCAGGTGCAGGTCGGTAAGCGGGATAATATTATAACGAAAATAGCCGCCGTCTTTTTCGAACGTTTTGAAATCCTTGTGCAGGAGGGCCTGTAGCTCTGCCCCCGCATGACGAACAATAAACGCAGGCAGCTTGGCCCTGAAGGTTTCAGGGTCGGTCCCCGGCCTGAGCAGCACATAAGTACTGAAGTTGTTGTTGAACCAGGTAGTTTCGCGGCTTTCAGCAAGGGTTGGCATCGACATGAAGAAGTCGAAATGAAAGTGCGATTGCGCCGGGATATTTTTGATGATGCCGGTGATCTTGTACCGGATGGAATCGTTTATGGTGAGCGTTTCGCCCACGGCATTTACCCTGCCGAAATATTTTTTGGCCATGTTTTCGGTAATGACCATTGCATGCGGCGCTGCCAATGCTTTGGTCGGATCGCCCTGCAGCATAGGCAGCGTAAATACATCAAAAATGGAATTATCGGCGTAAACCATCATATCCTCCTGGATGTTTTGATTGCCTTTACGCACCTGGTTGCCGCCACGGTTGCGTAAACGCGCTACCTGTTCGATCTCGGGGAAGTCGGCTTTTAAAGCGGCAGCGGCAGGCGCGCCGGTCACGGCATAGGAGTTTTCCATGCCGCCGAACTTGATCTCGTTGTTAACGCGAAAGATACGATCTGCTTTGGAGTTGTAACGGTCGTAGCTCAACTCGTCGAACACATAAAAAACGATGAGCAAGCAGGTAGCCAGTCCCAAAGTAAGGCCGAAAACGTTGATGAAAGTGAAGCCCTTATTCTTCATCAGGTTGCGGAATGCGGTTTTGATATAGTTTTTTATCATAAGTTAGTTCATTTGTTCATTGGTGAATGGCGGCTAAATAGCTACTGCGTCTGCGGGATAAGACGACGATTTTTTGGGTAAGGTTACGCCGGGAAAGCAGATTTATTCACCGGCACTTTTGCTGCTCCGGCAGGCCGATGAAATTAAAGCCAGCGCGCCAAAAATAGTGACAAACCCTTATCAGTAGTTGCGAACTGTTGCAGGTTGTTTCAGGAATATTGACCTAACTTATTGATTTTCACAGGGCAGTGTTGCGGGTGTTGCAGCTGTTTTTTCGGCACGGTGTTGCACTGCAACATCGTGCCGAATTGTAAAGGATGGTCACTCGCTGCGCAAACTATCCACCGGGTTAGCAAGCGCTGCTTTGATCGACTGAAAGCTTATAGTAACAAACGCGATAAGAATGGCCGCGGCGCCGGCAATGCCAAGCAGGTACCAATGAAAGACTACGCGATAGGCAAAGCCTTCCAGCCATTTGTTCATGGCAAACCAGGCCAGCGGCGAGGCAATAAGGATAGAGATAAACACCAGTTTAATAAAATCCATGGAAAGCATGCCGACGATGGTTGAGATGTTGGCGCCCAGCACTTTGCGGATGCCGATCTCCTTGTTGCGCTGCTCGGCGGCGTAAGCGGCGAGTCCGAACAGCCCAAGGCATGCAATAATGATCGCCAGCGAACTGAACGATATGAACATCGAGCCAAAACGCTGCTCAACGCGGTAGGTGGCGTCGAAATCCTCATCCATAAACGAATAATTGAACGGCTGACCGGGCGACAAGCCTTTCCATTTACTTTGAATTTTAGACATCAGCCCGGTAAGGTCGGCAGAATGCAGCTTTACGCTAATGGCGCCGTTATCCTGCTGATAGATCATGGCCAGCGGGCCAATATTGTCCTTCAGACTGGCAAAGTTAAAATCCTTAACCACGCCGATGATATGGTATTGCTGTAAGCCGTAACTGTCGCGATAGACATTTTTATTCAGCGGGTTTAATTGCCCAAATTTCCTGACGAATGCTTCGTTAACAATCATTCCTGCCGTATCGGATGCCATATCTTTTGCAAAGTTGCGCCCGTTAGTCAATTTAAGGCCCATGGTATTGATGAAATCCTCATCAACCGACCAAAACTCCGTCAGGATATCTTCTTTGATGTCGATCTTTTGGTGCGGGAACAGGCCTGTCTTTAAATCTTCGTCGCCGGTCGGCTGGTAGGATGACATGGTGGCGTTTTGCACATCCGGCAGCTGCTTCAATTCGTCCTTCAGTATTTTGGCGCGATTGCCCAGCACATTGGTATTTTTTATCACCAGTACCTGGTCGCGGTTAAAGCCGAGGTCTTTATTATGAATATAGTTCATCTGGTTATAAATAACCAAAGTACCGACAATAAGGAAAATGGAGATCGAGAACTGGAAAACAACCAGGAAGCTTCTTAAAAATCCACCCTTAAACCCGGCGGCTATCTTTCCTTTCAGTACCTGTATGGGCTGAAATGACGACAAGTACAAGGCCGGGTATGATCCTGCCAGGAAACCAACCATTAAAATAATGACAACGAGCGAAGGTATAAGCCATGCAAAGGTTTGCGGATTGATGGTTAATTGCTTATCGGCCATTTGGTTAAACGCGGGCAGTAAGGCCCATGCCATTACCACCGCGATGATGGCGGATGCCAGCGTAACCAAAACCGATTCGGTTAAGAACTGTGCCACCAGGTACTTACGCGGCGAACCCAATACCTTGCGCACGCCCACCTCCTTGGCCCTGTTAGCTGAGCGGGCGGTAGACAAATTCATAAAATTTACACAGGCGATTAGCAAAATAAATATCGCCACAAGTGAAAAAATATAGATGTACTGAATATTGCCCTCTTTTTCCAAAGGGTATTGTGCTTCAGAATCCTTCAGGTGAATATTCAGTAGTGGGGTTAAAGTGATGCGCAAATGGTTATCGCCGGTTGTCCAGGTAGAGGGATTAAATGAGTTTTTTATGTCGATGCCGGTCAGCTGATTTTCCAGGTTTTTAACATCTGTACCTGGTTTCAGCAATAAATATTGATGCAGCCCGGCATAACCCCAGCCTGTTGCTTTATATTCAGCGGTCGTGGAAAACGACACGAAGAAATCATAATGAAAATGCGATTGCTGGGGTATGTCTTTTATCACGCCGGTAACTTTTAATGGGTGAGTGTCGTCCAGCGTAAGGGTCTGCCCTACTGCGTCAGCTTTGCCAAAATACCGCAACGCCGTGCTTTCGGTAATTACTACTGTACCCGGCTCATCCAGCGCGTGCGTGGGCGTTCCGTGGATCATAGGCAGCGTAAATACGTCAAATATGGACGATTCGGTAAAAACCACCTTCTTTTCCAACAAATCGCTGCTACCTTTTTTAAAGTAGAACTTTGAAGGCGTGAGGAATAGTCCATCAAAGTTAATCAGCCTCGCTACTTTCTCCACCTGCGGAAAACGGCTTTGCAGTATTTCCTTCCAGGGTTTTTCGGATGTGGCGTAAATACCCGCATTGCCGTTTAATTTAGCATCGACCCCCATGCGGTAAATGCGGTCGGCTTTGGTATTATATTGATCGTAATTTAATTCGTCGACCACATAAAATACAATCAGCAAACAAGTTGCCAGCCCTACCGAAAGGCCCAAAACATTAAGAAACGTGAAGCCCTTGTTTTTTAACAAGCTGCGGTAAGCGGTTTTAATATAGTTGCGTATCATGGGGGAGGCAATTAGTGAATTAGTGAGTTAGTGAGTTAGCGAGTTTTGAATTATTGAATTATTGAATTATTGAATATTTAACTGCCAACTGCTTACTCGCTGCGGAGGCTCTTCACCGGGTTCGAAGACGCTGCTTTTACGGCCTGGAAACTGATCGTCGCCAGAGCGACGAAAACCGCCGACAGCGCAGCCAATCCGAATATCCACCAGCTTAGCACGGTGCGGTAGGCAAATCCCTGCAGCCAATTATGCAAAATCAGCCAGGCAAACAGGCCGCCTATAACGCTTGCAATTCCTACCAGCTTCACAAAATCTTTTGAAAGCAGCAGCACGATATTTGAAACCGATGCGCCCAGTACTTTACGTACGCCGATCTCCTTTGTGCGCTGGAGGGTTGCAAATAGCGACAAACCCAGCAAACCCAGACAGGCAATAAATATGGCGAAACCTCCGAAGATGCTGAAGGCTTTGCCAAACAGTTCGTCGTTTTTGTACTGGTCGTTAAATTGCTGATCTAAAAAGGCGTAGTCGAACAAATTGCCGGGGAAAAAGCTTTGGTATTTTTCCTTTATCTGCGCCAGGGTTTGCGCCACGTTTTTGGTATCCATTTTTATCGATATCTGGCTCTGGATATTCACAGCCGGTTGCAGGAAAGTTGGCTCAATAGCGTAGCGCAATGATTTTTGGTGATAATCGGCCACCACGCCAACGATCGTCCATTTTTTATTCCCGTTCAGCATGATGTGGCCTAGCGCGGCTTGCGGCGTTTTATATCCCAGCGTGGTTACTGCATTTTGGTTCAGGATGATATTATTGAGTTTGTTAAAATCAGGGCTATAATCTGTTGGTTCAAACTCCCGTCCGGCAATTAGCTGCATACCGTAAGTTTTGGTAAAGTCCTTGCTAACGCCATCAAATCGCATGGTATAGTGCGTATTCGGATCACCTTCCTGCGCGCGGATATTAAAATTGCGCCCCATTTCGTTACCCGGCACCCAATAGGATGTGGCGGCATTTTTTACGCCGGGTATCTGGTCCATTTCAGCCACCAGCGCGTTGGTACGGCTAACAAAAGTGGTATCCTGTTTAACAAGCACCGGTCCGCTCACCAGCAGCACCTGGTTGATATTTACACCCAGCTTCTGCGCGTTCATAAACTTTATCTGTTTATAAACCACGAACGAGCCAATAATAAGCACTACGGTAATAGCAAACTGGCCTATCACCAGGCCTTTGCGCAAAATGGCGCCCCTCTTTGAACTGCTGAACCTGCCCTTCAAAACCAATATCGGTTTGAATGACGACAAAACAAACGCCGGATAAAAGCCCGATACAAAAATGCCGGTTAAAACAACCACCACCAGCCCAATACTGATGACGTAGCCGCCCAGGCCTTTCATAAATAGGTACGATAATCCCAAATGATTGGATATCAATGTATTAAAAAAGCCCTGGAAAAAGCCCACCAATACCAGCGCCAGGCCAAGGGCCATCAGGTTAACCAGGAACGATTCGGTAAGAAACTGCCTGATCAGCTGCCCCTGCGTAGCGCCGGTTACTTTGCGCACACCCACCTCTTTTGCCCGTTCAACCGAGCGCGCCGTGGCCAGGTTGATGTAATTTACCCAGGCAATGCCAATGATAAATAAGGCGATGATGAGCAAACCCCAAACTACCGTTTTACTGCCAGTCGTCGCGATCTCGTATTCCGTATCCGAATACAGGTGCGCATCCAGCAGGGGCTGCAGGTAAAATTTTTCCACGCTGCCTGATATTTTATTCCCCTGGAAATGCCTTTGGCTAAAAGCGGCCAGTTTTGCGTCGAAGGCCGCCACGTCGGTTCCGTCTTTTAGCTGCACATAATGCCAGTAGTCCGAATCGGTAAAATCGTAGTCGGCTTGCTTATTGCCAAAGCTTCGATAAAGGGAGGGGTACGACTCCAGGGCGTCGAATTTCAGCAAAGAGTTTTCCGGCACATCTGCCAATATCCCGGTTATTTTAAATGGAATGGAGTCCTGCCCGATGATGACCGGCTTGCCGACATACTGGCTAAAGTTATCACCCTTAAATATTTTGCGGGCAAGCTTAGCCGACAAAAGCACGGTACGCGCCTCGGTTAACGCATTTTTGTTATCGCCTGTGAGCAGCGGGTACGAGAACATGGAAAGAAATGAATTGTCCACAAATAATACGGGCACCTTAGGTATTTTCTGCTCCTTGTAAATAAATATCTGCTGCCCGCCCGGTACAAGCCGGGTATGATTAACCACTTCCGGGTAATCATCCTGCATGGCTTTGCCGATTGCCGAATAAGTAATGGTGCCATGTTGTATTAGCTTGCCATTTTGATACCTGTCATTAATAACCCGGTAAATATTCTTCGCGTTTTTGTTAAAATGATCGTAGCTCAGCTCAAAATTTACATATTGTAAAATGAGCAGGCAAGCCGCCATACCCAGCGAAAGCCCGAGGATGTTGATCAGGGAAAAAACCTTGTTTTTCCATAAGTTCCGCCATGCGGTTTTAAAATAGCTCTTTATCATTTTTTTTTGACTTCACCGATTTTTGCATGATTTCACCGATTAATACAATATTTAATAATCTGAGGCTTTCAATTGCCACAGTTACTTGACCAAATCTCCCAATACAAATACCAAACAATTATCGTATTGTAAATCAATTACTTAAAAAGATAGTTAAACTCCTAATGCGTTCGTTTTTGATACAGTGGGTGTGCGGATATGAGAATGAATGGTTGTTAAGCAGTGGGCAGTTTTAGTTGCTTTTGACTGCCCACTGCAAACTGCTTACTGCTTACTCTGACCGCAGGCTTTTCACCGGGTTTACAATTGCCGCTTTGATGGTTTGGAAGCTTGAAGTAACAACAGCTGCTATCAGCATGACCGCCCCGCTTGCCGCAAATATCCACCAGCTGATGGTTGTTTTATCCGAATAAGTTTCCATCCATTTGTTCATAGCCAGCCAGGCCAGCGGTGTAACGATTACAAAGGCCAGCAGGATAAGCAATACCAATTCGGTCGACAGCAGGGTGACTATCTGTGTAACCGATGCGCCGAGCACTTTGCGTACGCCGATCTCCTTGGTACGCTGGCTGGTGGTGTAAATAGCCAAACCTAACAGCCCAAGGCAGCTGATGAGTATCGATAATCCGGTTGCCCAGGTTAACAGCGTGGATGTATTTTGCTCCTGCCCGTAAAACTGCGCTATGGATTTATCATAAAACTGGTAGTTGAAATCGTCGTCGGGATAGCTTTCCTTCCAGATTTTTCCCATGGCGGCAATGGTTTTATTCCAGTCGCCTGCGGTGATTTCTGGTTTTAAGGCTATATGGAAGGTCCCTGTTTGATAAGTATCATTGGCGCCGCTTGCCAAAATGGCCAACGGATTTATAGGCGATTGCAGCGAATGTGCGTAAAAATCGCCGATAACGCCGATGATACGCACATTTTTCAAGCCATTGAATTTCTCGAGCTGTTTGCCCACGGCGTCATTCGGATTAGTAAAACCAAGTATCCTGGCGTACTTTTCATTAATCGCAAGCCCGGTTGTAGAATCACCTGCCTGGATATTACGTCCGGCCAGTATCTTGATTTTATACAGCTTGATATAATTTTCATCGGCGTACTTTACCTCAACTTCCGTGCTTAGGTCTTTTTTGCCGTCCTTATAGGTGGCTAACGTGGTGTTGGTTGAGCCCGAAGACGGCGCTGCAGTACCAACGCTCAACATTTCGATGCCCGGCAAGGCCCGCAGTTTGTTTGCCAATACCCTATTGGTAGTCAACTTACGATGTTTCCAGGGAGAATCGATGAATACAATTGCGTCCTTTTTAAAACCAAGATCCTTATGCAGCGCATAGTAAATTTGCTTGCTTACGAGCACCGTAGCCATGATGAAAAATTGCGCGATCACAAATTGCGATACCGTGAGCGATTTGCGCATCCATGCATTGCGGGTTTTATGGCTATTGCTTTGCGCCTGGTTTTTAAGCACCAGCACCGGTTTATAGCCTGACAGCATGAGTGCAGGATAAAAACCCGACAACACGCTGACGATCACCGTTAAACCAAAAAGGAACAGGAAGATGCCAGGCTGATGGATAAAATCGGCTTTAACTCCGGACGCGATAAAATCTGAAAACAGCTTTAAGATTACAGGTGTTAAAGCAACCGAAATGATTACGGCTATAAGGGTGATCAGGAATGTCTCGCTCAAAAATTGTATAACCAATTGCGCGCGGCTGCTGCCCATCGTTTTGCGTATGCCGATCTCTTTGGCCCGCTGCGTGGCCTGCGCGGTTGTTAAATTGATAAAGTTGATACAGCCCAATATCAACAAAAAGCCCGCAACTGCCAGCAGCAGGTACAGCCTGGTTTTGTTGGCCGGGCCGCTGTAATCAAAAGTGCCATATTTTTGGTCGAAATGAATATCCTTTAAGGGCTGAACGGTAAACGAACGGGAACTTCCACGTTTGATCTCATCGGCGCTTGGCGGAGATTTCTTTTTTAACAGGGTATTAACCTGCCGCTCGATGTTTGCGGCCGATGTATGCGGGGCCAGTTTAATAAATACTTCTGATGCGGAATTGGTACTATTCCATTGGTCAAGCTGCAAATTGTTGCCCAGGGCTGTTTTGGGCGCAGCCGAACTGAACGAAATAAAATCGTGGCACGAAAAATCGGTATTCTGCGTAATAGTTTGCACAATACCTGTTACCGTCGTCTTCAGCGTATCGTAGGTTACCACTTTGCCAATCATCTGGTCGTACGAGAGCGTGGGAAAATAAAGCTTTGCCTGGTCAGACGTAAGCACAACGTGATAAGGCGCGTCCAGCGCGGTGGTGGAAGATCCGGCGAGCCATTTATATTGAAATATTTTAAAATAGTTTTGGTCGGCCAGCGTTACATGATCAACTCCCTTAAATTTTTTCGGCTGGTTATTTTTGCCGGTAACTGTTACATCCGTGCCCAGTGTATATAAGGGTGCTGTCAGTTCAACACCAGTAACGTCACTTTTAATCGCTCCTGCAAGCGGGCCGCAAACCCCATAGCTATAGCTTGGATTGCCCTGGAACGAATAATTGCTCACTACCCGGTAAATACGGTCGCTATCCTTGTGAAATTGGTCAAATGTAAAATCATAGTGGACAATCAGATAAATTACCAGCGATGCGCTGATCCCGATTGAAAGGCCGATAATGTTGATGAAGGTAAAAAGCTTGTGCTTCCAAAACCCCCGGAGTGCGATTTTAAAATAGTTCTTTATCATTTTTTTTGGATTTCACCGATTTTAGGTTGATTTCACCGATTAATAAATTGTTTGATAATATAAAATTGCCAACCGCCACTGCCAAGCGCTACGAAGGTGGCCTTCCAATATAGATACCAAACAATTATCTTATTGTATATCAGTAAGTTAATGTCTTTATGAACTACGAAACTGTTCGTTTTTGATACAACGAGTGTGCGGATACAGAAGCGCGTTGGTGTGATAACCTTTGGGCACGCGATTTTTCAATGCCCCCAACACTAGCTGCCACTGCTACTGCTACTCCTACTACTCCGACCTCAGACTCTTCACCGGGTTGGCCAGCGCCGCTTTCAGCGCCTGGAAACCGACGGTTAATATGGTAATCAGGATGACTACACCGCAGGCTATTAAAAATACCAGCGGGCCAATGGTAATGCGGTAAGCAAAACCGCTGAGCCATTGGTTCATCATATACCAGGACAACGGGAATGCGATCACCACGGCGATGACTACCAGCTTCAAAAAATCTTTGGTGAGCATAAGGGCCAGTCCGTTTACCGATGCGCCGATCACCTTGCGGATGCCGATCTCTTTTTGCCGTTTTTGAGCGGTGAAAGCCACCAGCCCGAACAGGCCGAGGCAGGAAATGATGATTGCAAGTACCGAAAAATATTCGGAGAGCGTGGAAATCCTTGCCTCGGTTTCATATTGTTTTTGGTAAGCCGCATCCAAAAAATCATACATAAAGGGAAAACCGGCGTTAAAGGTTTCGTACAATCGCTGTACTTGTCCGATGGTTTCTTTTTGATCGCCGGGCTTTATCCTGACGATTATTTTGTACCATGGGCTTGCGCCCTGCGCCAATAGTATAAATGCCGGCTTAACAGCTTCGTGCAGCGATTCGAAATGAAAGTCTTTAACAATACCGATAACCTGGACTTTTTGGCCCATAACATTGATGTTTTTTCCGATGGGATCCTTCAAACCCATTGCTTTTATTGCAGTTTCGTTGAGAATAACTTTGTTGCCCTCATCGCCAAAGTTTTGGTAGAACGAACGGCCGGCAGCCATTTGCATGCCCAGCGTTTCGATAAAGTTGTAGCCTCCGCCAAAGCCTTCGAAATAGGTATTTTGCTGATTATTGCCATCCCAGCTAACGCCGGCGGTGCCAAAATTGCGGCCAACTAAGTTATGGGTGGTATAACTTGCATTTACCACGCCGGGAATGTTTTTGAGCGCTGCTACAAACTGATCTTCCTTGCCCATCAGGTTCCCTTCAGAGCCAAACCTTATAATATTGTCTTTATTATAACCCGGTTTTGTCGACTGTATATATTGTATTTGCCTGTACACTACCAGCACGGCAACAATAAGCATAACTGATATGGTAAATTGAAATACCACCAACCCCTTGCGTGCGATGACATCCGAAAAAGATGCAATGAATTTGCCCTTAAGTATGGCTAAAGGCTTGAATTTTGAAAGGTATAGTGCGGGGTAACTTCCGGATGCCAAACCTGTAAACAGCGCAATGCCGGTTAAGGTCAACAGCAATGGCACATCAAAATGCAGGTGGATATTCTTGCCTGTCAACTGGTTAAACTGCGGTAGCAACAGCCATGCAATACCCACAGCAATAAGGGTGGTGAGGATGGCCATTAACGTAGACTCGGAAAGAAACTGGATGATTAATTGCTGGCGTTCGGCCCCGAGTACTTTTTTAACCCCTACTTCCTTCATGCGCCCGGAGGCCTTTGCTGTCGACAGGTTCATAAAGTTGATACAGGCAATGATCAGAATAAATACAGCTACCAGCGAAAACAGCCGCACATATTCGGCCCTGCCGCCCACCCTTGAGCCGTGGTTGAATGTATTTTGCAGGTAATTGTCGGAAAAAAGCATAGCAAATGCCGTGCGGTTGGTATCGGTGGTGTTTTTGGTAATTAAATTGGCGATGCTTTTGTTGAAGCTGTTCACATCAATGCCCGGCTTTAACATAACAAAGTTATGCGGGCCGCCATTGCCCCAGGTTTTAACCCAGCTTTGGCCCGGAACGTCCTCGGCCAGGTGATCGAACGATTGTACGTAGTCAAACTGCTGTGAAGAATTTGCAGGTACTTCAAAGACCGCCGAAACAAAGGAAATTTTATCCTGCTGTATCTTGATCCCCCTGCCAATTACGTTTTCGGTAGTGCCAAACAACCGCCTTGCAAGGTCGGCGCTAATTACGATTGAGCTTTTCAAGCCGAGGACGCTGCTTCTATCACCCGAGAGGAGTTTGAACGAAAAGATATTAAAATAATCTTTACCTGCATACATGCCGGATGCCTTAATATTTTTATCGCCAACGGTAAGCGTATTCTTCGGGAACCAATCCGGCGGGGCTACCGATGCCGCATACTGCACCATATTGCTTTGCACTTTTAAGGCATAACTCACCATGCCCGACGACTCATCGGTGAGCCCCTGGCTGCCACTGTTTTTACGGTGTTCCATTACCTGGTAAATCCGGTTGTCGTTGTCAAAAAATTTGTCGTAGCTCATTTCATCATGAACCCATAGGTAAATCAACAGCGTACAGGCAATCCCTGCGGACAGCCCAAGCACATTTAAAAAGGTAAACTGTTTATCCTTTTTAAGGTTGCGAAATGCGATTTTGATGTAATTACGTATCATCTTTGGTTCATTAGTTTACTAGTGTAACGATTATTTAATTATGCAACATATTTGTATATTTGTGATAAGCAATATACAATATGGAAACCAAATTTAGTCTAAGCCAAGGAGATCGGGATTATCTACAGGCT
>Ga0210389_10001570_pt1 | contig 18472 bp, 14 predicted proteins | sample IncBWH28OmetaG_FD_160127 | JGI IMG/M metagenome (GOLD analysis project Ga0210389, IMG submission 160127) | Forest soil microbial communities from Barre Woods Harvard Forest LTER site, Petersham, Massachusetts, United States - Inc-BW-H-28-O ...
TTGTTGCCAGCTGGGATGGAAATCACATCCTATAATCATCATTGCGAAGGCTCCTTTCTTCCCAGCGTCTTCGTCCTCAAACCAAGACTACCGGGTTTCGAATCGAGCCTTCGTTCTTATCCAATCATCGATAAACATCCTATAATCATCATTGCGAAGGCTCCTTTCTTCCCAGCGTCTTCGTCCTCAAACCAAGACTACCGGGTTTCGAATCGAGCCTTCGTTCTTATCCAATCAACCTTCCGCGATTTTCGGAAGGTGGGCACCACGGACGAGGCGAACCATGAGACTTGGCCTGCGCGAAACTGGGCTGCCCATGGAAGATCAGCGCTTGGATGTAGCGATGCACATGAAGTTGAGGTCCGTGGTGCTCACCCTTCGAAAAACGCGAAGGGTGAGGCAGCCGATGTCGTGGTGATGCAAAGGTGGACCAGCCCCCACCATGGTGGCGCGCGCAAACAGCAGGTTCCTCCACTCCGCCGTCCCCTTCGGCTTCGCTCAGGGTCCGGACTCCGGTCGGAGTGACAAGGTGGAGAGGGTGTCGGGAGCTGAAGCCAGAATGCCGAAGCCCGGTTCACCGTAGCTCCACCGACACTAAATCTCCGTCCGACACCCCGCCCGGTTTGTAGTTCACGGAGACCGAACGATCATTCCATGCACAAGAGAAAGTATCGGCGCCGATCAGCAGTAGAGATTTGTAATCCGCGGTGCGCAATTTCAAAACGGTTCCGCCAGAGACAACCGTCAGGACCGCGGCTGGAGACTGAGAGCAGTCCACGCCTACCAGGCGGCCCTGAAAAAACTTGGCGGCGCGCTTGTCACCCGCTCCGGCGTTTTGCGAAGCCTGTGCCGCTGCCGCACGCTTGGCGGCATCCTGTTCCAGCACGTCAAACGGAGTACTTTGTGGAGAAAGTTTCGGTGCGGTTGAAGCCGTCGAGAGGCCATACTTCTGTTCGTTGGCCAAACGCGTCAACTGTTCACGCGCTTCCGCGGCAACCTGCGGATTGCTGCCCGCTTTTAAGTGTTCCAGCAAAGCTTGCGCGGCGACCCACTTCTTGGCCTCAATGTAGATTTCCGCCAGATGATAAACGTATTCCTGATTGCGCGGACTGAGTTGCATGGCGGCGCGTTCGGCCTGCATGGCCGCGACCGGACCACCGCCAACCATTCGCGCCATCGCCATCAAGTCATAAGCGTCGGCGAATTCCGGATACCAATCGAGCACCGCGCGCAGATCCTGCAGCATGTTAGGAAGGCCTTTAATGTCGGCATGCTTTGCCTTCGCAATCCGGTACTTCAGCACGGCCAGGTAGTAACGGATCCACATATCGCGCTGGTTGAGCGCGGCAGCGTCGCCGAGTTCTTCGGCAGCAGCATCGAACTCGCCGTGCTGCAGGTGATCCCAGGCCAGGGCGCGATGAGCGATTTCGTTGCCCGTGGCCGCCAACAGCGGAGCGTCTTCAGTGGCGTCCTTTTTCTCGTTCTTGTTTTCGGTTTTGCCGGGCTCGGGAGTGGCGGCGAGCGCCTGCAGTTCGCGCAATCCGGCGGCGCGACGTTCGGGGACCCTGGTCTTGATCTCAGCTACAAAGGCGCGAGCGTCCGCTTCGCGCATGGGCTTCGCGAGAATCGTATTGTCGTTTGGCCCAACCGGGGCGGGAAACTGATAAGGCTGAGGCGGATTCGGCAGAGCATTGGGCAGCTTTGAGGCGTCGAGAGCAGTGAAGAGCGGCGTCAGCGAGTGGAAGTAAGTCTTCACTGCCTGATCGAATTGCGCGGGCGTCATGCCATAAGCCTTTTGTACGGCCTCTTCCACCGGCACATGCTGGTTCTCGACCAGGTCAAAGTACGTGCCCGTCTCCGGCAATTTTTTCTCGTGCAGCAGGTAGTGCATCACCATCCACGACTGGGCGTAGTAAAGTGTGCGGTGCGTGCCTTCCACGTAGGTGGAAGTGTCATGCTTCATGGTGAGCAGATCGGGTAGCGCGAGCCAGACCTGGCCGCCCAGCAATTCGGTCAGGGACTTCGGCGGATTGCGAATTTCTTTCTGATTTTCCAGCAGGTCTTCGCTGAAGGCGTTGCTTAACTCAGGGTCGCCTCCAATTTCAACCTGCTTGTTGTCGATTCGGATCGAACTAAAATATTCCGCGAGCCCTTCGTCAAACCATCCCTCAACCGGGGGATAGTTATAGTTCAGGAGAAGATGCGCGTAGTCATGGGCGACGGCGCGCCAGGACTCCTCTTCAAACAAATTCAGCACGATGAAGTTCTGGTCCTCTCCGGGAACAAAAAATCCGGGAACGGCGATGGGCTGCCCTTGGCGCAGCGGCGCGGCCAGGTAATAGTCTTTGTCATTCTTGAAGGCGAGAATCGTCAGTGGCAGCGGTTCATTGAGGTGTTCTTTGATGAATGGAAAGGTGCCGAAGACGGCGCGCATCTGTTCGAAGCGCAGCGCCACCTCCCGGCCCTTTTTCTCGCCGGCGTCGGTGATGACCTTGTAGTGGCGCGAGTCAATCTCGATCCAGGGAGATGGTTCGGCCGCCGAAGCGGACATCGTCAGAACGCAGAGCAGCATCACAAGAAGCAACGCAGGCGAGATGGGACGAGTGCAGGGCATGCGTACCGCCGGGGCGCGGTTAATACCGAATGCTACCACGGTATCCGTGGGGAGGGCGTCCACAGCGCTTCGTGCGGTGATTGACGGCTTTAAGCGAAAAGAAGTTAAATGTAAGACCGTTTGATCCCATGGATCTTCGATCTTCGATCAGAGATCAGATGGATCAGCGCGCATTCGGCCGACCCCAGGGAACGACAACGTAGGAGTGATTTCCTTGCGAAGCGCCGACGGTTCTTCGGTCCGTACAGAGCATGAGGAGCGGGCTCGTGTGAGGATTACGGGGCTGTGTTTTGAGCTCGTTATTTTTCTTGAGGTTTGTTGCCTGTGCGCCGGGCAGGGTTTCGCTCAGAACCCGCAGCCTGAGAACCAGCCGAACACTGTTCGCGGGACGGTGGTAAACGCGGTAACGCACGAGCCCATTGGACGCGCTCTCGTCTATTCTCCCGACAATCGTTACGCCACCATGACCGACGGCGAGGGACACTTCGAATTCGTTTTGCCTAAGGCTGCGAGCGACAGCGGCGGCTTCTTGTCAACGGGCGTTGGTAATCAGCTCTCCTGGCTGATGGCGCGCAAGCCGGGATTTCTGGATGATCAGCCTGGAGGCAGGCAGGTGGAGGTAACGCCGGGTACTGAGGTCACGATCCCCTTAATACCCGAGGCGTTGATCAAGGGCCGAATCGCGCTTCCGGCGGCTGAGCCGGTTCGCGGTATTGATGTGCAACTCTTCTTCCGGCAGGTTCAGGATGGCAGTTTTCGCTGGCTCCCGAGAAATTCTGTCCGCACGAACTCGAATGGCGAGTTTCGCTTTGCCGAACTGCATCCGGGCAGCTACAAGGTGCTGACTCGCGAGTGGATGGACAACGATCCCGAGGCTTCGGTCCCGGGCGGTCAACTCTATGGCTATCCGCCGGTGTATTACCCGAGCGCCACCGACTTTGCGGCGGCGTCCACAATTCAGGTGACCGGAGGGCAAACTTTCGTGGCGGATCTCTCGTTGGTCCGCCAGCCCTACTATCCGGTAAGCATCCCCGTGACGAATATGGAACCGAACGGCGGATTGAATGTCACGGTGTCGCTGCAAGGGCAGCGCGGCCCCGGCTATTCGCTGGGCTACAACCGGGGGAAAGATGCGATCGAGGGGCAGCTACCGAACGGAAAATATCTGGTTGAGGGATCGATGTATGGGCTGGTCTCAATGAGTGGCTCGGTGAACATCGCTGTGGCTGGAGCGCCAGCGACAGGGGCCGGCATGGTCCTGGCGCGAAACAATTCGATCAGCGTGAATGTTAAGGAGGAATTCACGTCGACGGATCGGATGTCCTCACCCTCATGGAGCGACGGAAACCATACGTATCCCCTGCATGCGGCGCGACTCGACCTGCAAATCAGGGCGGAGGGGATGGATGATTTTGGGACGCAGAGGAGCGTCTATGTTCGTGATCCTGCGGGAGCGAATGACGATTCTCTGGTTCTGGAGAATCTTGTGCCAGGGCGGTATTGGTTGCGACTGACGGCAAACCGCGGCTATGTGGCGTCGGCGACCATGGGCGGCATGGATTTATTACGGGAGCCGTTGGTGGTGGTGCCCGGCGCGAGTGCGTCGATCGACGTCATCATGAGAGACGACGGCGCAGAACTCGAAGGCACGTTGCTCGGCGTTCCCGCGACTCCCGCCGCCCCAGGCCGCTGGTCGCCACCAGGCTTTGTCTATTGCATTCCCCTGCCGGACAGTTCGGGACAGTTTCTGGAACTTTCCGCATCTCCCGATGGAAAATTCGACCATCGGACGGTGACGCCGGGAGTTTACCGAGTCATTGCCTTCAGCACCCCGCAACACGACCTTCCCTATCGCGATGCCGAAGCGATGAAGGCGTATGAAGCCAAGGGGCAGATTGTCCATTTCGCTCCCGGCCAGAAAGTGACCCTGCAGTTGCAGACGATTTCAGGAAGCGAGTAGGCGCGGCGATTAAACATGACGGCTTGCTCAAATTCGATGCGGTCATTCTTGTTGATCTTCTGGTTGGTATTCGGGATGACCACGGCGCTCTGTCTAGTCGGAGCCCGAGCCGGAGCGGCGCCCCAGAGCGCGAAAATTCCGCGCGCACCCACTTCCGGCGGTGGCTACCGAATCGCTGGAACCGTTGTCAGCAAGGCGGATGGGCGACCGCTGAACCGAGCGCGAATTACCGTGCGGGACGCGAAGGATGCTAAGAGATTTCAATCTGGAGTGACGTCCGAAGACGGCAAGTATGAGTTCACCGGGCTGCCTGCGGGAAAATATTCGCTTACCGGAGCCAAGCGCGGATTCATCTCCGCCAGCTACGATCAGCATGATCAGTATTCCACCGCGATTGTGACGGGGACGGGGCTCGAAACAGAAGCCCTGGTGCTCCGGCTTGCACCGGATGCGGTAATCTCCGGCAAGGTTCTGGATGAAACGAACGAACCGGTGCGCCATGCCGTTGTGACGTTGTATTACAACGATCACAGCTTAGGAGTGGACCAGATCCACCAGGCGGGATCGTCGCAGACGAACGATCTGGGGGAATACGAACTGACTCCGTTCACGCCCGGCACATACTTCCTGTCGGCGAGTGGGAAGCCCTGGTACGCCGTCCATCCTCACTCGGAAATGGTGCCTTCGGGGCGGGCTAAATCCAAGGCCGATCAGCAGGCCGAGGCCCCGCCACTGGTTGATCAACCGCTGGTCGATCGCGCGCTCGATGTTGCCTATCCCCTGACTTACTACCCGAACGGAACTGAGGCAGATGACGCGGCGCCGATCCTCATCCTGGGTGGCGAGCGAGTACAGGCGGATCTCCACTTGAATCCGGTTCCATCTTTACGCTTGCTTTTTAGAATGCCCGACGATGGCAAGCACGGATATCAGATTCCGCAACTCGAACAACCCGCCTTCGATGGCTCCACATACATACAGATGACCGGGGGAAGCATGATTTCGCCGGGCGTCGTGGAACTCACCGGCATTCCCGCGGGTCGCTACAACGTTCATCTCCGGGGACAGGGATCGTTCGTTCAGATGAACGGAGTTGATCTCGCAAAAGACGGCGAGGAGGTTGACCTCTCTAGAGGTGAGGCCTTGAGCAATGTGAAATTCTCGGTGCAAGTTCCCGCGGAGGCCACGCTTCCGGCGCATCTATCGGTGGGATTGCGCTCCGGAAACAGAACGGTCTCTGCTTCTCAGGCCGTTGACGCCAAGGGCGAGACCGAACTCCAGCAAGTCGCCGCTGGCCGCTATGAAGTTGCGGTATGGGGCCCGGGAAAGGTTTATTCCGTCGCACGCATGTCAGCGGAAGGCGCCCAAGTTTCAGGCCGCACACTCTCGGTTGCGGCGGGTTCGTCGCCTTCGGTGTCGCTTACGGTGGCGAGCGGCAGCGCAGAAATCGAAGGAATCGTGACGCGAGCCAGGAAGGGATTGGCGGGCGCGATGGTGGTTCTGGTGCCGGAAAATCCCGAACTGGACCGCGCCCTCTTTCGCCGCGACCAGAGCGATCTGGACGGCACTTTTCTTTTGCGAAACGTCGTGCCTGGTTCATATACGCTTCTCGCGATTGAGAACGGATGGGATCTCGACTGGTCACATCCTGTTGTCATCGCCGCGTATCTGAAGCATGGGCGCAAGATCGAGGTGGGAAATCAAACAGGTCGGCCTATGAATATTGCGGAGCCGATTGAGGTTCAGTCGAAGTAATCAGGATGAAGGTCGCGGGAGGGGCGGTCTTTCTGATTGCGCCAGTCGGCTGCTGTTGATTAAAATGATCGCCGGTCCCCTGTTGGATTTCTCTGATTAGAGGAGGCCCAATGCGAACCGCCACTCGGCTCCTTGGATTGTTCGCTTCTTGCCTGTGTTGCATTCCCGCGACCGTTGCCCAAACCAATCCTCCTCCGTCCGATGCTCACGAGATGGTGACGCGCCAGCCGCGCACTCTCACCAAGCCGGCCGATCGCAATGCCGCGCTTGATCTTTTGGAACGCGCTCGACAAACCTATAATCTGCGCAACCTTGCCACTCCATACTCGCTCAAAGTGTCGTTCGAGACCAGCGGCGCCGCCCTGAACGAGGGCGAAGGAACCATGGAGGAGTTATCCGACGGCGTATCGCACTGGCGCTGGACGGTGCAATTGCAGGATTCACACATAATTCGTATTGGGGTTGACGGCCGGGTCTTCGGTACGAATCCTTCGGAGCCGGTTCCGCTGCGCGCCCAGTTGATCCGTTCCGCGCTGCACTGGCCAATCATGCGAAATCCAGGCGCCTCGGCGATTCGCGCCGCGGAGGTGAAGCACGACGGCATGGAGATGTCCTGTTTGCTGCTCAGTTCCGCCATCCCGCCGAATCCGGCGCCGCGCTCCTGGTATGAGAGGGAATACTGCATCGATGCGGCGAGCGGGCTTTTACAGATGTGGTCGGAGGCGCCGGGAATTTACGCTGTCTATGACTACACAGGCGCGTCGAACTTTCACGGTCGCACCCTTCCGCGGCAAATCTCCATATTCGAAGATGGGCGGCTGGCGGTGCAGGTGCGAGTGGAAAGTCTGCAAGAGGCGCCAAATATTGACGCTGAGCTTTTTAAGCCAACGCCGGAAATGGCTGACGCGGGCGGATCTTTCACCCTGGCGTCGCCGAATCGCTTTCCGATGCGGGTCGATCCTTCCGATGGTCCGAGCTCGACTTATTTCCAGCCGGTGATGGTTCATGCCATTCTGGATGCGCAAGACGGCAGTGTGCTGGATGCGGAAGCGCTGCAGAATTCCGATCGGGATCTGGCGCGGGCGGCGCTCGATCTGGTCAAAAGCACTTCGTTTGAGCCTTCAGGATTTCAGCAAGAGGCCTTCATCAATGTGCAATTTCACCTGCCGGCGGTGACTGTCGGGGGTCCTCCGGTATTCCATTCTTCCGTGCGCTGGGTGATTTGGGAGCATCGTGCCAGGGTCCCGCCAGTAAGAAGGGTGCCGCATCCAGGAAATTAGACACTGGCGGGCGAATTAAGGTCTAGTCGCCGCTGGCGTGGTTCTGCGTGGGCACGAGAAGCAGGCGCCGTCTTCCTTCCGCAAGGGGCTGTGAAGCGCGGCCGCACGCTTCCAGAATGCCGATGACTGCGGCGTAGGCCGTGATGACGCCAATTCCTACCGAAGCGACTACCGTAACGCAGAGAATAAGAGGCATGAAGAGCGAAATCACGGTCAACCACCCTGTCTGATCGTAGTAAGAAATGGCAATAATCTGATGCCGCCAGCCCAACTTTCGTCTATGCGGCATCTTCAATCTACCTGCGTTGACGCCCGCCGCTATTGACGATTAAGATACGGAGTAGAGCTGTGCATTCCTAATGTCGAACAAATCTGTAGACCTGTCGACATTACGGAAGGGCTATCTGAACCAGATAAATGGCCATCACCAAGATTTCGGTGCGCGGGGCGCGCCAGCATAACCTCAAAAACATCGACGTTGAGATTCCGCGCAATACCCTTACGGTGGTTACCGGACTGAGCGGTTCGGGCAAGTCATCTCTCGCATTCGACACGATTTACGCCGAGGGCCAGCGTCGCTATGTGGAGACTCTTTCCACTTACGCGAGGCAGTTTCTGGACCAGATGGAACGTCCGGATGTGGATGCGATTGATGGACTTAGCCCGTCCATTTCAATCGAGCAGAAGACCACCAGCCGGAGCCCACGATCTACCGTCGGAACGATCACCGAAATTTACGACTATCTTCGCCTGCTGTTCGCCTCGATTGGTATACCGCATTGTCCAAAATGCGGGCACCCGATCAGTCGCCAGTCCGCCGAGCAGATCGTCCAGCGGGTGATGGCCCTGACGCCCGAAGACCGCGTCATGGTGCTGGCGCCAATCGCCAGGGGGCGCAAGGGCGAATTCAAGAAAGAGATGGAGACGCTGCTCAAGCACGGCTACACGCGAGCCCGTGTCGACGGCGAACTAGTAAATCTTGAAGACGATCTGAACCTCGACAAGCGCAAGAATCACACCATTGAAGTGATGGTGGACCGGTTGTTGGTGAAACCCGGCATTGAGCATCGCCTGGAAATGTCGGTCGGCCTCGCGATGAAGCTGGCGGGCGGCTTGGTGCAAGTCGCAGTGGTCGGCGGAGATGAACAACTCTATTCGGAAAAGCTGGCCTGCCCGGATTGCGGTATCAGCGTTCCTCAACTTGAGCCGCGTTCGTTTTCGTTCAACAGCATGTATGGAGCTTGTCCGGAGTGCCACGGCTTGGGCAGCCGCTACGATTTCGATCCCGCAAAGGTGATCACGGACTGGTCGAAGCCGCTGCTCGATGGCGGACTGGGGCCGGGTTCGGCGTCTCAGGGGCTGATTCATAGTCTGCAAGTTGTGGGGGCGGCGCACGGCATCAATCTCAACACCCCGTTTGAAAAGTTTCCCGAGAAAATTCAGGAGTTGTTATTGAATGGCGAGTCGGGCCGCGGGAAGACGGGCTTCCGTGGGATCTTTGGCTACTTGAAGCAGAATCTCGAGGAGTCCACTTCGGAAGGCTATCGTGATTGGCTGATGGATCATATGTCCGCAACGGATTGTCCGGCGTGCCACGGGAAGCGCCTTCGGCCGGAAAGCCTTGCTGTGAAAGTGAATGCTATGTCGATTGCGGAGTTCACGGCGCTGCCGATTTCAAAAGCGCTCGAAGTTGCGCGCAGCATTAAGCTCGCCGGACGCGAAGAAAAAATTGCCGGGCGAGTGGTGCATGAAGTGGTGGAGCGTCTGCAATTTCTGAATGCGGTTGGGTTGAACTACATTTCTCTGGACCGTTCGGCGGCGACATTATCTGGCGGCGAAGGCCAGCGAATCCGGCTGGCGACCCAGATCGGCTCCAAATTGCGCGGCGTCCTTTACGTGCTGGACGAACCGTCGATCGGACTTCATCATCGCGACAACGGGCGGCTGCTAACGGCGCTCGAAAATCTGCGCGACCTGGGCAATACGGTGCTGGTGGTCGAACATGACGAAGAAACCATTCGCCGCGCGGATTACGTGATCGATCTCGGTCCAGGCGCGGGACGCCACGGCGGTAGCCTGGTGGCGCACGGCACGCCGGAAGAGATCATGGCCGATCCCGACTCGCTGACTGGGGCTTACATCTCCGGCAAAATTCAGATCGAGATGCGGGCTGAGCGGCGGCAGAAGAACGGCGCGGCGCTGACCATCCTTGGCGCGAAGGAGAATAATCTCAAGAATCTCGACGTAACTTTTCCGCTCGGCGTGATGACGGTAATCACGGGAGTCTCCGGCTCGGGAAAGTCCACGCTGATCAACGACATTCTCTACCGGGCGCTGGCGCGCCAGCTTTACCGTTCGCGCGAAAAATCGGGTGAGCACAAATCAATCGTGGGTGCGGAAAACATCGACAAAGTCATCCGCATCGATCAGTCTCCGATCGGGCGCACACCGCGCTCGAACCCGGCAACCTATACCGGAGTGTTCACGGCGATCCGCGATATATACGCCATGCTGCCCGAAGCGCGGGAGCGTGGCTATAAACCTGGACGCTTTTCCTTCAATGTCTCAGGGGGCCGTTGCGAGGCTTGCCAGGGCGAAGGGCAGCGCCGCATCGAGATGAATTTCCTCCCCGACGTGTATGTGTTGTGCGAAGTTTGCGGAGGACGCCGCTACAACCACGAAACACTGGCCGTGAAATACAATGGCAACTCGATTGCCGATTTGCTGGAGATGCCGGTCTCCGACGCACTGCCGATTCTCGAAAACATTCCACAGATAAAACAGAAGTTGCAAACCCTGGCGGATGTGGGCCTGGGCTATATTCATCTCGGTCAATCTGCGGTTACGCTCTCCGGCGGCGAGGCGCAGCGCATCAAGCTGGCCCGCGAGTTGAGCAAGCGGCAGACGGGAAAGACTCTTTACTTACTCGATGAGCCCACCACCGGGCTGCACTTCGACGACGTAAAGAAGTTGCTTGACGTGCTGCACCGGTTGACCGACCTGGGCAATTCGATCATCATCATCGAACACAATCTGGACGTGATCCGCAACGCCGATTGGATCATCGACCTTGGCCCCGAAGGTGGCGAAGAAGGCGGCCGCCTCGTAGCCCAAGGTACGCCGGAACAGGTGGCGCGGGTGAAGAAGTCGTATACCGGGCAGGCGCTGGCGGGATATTTCTCCGGGAACGGGAAGCGGAGCGCGTAAGCAGTATTAACGCTTGACGTTATTAACGACACTCGTTAAACTAACCACAGTGATCAAGACCTTCGCGGACAAAGGCACGAAGGAATTTTGGGACACGGGCAAGAGCCAGGGAATGCCTCCGGCGAACCTGCGAAGCGCCGCCAAGAAGAAACTGGCCATGCTCCACGCAGCCGGGAAGTTGGAGGATCTGCGAATTCCTCCTGGTAACAAGCTAGAGGCGCTGCGCCGTGACCGGGCAGGGCAACACAGTATTCGGATCAACGATCAATTCCGCGTGTGCTTTGTCTGGCGCGACGGCGATGCCTTCGATGTAGAGATGACGGATTACCACTGATCTCTGTACAGAGGAAAGAAATTATGAGTATCAAGAATGAAGGTCCGGCGGGTTGGGCGGTGCATCCGGGAGAAATTCTTCGCGCGGAGTTTCTGGAGCCGATGGGCATCTCCCCTTATCGGCTGGCTGTGGAGCTGCATGTTTCTCCTCCCACGGTCAATGACATTGTTCGGGAGAAACGGGGAATCACTCCCGAGATGGCGGCTCGCTTGGCCAAGTATTTCGGGACCTCCGAGCAGTTCTGGCTGAATTTGCAAGATGCCTTTGCGGTTCACCAGGTCAGGCGCAAATACAGCAAGGAGCTCAATGCCATCCGGCCCCTCGCCAGAGCAGTCGCTCGCTAGGGGTTTCAGGCAAAGTCCATATGATTCCTGTCGGCTACATGGCGAAACGTGTGTCCAAGCGTCCGGACTGGCTCAAGGCACCTCAGGTTGTTGACGTATATTCTGTGAGTAGCTGTGTCTCCGAGGACTTTGGCGACTACATCAGCAACTGGAGGCATAACGGCTGTTGGTTTTTCGACTTGCCGGAAATCATAAAGAGCGTTGCGGGGGAAAACTCGATTCAGCATGAAGGAACTTCTCTGTTCTATTACGAAGCGTACGAAATGGAGTTCAACGAGGACCACTGGAGCCCTTGGTCGGCGGAGCCGTCATTTCCTACGAACGTCGTATTGCCTTCCACGAAGCAGCTTGAGGGTTTCGACGTGGTCACGTTTTCTGCCAGAACAAACCCGGAATGTTCGCCGCTGTCGTGCAACTCCATGGCAGAAGATCTCCACACAAATATCCATTGCCTATTTGAGTCTTTTGACGAGGCTAAGAGAAGTCTCGATGATGGATTGTTTAAGAACGTTGAGCCCGGTCCATACCGCATATTTTCCGTCTATTCGGTAGACTGGTCCTGATCGAAAAGGATCTATCTGTCATCCCCTGAAAATCCGCAGTTCGACCAACAGCCGCTGAGCAGCCAGACCCAGCTCTCCGCGCCGCCGGTCACCTACTCACTTCCGCCGATTGAGCTACCACCGCTCCCTGCCCCCAAAGCCAACGAAAACCCCGTCTGGAATGGGTGGGACGTACTGCTGATCGCCGCGCTTACTCTTGGCATTCTTTTCATGGTGCAGTTGGCTATCGTTCTTGGCGCGCGGCGATTTGCCTATCCGCACCTGAGTTGGGTCGACGTCGCGCAGAAACCCGTACTGGCGCTGCTTTCCGAGTTCCTGGCTTACGGCGTGGTCGCGCTCTACATGATCCTGCTGCTGGAGGTGAAATATCACACGCGATTCTGGTCTGCGATTCGTTGGAATTGGCCGGGGCTGGCTGGCCTGAGTCTGGTTGGTCTCGGGGTGCTCATGCTCAGCCTGGACATGTTAGGTAAATTTCTTCCCATGCCGAAGACGACACCCTTCGATCAATTCTTCGAGCGTCCGATGGACGCTTATCTCACTGCGGCCTTCGCCATCACGCTCGGACCTTTGATGGAAGAACTTTTTTTCCGCGGATTCATGTATCCAGTTCTGGCTCGGCGCATGGGAGCGTTCTGGGGGATTGTTCTCACCGCGCTGCCTTTTGGACTCATCCACTACCTGCAGTACCGGTCATGGTCGGCGGTCTTCATCATCGTGCTGGTCGGGGTGGTGCTCACGACCGTGAGGGCGATCACCAAGTCGGTGGCATCAAGCTTTCTGGCGCACGTGGGCTATAACGCAACGCTGATGGCTTTGGCAGCCTGGGCGACCGATGGCTTTCGGCACATGGAGAAAGCGGCGGTGTTCTTGTTCTGAATGTGTGGTCCTTGACTGTGTAGCGCGGGCACTCTTGCCCGCGGAATGCCGGCAGCGGATGAGAAGCCGGAAGCTCTTACTCGATTTCGATTCCTTTGGCGGTTGACTCATGGCAAGTTCATAACTGAGAGCCCCATTCTTGCGCGTGATTAGATTTCGCGGGCTGCAGTGCCCGCGCCACATTCAACCCACAACCACTGATAGTCCTCTGGTTTACGCACCAGACCTTTTCGTGCCGGGTTTTGTCGGATGTACTCAATTGTCTCGCTCAGGCTCTCCTCTCCTCGCAAGACGTGATCGAATGATTCGTCTTGCCAGACGGGACCGGTTCTTCGGCTCAGTTTATTGATGCTACGGGCTGAGGATCCCTTAATGGCCCGCAGGATTTCTGGAAGTGAGAAGGTCCAGCCGTCGGTATCTCGCAGCGCTGTAAACAGAAGGTGCACATGATCACGCATGATTACGACCGCATGCATCTGGAGTGTCTTCCCGTTGTCATGGAGGCAGTGTTGAAGAGTGAGCGTTCGTGCGGTCGGTGACAGTTCGAACCCCGTCCGCGCAGGGAACGTTACAAAAAGAGGTCGAGCGTCTCTTTGATAATGAGGCAGACGGCGGCGGTATTCATAGCGGCGGAATGTTGCCTTGGGGATGACAGCCAGTACTTTCCGGCTCTCCCATCGTAGAACCGAAAAAAACATACTTCCCGCGATGCCTGAATTTTTCCTGCTAAGCGGAGTTTCGAAATGGAAATTATCGGCTGTGCATGTGGTTAGATTTCGCGGGCAGGAGTGCCCGCGCCACACAGGCACTGCCATGCAATCACTTCACTGTAACCGTCAACAGCTGCGCTCCCGACACTACGTAATCCAGCGGTGCCGTTGCGGTTTCATCCACGTTCGATTCGCCGCTGACGATCATTTCCTGATTGCCGCGCATGCCGTCCATTACGTTCATGATGGAGATCGGCAGAGTGGGCATTACTTTGTCAGCGACGCGGGCTTCGGGATCGGCTTCCAGCAGCGAAACGTAGACGCGGTTGTTCGAGTGCTCCTTGTTAAGGAGAGCGATGGTGGATGCTAGATCGAGCTTACGCCCGAACGCGGCATTCGAACGGCCAATGTGGTCGAGAGTTTCGCCGTCGCTGACCAGAATGCGCAGCGTTCCCTTGCTGGCAGAGGTCGGAATCTTAACTGGAATCTGCTGCACAATGCGCTCGCCACGGTAGGGAGCGAGCACGGTTTCCAGCATTATGTCTTCGCCAGGTCGAGCTTCCGTCACGCTGGTCCGGGCGCTCTCCAGACGTGCCCAGCGGCGTTCCCGAACCAAATCGAAATCCAGCTTCACGCCCGCGACGGCGGCGGCGCTATAGGGGTTGTCATAAATGCGGCCGAAGCGTTCGCCCAGGGAAATTGCGGCTTGCATGGCCGCCGGCTGCGCGTTCTCGGAAGGAGCGAACATGTTGCGCATCGTGACCTCGGGAAATCCCTTCACGCCAATGCTTCCGGAGAGCCGGTAGGTAATTTCTTCGCCGAACTCGTTCACGCCGTGCAGCGCGTTGAATACTGTCACCATTAAAGCCACAGGTGTGAGCTTGGGATTATTCAGTACTTCGTAGTGGAACTGCTTGACTCCCGTGCTGCTGTGGATGCTCAAGGTGACCGGAATCATTTCCGGCTGACGGTTGAACACGCCCATGATTCCGGTGTGGCGATCCTGAACGAAAGTTCCGACGGCCTCGGTGGTGTTCACGATTTTGAAGGCATTGAGTGGCGAGGGCAGAGTGGCCAGGACTTCAGCCTTATTCATGGGCAGGTCGACGGAACCGAATTGCAGCAGCGGATGTCCACAGGCCAGCAGGCGCTGGGGATCGACGTAGGTCACCGTGCAGGTGGCTTCAATATCCATATCGCCGCGCACCAGAATCGCGCTGATGGCTGATCCGGCTTCGACTGGCTCTGGCTGCTTATCGTCGCTGACGGACCCGGCGCCCATCACCGGCACGATTCCTGCGGAGCCAAGTTGTCCTGCAAAAAGCTGTATAGCTTGTTCGGAGAATCCGTTGAACACCAGCGGGGTCTCGATCGGCTTGAGATAGTTTGCGAAACCTGCTGTGGAATCCTGGGAATTCGGCAGGAGAGAAATTTCGCCTGGGGCTGCGGTCTTGCCGGCAAGACTGTTGACCCCGGGTTTAACCGCGGCACTCTCTTCCGCCGGGGAACGATCGAGGGCATTGATTTCCAGCATGTCGGCGATCGGCGTAACTCCGGCGATCGGTTCTTTGGAAAATTCTCCGATGCGGAACGCGAGCGCGCCCGCGAGCTTGCCATCAAGATACACAGGACTGCCGCTCATGCCGGCCACCACGCCGGTGTATTCCACCTTTTGTCCGTGCAGCCGTACCAGGATGACATCACCCTTCGGTCCGTTCACGTTGTGCAGCACGCCGAGCACTTCCACTTCCATGGACTCGGGCTTCACGCCCTGGAAGACGGTGTAAGCCACGCCATGCATGCCAACATGAATCTGGCTTACGGGGATGATGGGCGGATTCTGCGCGGAATCAGACTTCTGCGCGGCTACGATCAGGGAGAAAAACAGGACGGAGAAGAACGCGGAAACCAATTTTTTCATGTACGACGCCTGACGAGACTACAGGAGTCCCGCATTTGCTAGATTAGACTTCGCCAAATTGTAAGTCGTTGCCGGGAGGGGGAAAACGAGAGCCGGGCAAAACATCCCAATCGCGAATCCCTGCGTCTATACTAGCACAGGGGTTTTCGCTCCCAAAGAGTCTATTTATCTCGGGGTTCACCATGTTGGCCAATTTCTTAAGCAAAAAGCAGCTCTCGAATTTGCAAGCATTCGCTACGTGGACGCTGGCTATGATCGTCGCGGTAGGGTGTGTTTACCCGGTCATTCCCGCGTCCGCCCAAGACCAGTCCCAAACTCCGCAAACCAACGACAACGGCAAGCCCAAACAGGACGCTCCGGCGGATTCCGGGGGACCCGGCGGCGACATGGGTCCTTATTCCATCCCTAAGAAGAAATCGGAGGAAGCTCCTCCGCCTCCGCCACCCCCTACCCCGAAAGCGGTTGAGGGCCTGGCAGATTATTCCATCCGCGTGAACGCCCCGCTGGTGAATGTGGACGTGCTGGTCACCACCAAGAGCGGGCAGTTCATTCCCGGGCTGAAGCAGGACAATTTCCGTCTGTTTGAAGACGGTGCGCCTCAGACCATCAGCAGCTTCACCGTTTCGAAAGCTCCAATCACCGCAGTATTGCTGATCGAATTTGCGTCAACCACCTATAGATTTATGATCGACGCGTTGCAGGCTTCCTACGCCTTCGCCAATACATTGCAGAAGGATGATTGGGTCGCGGTCTCCTACTATGACATGCAGCCGCACCTGCTCGTGGACTTCACCCAGGATAAGAAAGCCGTTTACGGAGCGCTGAACCAGTTGCGTATTCCGGGATTCTCCGAAACCAATTTGTTTGACGCGTTGTATGACACGCTCGATCGGCTCGATCGCGTGCAGGGCAAGAAGTACATCATCCTGGTAACCACCGGTTATGACAGCTTCAGCAAACTAACGCTCGACAAGATCACGAAAAAAGTAAAAGACACGAAAGATGTAACTATTTTCCCAATCAGCGTGGGACAGATCGCTCGGTTAATGGGCCAGGCTGGGAACCGCAGCATGGGCATTCACGCCAGCGAAATGGATTATCTTCAGGCCGATAACACAATGCGCAATTTCGCCGCGATTACGGGTGGCCGGGCCTACTTCCCCCGGTTTGAGGCCGAATACGGCGAAGAATTTCAGGATATTGGGAACGATATCCGCCACCAATATTCCATCACCTATCGACCAACTAACGACAAGCTGGATGGCACCTATCGCAAGCTGAAAGTGCAGGTGCTGGCCCCCGATGGCAGCCCGCTCAAAGTGAAAGACCAGAAAGGTAAAGACCAGAAAATCGACGTTGTCGCCCGCGACGGATACACTGCCAGGCATTCGGTGGACTAAAGATCTCGCGAACTGCAGCAGATTGCCCCAGATTTCCCTCGGCAGTTTTGTTCCGGGAAACGCTGACGGCCCGTTTGTCCCTGTCATCCGCCGCTTTCCCACCTCCTTGGTTTACAATTGAGTGTTTCGCGCACTCATCTTCTTAATCAGTCCTGGAGGAATCTATGAAGCTTACCCCTGGAAAACTTGCCGGTCTCAGAAAAGTCTCGAACGATCACGGCATAATCGCCGCCGCTGCGATGGATCAGCGCGGCTCGCTGCAAAAATCATTGGCCAAAGAAAAAGGCGGAGATGTCAGCGATGCCATGATGGAAGAGTTTAAGATCCTGGTCACTGAAGTTTTGACGCCCCATGCCAGCGCCATCCTGCTCGATCCCGAGTGGGGACTGCCCGCCTCGAAGCGCCGCGCCAAAAACGCCGGCCTGCTGCTCGCCTACGAAAAAACTGGATACGACAAGACGGGCCCCGGTCGTTTGGGAGATCTGCTCGATCATTGGTCGGCGCGGCGCCTGAAAGAAGCTGGCGCGGACTGCGTCAAAATCCTGCTTTACTACACTCCGTTCGATCCCAAGGATGTGAACGACAAAAAGCACGCTTGGGTGGAACGCATCGGCGACGAGTGCCGCGCCAACGATATTCCATACTTCCTGGAATTTGTCGGCTACCAGGAAGGCGCCGATGAAAAGGGATTGGACTATGCCAGGAAAAAGCCCGAGATCGTTACCGAGAGCATGCGCGAGTTCAGCAAAGATCGTTACGGCGTGGACGTGCTGAAAGTCGAAGTACCGGTCAACATGAAGTTTGTCGAAGGCACGAAGTCCTTCGGCGGTCAGAAAGCGTACACAAAGAAGGAAGCCATCGATCTGTTCCATAAAGCCGCGAACGTGGCCACCAAGCCCTTCATCTATCTATCCGCGGGGGTGAGCAATGCGGAATTCAGCGAGACGCTGGAACTCGCCGGCGAATCCGGAGTGAAGTTCAATGGCGTCCTGTGCGGCCGTGCGACCTGGAAAGACGGCATTCCGATCTACGCCAAGCAGGGCGCTGACGCATTCCGCAAGTGGCTCGAAACCGAAGGCGTGAAGAATATCAACAACGTCAACGGAAAACTCAAAGCCGCGACCTCGTGGCACTCGATCTACGGCGTCGAGCCGGTCCTGGCCAACGCGTAAGCCTGGCAGGTTTCGTGAGCGCGGGCCACTCGCCCGCGCTTTTTTCGTCTTCCGGAGAAAAAAGACTCTTCGCCTCAGAGTCTAACGGCCCGATTGTGTAAACAGTTGATCAAAAATGAAGCTTCTGAGCTCTCGCACGCCCGAAGTGTAGTAACCTATCCGACGAATCGTTCCTCTTCGAGTTTTTTCACTCTGCAGCGCTTCACCAAAATCTGGGGGGCTTCTTTGAATAAGAAATTTCTGACCGGGCTCATCTTGCTGCTCGCGAGTTGCGGCGTATCTCTGGCGCAAACCATCACTCGACTTAGTCACCAACCGCCTGACGGGGCGATC
>Ga0210389_10001571_pt1 | contig 18464 bp, 19 predicted proteins | sample IncBWH28OmetaG_FD_160127 | JGI IMG/M metagenome (GOLD analysis project Ga0210389, IMG submission 160127) | Forest soil microbial communities from Barre Woods Harvard Forest LTER site, Petersham, Massachusetts, United States - Inc-BW-H-28-O ...
AGCCCGTCTCACTGGACGACTGGCCCAACCTTACTTGACTCATCTGGAGCACAAGTGGAGCACAATAAGGCTTCCGAGAACTGCCTCATCGCTGCGATCGCATCGGGCGATGCGGTCTTGATGTAGTGGTTTTGTGTCGTTGCTACCGTGCTATGACGCAGAATTCTCTGGATCACCGGATCATCAACGCCTAGGCGATTCAAATTCGACGCCAAGCCTCTGCGGAAACCGTGCCACCCATGCCAAGTCCCAGCACGTTTGAGCGCGTCTTTCATTTCCCGCTGATAGCACGCATTCAAGTCGAGCGGATTTCCGACCGAGTTACGGAAAATCGGGCCCGCCACCGGATTGCCGCACTTTAGACGATGTGCAGAAAGCCGCTGGGCTAGTTGCGGAATGACTGGAACCGGCGCTTTGGATTTCGCTGTCTTGGGATCGCCGACCGTGTTCCGCCACACGGATCGAGTCACGTTCAGCCAACCGAGCGATTCCTCGTCCGGCGCCGGTTCATAGGACGGCCACGTAAGACCACGCACCTCTCCTAAGCGCAGCCCGGTGAAGGCCGCGGATGCCACAGCCGTTGCTGACGGCTCAGAAAGAACCTTCAGGCATCGCCCCAATTTCTTCGAGCGAATACGGTTTTGTCTCGGCACCGTTTGTGGCGAATGCAGGAATCTCCGCGAGCTTTACTGGATTCGCTCCGTCGAAATAACCCTGTTGCGCCGCATGTCGGAAGATACCGCTGAGGAAATTCCTCACATGCTTCAACGTGGTCCTGGAGATTTCGTGCTCGCGCCCGGTTTCCTCCAGCCACGCCTGCACATGATGAGTCCTGATTTCCCTAAGCCATTCAGCTTGGCACCGCGTCTTTAGGTAGTTCGACCACATCTGGGCGTACCCCCGGTATGTGGATGGTCTTTTTTGCTGCTTTCCGAACGGCAGATAGACGCGATCTACGAAATCACTCAGCTTCGTCACGCTGAGTGGCTCCGCTAAGTTTCGGTTAAGCGACTCCAGTTCTTGTTTGGCAAGATCTCGAACGCTCGCTTTTGTCTTGTGTTCCTTTCGTTCGGTGTAGTTACTTTTGCTCACAGCAGCTGCAGCTTGCTCCGAAAGGGGCGTGCCGTGGTGGTAAGCAATACCGCAGTTATGGAATGGGTGCCGATGGCTAGGCTGCTCACACCGGCCTGTCGATTCGGAAGTGATCAAAATCTTATGCGGAAACGTAGCCTCGACTCATCAAAGGGTGGCTCGTTGGCCGTGTCAGGATTCCTGAAGTCTCGATTGAGTGTCCTGAGTGGTGTCCCGAACTTGAAGAATGAGGTCACATCGCGTGACTTTTGGTGAGCGAGTGCGACTGTAACTAGTTGAGATTGCTGGGCATCGCGAGCGAACAGACAATTGCTAAACCGCGATAACTGAAAATCCCCCCTGACCAAGAACGGCGGTTTGTCACACCGCCATACACCGCAAGTCATTGAAAGGAGAAGTCTCAAGAAGGGTGGAGCACAGATGGAGAACATTTATGCGTTGCGGAGCGGCGCTGATGTACGGGCTTTCGTTTTGGACAGGGTAGCCGGGCGCAGGGTCTTCTGGCTAACGTCGAGTGCGAGTTTAGACAAGTTGAAAAACGGTGGCTGAGACAGACAATGGGCTACGCAGTATGGTTTTACGGTGGAGACGATTTTTCCTCCCTCCAATGCGTCTGTCCCGACCTCAATAACCACCTTCCTTGGGACGAAGCCTTCGATGTCAAATCGCGTGATAGGCAGCCACTGCTATTTCCACATTCCCTGTCTTCGAGGGTTGAGCAAGACTTCTGGGCTATGGACGACCCAGCCAGCTGTCTGCACGATTGGAAATTCACCGACCTCCCGCACACCGGAGTCTTTACAACAAAGCGCTTAATGAGCGGCGACGACCCCGTCACCCGCGTCTTTCATGATATCGAGGACGGCGCATGGAAGTTCCACGAGCCGGACGAATCGAAGACCGAAGACCTGACTTACGTCTGTTTTCACCACATAGTCGACAAGGACGCTACGATCGAGGGCTTGGCTGACCTGCCCATTGGGTGGTGCGCTTGGAGAAGAGATGTCACGGCTCCCTGGGTCAGGGAACTAACAGTGGATGACGCAGACGAAGAGTAGGCTCCAGCATTAGCCCGCCCACTGTCACTAACAGGCGTTAGCGCGTTTTGACCGCTGGTCAGTGAGCGTTATGGCGCCGTTGCGAGAGTTAACCTTACGCCCACAGCACGCATCCAATTCGCCGTTTAAGACGTTCCCGGTGCATTTCAGCGCTCGCAAAGATTTTGGAGGTTCCGTCATGCGCGAAAAACGTTCATCTGCACGTTGTCTACTCCTTCCTTTCGCCGGCTGCCTCGCGCTGGCTCTCGTAGCTCTTCCGGCATGGTCTCAGACTTACAAGGTGATCTATTCATTCACCCCTGAAGACGACTTAACCGCCGGATCGACCCTCGCACAAGACAAGCTGGGGAATCTCTACGGTGCTTCGTGGGAGAGCAAGCAAGAAACGTGTCCTGGGGATGTTGCCTGCGGGGCGATCTACGAGATCAGCCCGACAGGCGCAGTGACCGTGTTGCATCAATTCACAGGAAGCCCAGACGGAGCGTACCCCGATGCGGTAACAGTGGACGCAACCGGCACACTCTACGGCACTACCTATGATGGAGGAACGAGCACCTACCAATACTGCGGCAGCGCCGGGTGCGGCACCATCTTTCAGCTGACAAACGCTGGCGACGAGAGGATATTGCACAGCTTCGATGCGCCTCCGAAGGATGGCATCGTACCTCAATCCGGAGTGATTGTAGGCTCAAACGGCGAGTTATTTGGCACAACGACGTTTGGGGGAACGGGCGCGATCGGCGTAGAGGGCGACGGCACTATTTTTATGTACGCCAATTCCAAAGAAACCGTGCTGTACAGCTTCACGGATGAAACCGATGGCGGTCTGCCAAGCGCTGGCCTTCTTCTGCACGATGGAGCGCTGTATGGCACGGCACAGTTTGGTGGAACCGGTCCATGCGTAACATCGTTCGGTGGAGGCTGCGGTACTGTTTTCAAGTTTGATAAAAGCGGAGAAGACACGCTGTACGAGTTCCAGGACGGCGCGGACGGCGCTTCCCCCGCTGCCGGCTTGATGATCGACAAAGCGGGCAATCTTTACGGGACAACTGTGCTCGGCGGAGATCTCAACTGCAACTTAAGTCCAGGAGACCCTCCGGGTTGCGGCGTGGCTTTCAAGTTGTCACCGGCAGGTCACGAAACCGTACTTCACGCCTTTAGCGGTGCAGCCGATGGCGCGTGGCCCAGTGATGCAGTGGTGATGGATGCCGAGGGGAATTTATATGGTACGGCTTACTTCGGTGGCGACTTCAGGTGCAACCAACTCGGATGTGGAACCATCTTCAAGATCGACACGCACGGCAAGTTTTCCGTGATTCACACGTTCAAGGGCCCGGATGGCGCATTCCCTCGCGCCCTAATCGGCAACGGCCGCAAATTGTACGGAGTAACGAACGACGGAGGCACCGACAACAAAGGAGTAGTCTACGAATTGACGATCCAGTAACCAAACTCCAAAAAATTCCCCAAAGGTGCCCCATCCAAGCTCCGCTTAGGTGTGGTTTGACATCACGACCGGGCCAAATTCGGGCGCAGAGGGAACTTTCCCAGAGCATGTCTTGTGCAGCACCGTCTACTGACTCATTCCTGCGGCCGTAGCCTGCACGCCCACGATTACGCAGCTCGCGTTATCCCACTAGATAGTTATCGTAGTAACCTTGTCGGCTACCACACCGACCCGCAGGGCATTTCGGGCGGATTCCTGCGTCTGCCCAACAGTTCCATCGCCGCCTTTGAAGTACCGGGCGCAACTGTCAATTTCCCGGAGAGCATCAACTCGGCTGGAGCGAATCGCCGGCTACTATCAGGCCAACCGCAACAGCAGAATCCAACAGAGCATGGGTAAGATCACTTCCTTCTAACATGCTTCTGTCGAATCTCATCCCGCTAATCGACGTGACTTTTTCACCACCCACGCCTGTTAAGAAGAGTGATGAGTAGCCGGACGAGTGGATTCCTTAGTTTTCCTCCGTGACTTGAGACGTGCGGCACTGCTGAAAGGTCACCTATTGCGGCTTCGCGTGCTTTCACGCGCAGATTCCAGTCTCGATGGTGTCCGTGAATCTAGAAGATCACCTTCAGCGTGAACTGTGCCGAACGCGGGCCCCCTGGCGCGTAGAGTGCGCTTTGTCCGCTTCCACCGCTGCCGCCGCCCGCATCGAGGTTCGCCGTGGAACAAACTTTGCCAAAATCTGGATTGAGGAATCCGCCCCCGTAGGACCATAGATCATCGGGCGCGCACTGCGACCCTGGGAGTCCGAACATGGGGTGGTTGAACACGTTGAAGTATTCCGCACGCGCATCGAACTTGACCCGCTCGGTCAGGTTAAAACGGCGGCGTAGCGCGATGTCGGTCTGGTTGATCGAGTAGACGGTGCGCAGCCCGTTTCTCGGGAAGTCTCCCGTCTGCCCTGTGGGTGGTTGCGAAAAGGCAGCCGGATTTAGCGCTTTGCCGCTCGGCTGGCTCCGATCAGGAATCCAGAACGGTTGGCCGGGCACGACATCGACCTGAGCGTTATAGAATCCATCCACGGGCGATACCCTCCCGATGGTAATGTTGATCGGCGGCGCCGACATCACGCGCACCAGGCCGTCCACCGCCCATCCCCTCAGGATCGCGTTGCCAACACCGCCCCATGAAGGTGCGGGCACCTCATAAGAAACGGCCCCGGCGATAGATTGCCTTACGTCATAGTCGGAGGGCGTCAATGATGGCAGCACGATCTGGCTCACGCTCTCCGCGAGCAGTCCGCTCGCGTTGGTGGAACTGAGATCGCTTGATTTCGCGAGATTGTACGACACGACCCCCTGCAGGCCGTGAGACATGCGGCGCTGGAACTGCACCTGCAAGGCATTGTAGTGGGAGTATCCGGCGTTCCGTACGGTAGTGACCGCGACTTGGCCGTTCGAGGTTATGAGCGACGGAGGAATGACTATATCCCCCCGCACGAGTCGTTTGCCATCGGACCCAAGGTAGGTTGCGGTCAGCGTCTGGTTCGCCCCGAGTTCCCGCTCAATGGCCGCATTCCACTGCAGGGTGTACGGGAGTTGCAGGTTCGGATCGATCGCGGTTGTAAAAAGCACGTTCGAGTTGAATGTGGTTGAGAGTGGTGGGGGCTGGAACGCCGGTAGAGTTACATTGAAGGAGAGGTCATTGGAAATAAACTCCTCGCGGTGATATGGGAAGTCACCGATAGCTAAGCCCGCGTACCCATAGCCCAGGTCGTAGAAGAGGCCTAACCCTCCTCGCACTACCGTCTTCGGGGTAACTTGGTATGCCGCGCCGATGCGAGGAGCAAAGTTGCGATACCTCGTGTGCCAGAGGGCACCCGGCACCGCTGTGATTGGATTCGAGTCGAAGATTCCCTGTATTTCATAAAGCGGCTGGCCTTGGGCGGACGAAACCGGCGGGGTGTTGATCTCCCACCGCAACCCGTACGTCAGAGTCAGATGACTCGTCAGTCTCCAAGTGTCCTGAGCAAAGAGCGAATAGTTGTTCACCTTCACGGAAAAAGGGTCGCCGCCGCTCAATAGAATCGAGCCCGTGGTCCCTGCCACCAGGTCCGTGTAGGCCGGAAAAACAGCATATCCCGTACTCTCCAAGACCTGGGGTTTAGGTGCCGATAATCCATACCGAACTTGAATTGATGCACGCCGACGGCCCAGGAGAATGTGTCCACAAAATTGAGTTGCCGTTGGACGTTGGAATAGTTCGTCCCCTCCCGAACATCCTCGCCAGAGAAGAAAGCGAAAGAGACCAAGGCCTGACCTTTATCAGGGCTAAACGGGGACGAGGGAGGAAACAGCACAGAGGTGGGCGGCGCTTCGCCACCATGAAAATTGCTGAGGGAATTAATGTAAGTGCCAGTGTTTCGGCTCCAGTTCGCTCGGAAGTCGTTCACTTTGGTGGGAGCCAGCAACATGGTAGCTCCAACTGTAAAGGAGTCGGTATTCACGTGGTCATAACCTAATTCCTCCCAGTAGCGGGTCGCGTCATACGATGGCGCGTGGTTATAGCGTGCAAACAGAGTGATTCTGCTGGTCAGATGGTGGTCAATCCGGATGCTGGTTGCGTTGAGAGAAGAAGGATTCGAATAGGCGACGGTGAGGTTCGCCCGGCATGGATTGGTGACGTTATCGCATGTAGGGTCGATGACAGGAGCATTCGGATCGGGAAGCGGCAATGCTTTGAGAATTGTTTGATAGACTGGCGCGGCCGCTGCGCGGGCGGACGCCGTCAGGAGCGCGTCAGAGGCCGTCTGCGGTTGCCGCAACCGCAAACCTTCGTAGGAAAAGAAGAAGAACGTCTTGTCCTTTAGGATCGGTCCGCCCACCGTCCCGCCAAAGTCATTCTGGCGCAGCGGCGGCTTGGGAAGTGGGGGCGCATCAAAATAGTTGCGTGCGTCGAACAGATCGTTCCGCAGATAGTCAAAAACACTGCCGTGGAACTGATTGGTACCGGACTTCGTTACGATCGAGATCTGCGCACCGGGCGTGCGCCCGTATTCCGCCGCATAGGATGAGGTTTGGATCCGGAACTCCTGCATGGCATCGACGGATACTAATCCGTTGGTGCCGCCTTGGGCCGTAAACGCGGGTAGTGCGCCCCCCATCGACTGCCCCAGGCCACCGATCACCACTCCGAAATTCGCACTCACCCCATCGACCATGAAATAGTTCGTGTCCGTGTACTGTCCATTCGCGCTGAACTGGCCTTGCCCGAGATTTTGCGAGGTAAACACGACCCCGGGCGTCAGGGCGATTAACGACTGAAAACTGCGGCCGTTCAACGGCATGTTGTGCACGAACTGCTGGTCGACCACCGTGCTGACCGCAGCGGAATCCGTTTGTAACAGGGGCGTTCCTGCGACGGTGGAGGTTTCTGAGATGGAACCAAGGGCTAGCTTGAAATTCTCGTTGACGGCGTCTTGTACGTAGAGCTGCAGGCTGGGCTGGACGACGGTGCGAAAGCCCTCCTTCTGAATGGTCAGCCGGTAAGTAGCGGGACGCAGGTCAGGGATAACGTAGATCCCGTCCTGGTTAGTGGTGGTGATGGTCGAGGCGTTGGTCTCGAGGTTGGTGATCTTGCATTCGGCGCCGACAATTACGGCGTCGGTTGGGTCCGTTACCCTGCCAGAGATCCGAGCACCTTCGGTTTGTGCGAAGGCCGCCCAGGCGGTAAGTAGAAGAATCAGGACGAGCGCCGCGTACTTCATCAGAATTCTCTTTTGGGGGCTCGCACAGCGCAGTTCGTTGCGCTCAGTGCTTAAGAACGGAGGAGTCTATTCGGCCAATGGAAGGAAAGGAACTGTACAAACTGACAGTTGCGCCAGGAGGTCACGCTGTGCATGTCGCTACGGGTGGTTGGCCTCGCCCAGGTAGGCGTAGAGCATCTTCTGTGTGGTGGGTTCCATGACTCCAGTCGCAGGCTCTGACGTAACAAATACAGCACTAATCTGTTTCACCAGTTCGGGATTGTCAACCCTCAAGACCCAACGCCCTGGAGCTTTGGCATCGGCATGCAGAAATCCCAAACTGCGCGACGAGTTCTTTCCGGAGTCCGCCACTGCCCAGACTTGGAAGCTGCGCTTCGTGGCTTGCGCTGGATTCAAATCGAAGGCGTAAAACGTGAGCGACTTCCCCTCTGTCAGGAAAACACGTCCGAAGGCGTCGGCGGGGTTGCCGTTGGGATCGGTGTCGCGAACATCAATCACGTGCAAGTCGCGGGCCGCCAGAAGTTCGCGGACATCCTTGCCAGCCGCCGCAAGTTGCCGTTCCATATCGAGTGTGGCACTGGCGATCCGTAATTTATTAGAGAGTTCGTTAATACGAGTCTGCTGCTCCACCAGAGCGGCTTCGTCGTTGATGCGCAATTGGCTGCTGCGCGCTGCTTCGTCTCGCGCCTCTGCGAGCACTCTCTCCTGGTTGCGGGCTTCCTCCGCTAATTGCGCGTTCTGGCTGGAAGAGTGCTCACCGTTGCCCCGCAGGGTCTCGGCGGTTGTGGCAATGTCCGCTAGTTGTCTACGCAGATTTTGAATCTCGCGTTGTTCGGCCGCAACCGACTCGCTTAGCTGAGACCTGCTCGCAGCAAGCGCGGAGTTTTCCCGCTTGAGCTCCGCGATCTGCTGCCCTGTAGCACTGTTCTTCACCCGCGCTGTGTCTGACGTCTCGCGAAAATGGTACACCGCAAGACTAACCGCAATCACGATCAACAAAGCAATAGGGGGCAGCATGATTAGCGGACGGAAGTACCACGCACCTGATCGGGCAGAAGTCTCAATTTCGCGGGAGAATATCAGACCGTCGGCTCGTGCCCGGCGAAGAAAACGCTGCCGAGAATAGGGCAGCGGTTTAGACCTCATCGCCCCCAGCTTCTGATGAAGAGCTCCCTGGGTCTGTGGCACATCCCGAGTGACGAAACTGCACCACTTATCGTAGTCAAACCGGCAATCGCCGCATTCCCTCATATGTGCCTTGAAATCAGCGAAATCCGCGCCCTCCAGAAGGCCGCCAGCCGCGAGGGCACAAAGCTCTTCATAACGCTCATGCTCAGGCATCCCTCTCTTTTGGCTCTCAGGCACACTTCCCCCTGTCGGTGGGTTCCGTGTCGGCTTCGCCCGAGATGAAAGAACGCATTCGCTGGAGCCCGCGATAATAATGATGTCGGACATTCGCGTATGAATCTCCGGTTCGGTCCGCAATTTCACGCATGGAAAGGCCTTCGTAGCAGACCATTTCGATCACGGACTTCTGCGCCTTCGATAGAGCGGCCATACTCTGGCGAACCAACTCCTTGGTTTCTGGCGAACTGAGGCCGAGCGTTGCGTGAGCTTCCGTGGGCCGAGTTTCCAGTTCCTCCGCTTCCATGTTCCTATAAAAGTCCCGGCCTTGAAGATGCTGTCGGCGGTTGAAGGCGCGGTGGTACGCGTACTGCATTAGCCACACTTTAGTATTGCCCTTGCCGGGGTCGAATTGTGCCACTGCGCGATAAACATCCAGAAAAACCGTTTGCGTAACGTCTTCCGCCTCACCTGCGTCGCGGACAATCTTCAGTGCGATGCTCAGGACCAGCTTCTGATAGCGATCGAAGAGGACAGCGAGCGCGTCGCTCTTTCCTTCCTGCAAGCAGGCCATGAGCTGCTCGTCAGTCATGCGTTGCAGTTGCGCCGACGACGGCGGTTCCCCGTGAAGAACACTTGGGTTAATGGAATCCAGGCAGACACTCACTGCAACTCACAAATCAACGTGAGTTACGGAGAGTCTACTACCGAACAGCGCCGGAAATATCTTTTTCATCAGGTTGGCACAAAAGCCCCATTAGCGTTGCATACACGTACAAGAACCTGTCCGAGCAGAATCTCGGAATCTCAAAGTGGGACTGGGGTTGTCTTATGCATTGCGAATTATGCCGGTCGCGCAGTCAGGCGGAGTTTACTGCTGAGATGATGATCCACTTCAGCGGCCTTAAGAATATTGATTATCCGGGCGTTCCAGCATTCCCGAAGATTTTGATCTGCTTGGATTGCGGCTTTTCACGGTTTGTCATGACGCAGGCCGAATTGCCGCGTCTTAGAAAGCGTTGCGCGACAAGGGATCCCCAGCCTCTTCAGGGGTTCAGAATTGCGGAAATCGCACTCCGTGCGGGTTGACCAGTTTAGTCGCGCGAATGCATAAATCCCAAGGGATTCGCTCCCTTTGATGGGAGCTGAAATGGCAAGATCCAGCACCACGTTCGCCATGCTACGGCAAAGGTGTGCGAGGTCTAAGGAGACTAAGAGATGACCAGCCGTCCCCGCATTTTGATCGCCGACGACCATATCCTGGTGGCCGAGTTGTGCAAAAGACTTCTTGAACCCGAATTTGATGTCGTCGGAACGGTAAGCGACGGTCGCGCCTTGGTGCGTGCCGTCGGCAAACTGAAGCCGGACGTGATCGTCGTAGATGTCGCCATGCCCATCTTGAATGGCCTGGACGCGGGGCAGCAGGTGAAACAAATCCTGCCTGCCGTTAAGTTGGTCTACCTCACTATGAACCCCGATGCGGACGTGGCCGCCGAAGCTTTTGCGCGCGGCGCCTCCGGTTACCTGCTTAAGACCTGCGCCGCTGCTGAGATGGTGCTTGCGGTTCGGGAGGTGTTGCGCGGTAAATCGTACGTATCACATGGCCTGTCGCGAGACGCGATCGATTACTTGCGCTGGCAGCGTAAGAAGCTGGTCCGAGAAGAGGAACGGCTGACGGATAGGCAACGTGAAGTGCTGCAGTTGCTGGCCGAAGGAAAGGTGATGAAGGAAGTCGGGGCCGTCCTGAACATGTCGGCCCGAACAGTCGCGTACCACAAGTACCGGATGATGAACGTGCTTGGTGCCAAGAGCACTGCCGAACTGGTTAAGTATGCCGTCAGGAACCACATGGTGGCCGCTTAAGATCGGAAGGACTGCCCCAGCCCGCCTTCGGCTATTTGCCAGCTAGTCGACTGTCATTGAGTCTGCGGGGACAGGATCCGGCTTTGGAGCAGGCTTACTCCGCCTGCACCTGTATCGCGGGCGGCTGCCAAGTGCCATCGCCCGGAGGAAGAATTGACGGCGGGGTCTCTTTCGGCCAATACAGCCGCATCACCAGATAGATTGGACCGTCGGGCGCGGGCAGCCAGTTTGCCTTCTTGTCTGCTGACGGGGCATCCTTTCGGATATAGATTGCCAGGGAGCCGTCGGCGCTCTTCTTCAGGACCGGCAGCATCGGGGAGTTGATTAAGTAGCGGTTGATTGGATTCTGAATCAGCAACTGGGTCTTTCCATCGTACATCGTGACGGACCAAAATGCGTTCACGGGAGGGTATTGTCCGGCAGCAAAAGTCAGCGTGTAATTGTGCTTGCTGCCATCAAGGGGCTGCCCGTCGCTGGCGGCTTTAGCCGCGGGATACATAGCTTCAACCGCGTCATTGCCGTAGATACCAGCCAACGCTGAGCCAGCCCTGAGCAGGTAGTTGCCGTTGTAGAACGCGCGGTTGCCGAACGCGGCACCGACGATCCAACCGTTGATGTCTTTGCCGATGTTGAGTTTCGCTTTCTCAATCGCCTCATAACCTTCCTTGACGGCTAAGCCTAGCTCGCCCTTTTGCATCTCAGAAAGCTTCGTTAAATCGAAGGGTTTTCCGGCTTCGATTCCGACCGCTGCAAACTTAGCCCGCAGCGCACTCTCTTCAGGAGGCGTTGGGCAGAACTGCAGCAGGAAATTCAAATATTTAGGAAAGTCCAGCTTGAACGCATCATCCGTGAACTTCGGGAAATCAGGAGCGAGTAAAGAAGCTGGTGGTGGCTGATGGGTGAACGCGGACAACGTCTGTGCTTTATAACCCGCTTGAATCTTCTTCACATTCTCCATGTCGCTCGGGTTAAACAACTGCGTGCGGATGACGGCGAGGGAGAACTGCGTCTCTGATGGAAAGACCTTCTTGATACCGGCAGGCGTTGTACCACTCCAGCCCGGCCCTGAAACCATGTAGCAGCCCGGGTCGTTTCCGGTTGCGCGGCTGCCGATGTACGCGTAGTTCTGTGAATACAGGTCGGCTATTTCGAACGTGTAGTAACGACCCTTCTCGACCTTGGGAACACACAGAACGACGGGCTCGGCACGCAGGTCCATTTGCACCAATGAATAAGGTGTATCGCTGTTCGGTGTGACGATGCTGGTGTCCTTATAAGTGAAGACCCGAGCCTCGTTGAGGACTGTGTTAAACGGCCCTTTGTACTGCGAGTTCGTCGTGTCAACATTGAACTGGTACAGCGCCTTGTACGCAGCAATCATCGGAAAAGCATAAATGTACGCTTCCTGATAGACGTCTTTATTGGACACGGCCTCCCGAACCGGGCCGTTTTCCTTGTTGCAGGAAACGGCGGCCAGAGTCGAAACTAACGCGATAGTGAACAACACCGACTTGATCTTCATAACTTCGTTGCAACTTCCTTCCTTGAAATCTGTTCTTGAAGACTTCGGTTGCACGCGGTCCGTCCGCGTGATCTTCGAACGTTTATCTTCAAACATGCAAACCAGCGCACAGGGACACTGTATAAGCACCGTGCAGCACCGCCAACTGGCACAATTGCCAGTTGTCGTAGAGCGATTGTGTTCATAAATTCGCCTAATCACACCAGTGCGTGTGGTGGGGAATGACTTACTCCACCCGTACGCAATGAGAGTGGACGCGACTTAAGACTGCCTTCTCCTGACGCACGGAAAAAACACGGATCATTCATTTCAGCGGTTGGAGAAATTTATGAAACTCAAAGCTAAGCTTATTTCCATGCTGCGGCTGCACTGGCCGAAGGAGAACCCCACCTTCCATTATCGATGGCACGTGGAAGCCGCCATCCATAATGCCGAGAGCGTGACTGAAGTTTGTGTAAGAAGTGGGGGCTCGTCCCTTTGGACGTAGCGTCCCGGAGGTGCTGCCGACAGCACTCCGGTAAATTTCCTCAAGCTGGGCGAAAAGGGTTTAGCAATCTTCTATCAGGAAGGTTTACGTGGGCGTTCTTGACATTGTCTCGTTTCTGATCCTCGCGATCTTAATCGTGGGCGCGTTGTCCCTGATCCTGATTATCGCCGCCATACCTGGCGTGCTGGCGAAGAAACGCCGCAGTCCCTGGGCGGAAGCCATCAACGTTGCGGGATGGATCGGGGTCCTTTTGCCGCCGATATGGATGCTGGCGTTGATTGCTGCGTTTGTACGTCCGCCGGTCGGCGAGGGCGCGCAAATCGCAATCAGCCAGGACGAGACCACCGAACTCGCTATGACGATTGCGAACATCTCGGAACGTCTCGCCATTCTGCAGAACAACATTCACGCTCTAAACTCGGGCGTTGCAGGTCCAGGGGGAGGCGTACACCCATGATCGTGGGGGTCCTTGTTATTGTCTGGGTCTTCGTACTCAGAACCCTTTATCAAAAGAAATTGTTGGAGGACCGTCAGAAAGCCGGCCTCGTCACCCCTGGACCTGCCAACTTTGATGCGCTCAAGAAATCACTCGTAGAAATTTCTCAGCGGCTCGCCGCCGCAGAAGCCGACTATCAGCAGTTTGCCCGCCGCATGGGAGGACAACGCTAATGATTGCGATCCTCGGAATCGTCTATTGCCTAGGCGCCTACCTGGTCTTCATCAAGTTTCGACTGCTTAAGTTCAACCTCTTTTGGCAGATCGTTGTCGGAGTCGTTGGATTCTTCGGACTGCTAACTATTCTGTACGGTATGAACTACACGCAGCCGTTTTCAATTGGCACAACTGTTTCCGGGCTCACGACGCAAGTTGAGGCGCGGGTGCCAGGCAAGGTCATCGAGGTCGAGGTCAAAGACAATGCCTCGGTAAAAAAGGGTGATGTGCTCTTCAAGATGGACCCTCAACCCTACGTAGACGAGCTACATCATTCCGAAGCCTCCTATGCTGAGGCTCAGCTCAGGACTTCTACTGCGATTCTTCAGGACACCCAGACGGTGAACGCTGCTCAGGCGCAAGTGCAAGCCGTTAAGGCGGAGATTCTGGCGACCCAGGCCACCATTCGCGCGGAAGAGTCTAACCTTGCGTTGCAGAAGACACGACTCAAGGAATATACCGCGCTGAAAAGCAAGAACGCCGGCAGCGAATTCGAGGTGGAGAAGTACGAGACGGACGTGCAAACGACGTCTGACCAGATCGCGGCGCGGAACCAGCAATTGGCTGCCCAACAACAGCAACTGCTCGCGGCCCAGGCTCAACTGGTTCAGGCGCAGACTGCGCTGCATGAGGCTATTAACATACAGCCGGATATTCTGGCCGCAGCGAAAGCTGAAATGGCGCACGACCAATGGAGTCTTGATCAGACAACCGCAGTCGCTCCGGATGACGGCTACGTTACGCAAGTTACTCTTCAGCCGGGAACGATGGTTTCCGTCGGGCCGGTCATGGTCCTCGTAAACCAGCGGAATAGTGTCCTTCTCAAAGTTACAGTCATGCAGAACTACGTCAACGTCGTCAAGCCCGGCGAAGAAGCAGAGGTGGCGGTTCCGGCACTCCCCGGCAAAATCCTGCTCGCGAGAGTGGTGACTGTCGAAAGAGCCACCGGGAGCGGTGCACTTTATCCCGACGGCAGGCTGAAGAGTTCTTACGAGCCGGCGCCGCCCGACCGTATGTTCGTCGTTCTTCATCTCAAAGAGGAATTAAAGGGCGTCGTTCTTCCAGTCGGCTCCAGCGGATGGATCGCAATCCGCGGTGAGGATTGGAAAGATGTCTTCATAATTCGGCAGATCATGATGCGTTGGTACACATGGTCTAACTACGTCTTTACGGGCTACTGAGCCGCCTGGCTACGCGCTAAAGTATGAGGGAAATCGCTAAGCACATTTTCCGCAATGCATCACTCGCATTGAGTACCGCGATTTTGCTATTGCTCCTGAGCGCGTGCGCGGTCAAAAAGCCGCCAACCACCGCCCGAGCCATCAAAGATTCTCTTCCTGACACAACGACCATCCCCGCAAACTGGACCAGTCCCAATACGAGTTCAGCGTCGGTTGAGACGGGATGGCTCAAAAGCTTTAACGATCCCCAGATGGAAGCGATAGTGGCTGAGGCTCTGAAGAACAACCTCGACCTGCAAGCGGCAGCGACCAGGATTATAGTGGCAGCAAATATCGTTACCGAGGTTCGCGCCCAGATGTTGCCTATTATTGGCGTCACGGCGACCCCTTCCGCTACCGGTCTCTATAGTGAAGCGGGTGGCTTTCTGGGAAAGAGGCGTAAGAGCGTGAAAAACACCACCACCATCTTGGGTGCCGCCTCTTGGGAGCTTGATATTTGGGGAAAAATTCGATCGGAGACAGCGGCGGCTAGGCAGGGGCTTGCCGCTACCCAAGCCGACTATCAGTACGCCCGCATGTCGTTGGCGGCGACGACTGCGAAGGTCTGGTACCTGGCGACCTATGCCCACATCTTGCAAAAGTACGCGGAAGAAAACATCAAGACCAGTCAACGACAACTGGACATAGCGATCGCGCAGTTAGAGGTAGGGAAGTCGGAGCAGCAGCAAGTTGATCTCGCGCAGGCGCAGTTGGCCGAGAATCAGGCCCAATTGGCGCAATTCACCGATTCGTATCTGCAGATTGTTAGAGGACTGGAGGTGCTCCTCGGGCGCTATCCTTCTGCGGAACTCAAGACTGCGGCTGCCCTCGCCGCAGTGCCACCACCTGTACCCGCCGGTCTTCCAGCGCAGCTCCTAGAGCGCCGACCGGATGTGATGGCTGCGGAGTTCTCCTTTAATGCAGCCTTTCACCTGGTGCAGACAGCCAAAGCTGCGCGGCTGCCCAGCATTACCCTGACCGGCGCAGGCGGGTATACGACCAACGCGCTACTACAGGACCTTCGCTATAAGCCTTGGTTGTGGACGGCTGCGGCAGGCGTGCTGGCTCCGATTTACACGGGGGGCTATCTGCAGGCTGAGGTCAAGATCGCGGATCAGAACCAGAAAGCTGCCCTCGCGCTCTATGGCCAAACTGTGCTTCAGTCTTTTGATGATGTCGAGGTCACCCTGACCAATGAGCGCTACCTGAAAGACGAGGAGAAAGATGCGACCGACGCCTTGAAGGATACGAAAGACGCGTTGGATCTCGCGATGGTAAAGTACGACATTGGTCAGACGGATCTGTCTCCGGTGTTGCAACTGGAAAATGTGGTGTCAGCGAGCCAGATGGCCGCCACTGCCGTAGAGCATGAACTCATCGTCAACCGCATCAATCTTTATCTGGCATTGGGCGGTGCGTTTTAGGCTAAACGAGACGCAGTGTGTGGAGAACTGATTAACGTTCGACACTTGTGGCTTGGATTCGCACTCTCGTGCCGATGAGCAGACCTCAAACCCACCCGGCATTCAGAAAAGCGGGCCGGACAGATTGATCTGGAACAAACTGTTCGTTGGCGCGGCACGTGGGGTCGTCCCTGTGAGTTCGTAGCGCAAGGTGAGCCGGTATTTCCAGATCGTCCTCGCCCTGCTGAACGACACGCCGGGTCGAAAGCCGTTTGCGGCATTGTGCTGCGAAACGTGATTGACGAAGGGCTTAGCGATCTTCTATCAGGAAGGTTTGTTGTGGAGGATTTTGAATCGTTTCCGCGGGTCAATAGCTCGATCTTGGAAAAATGGCCGGTCTTGCACGTCGTCTACGAGGTGGCGGACGGATTACAAGCGGTTCAGAAAGCGCAAGAACTTAAGCCGGATTTGATTCTCCTTGATATCGGACTTCCAACCCTGCATGGAATCGGCGTCCTGTAAAAAGTTGCAGCCAAGAAATGAAGGGTACCTTGGATCTTTGATTATTTCGCTCCAAACTCGTGTTGCGCACTTCTTCCTGAATCGGAAGGAGCGCTTTGAATCCCAACTGCTTTTTCTTCTCGCCGTCGCTGCCTTCCTTGTTCGCATCTGGGGGATTTCCAAGATGCATTTCTGGGATGAGATGGTTTACCTTCAGAATGCTCAAGTCATCTGCTGCGGCAAAATCAACTACTCCGAATTAGCCTTTCGTCCCCCTCTAATCTCGCTAATCTACGCCGGCGTGTTTCTGCTCTGGCACCACATCTACGCAGCCTGTATTGTCACGGCATTTCTCAACGCTCTCGGCCCGGTCTTCCTTTATCTCGCCGGGCGTCTGTCGGTGGGTCGCTTGCCAGCTGCAATTGCTGCTCTGTTGCTGGCATTCTCACCGTTTTTCGTGGGCGTCTTTCCTGATGGATTTGCAAGCGATGATACGGGCAATAGTCTGTTGACGGACTCGCCGGCGCTCACCTTGTTACTAATCGCATTCTGGCTTTTACTCCGAGCGCTTGACCGCCCGAGCGCCCCTCGTTTTGCCTGGGCCGGGCTCACCCTGGCGCTTTCAATCCTCATGCGTTTTGGCACACTTCCTATTGTCGGCATTCTCTTGTTTCTGCCTCTAACCGCAAAACGAGGCTGGAAAGCGCTGATATCCTGCGGGGTTGGGCTCCTGGTTGGATTGGCGCCCTATCTGCTCTGGTCCCGGCTGAGTTTCGGAGCTTTCTTTTTTACCCTTCACGCCGGCTGGACTCACGCCGAGGAGTCGGAGGAACCCATCTTTTTTTACCTCCGAAATTCCGCCGCAATTCTCACGCCGGTGGCCTTGTTTGGAATCGTCATAACCGCCACATCATGGCTTTGGCGCCCCTTTGGTGCTATTCCTTCGCGGCCCCGACTACCCGCAGCTTTTCCCTCCAAAATCTCTCCGCTTGTTTTGCAGGCTTTTCTCTGGATGTGGCTTCTGATGGGGCTTGTCTTCTTCAGCGCCATGCCGCACAAGGAACCGCGTTACATCCTGCCGATTGCCCCTCCATTTCTGCTGCTCGCCGGCTCCGGCCTGGCGCTCTGTTGCACCTTACCCAGCAGACCGTTCCGAGGTGTGGGAGCGCTGCTTGTCGCCGCTTTCCTGCTTTTGACGTTCCTTCCACTCCGCGAGCGGTTCAGCAGTCCATTCATTGATCCCGGCGACCCGGTGGAGATGCTCGCATCTCAGTACCTTCAGACGGGTCTTCCCCCCCGGACCATCCTTTACATGAGCTTCAACTACCCCGCTTTCGCCTTTTACACCAGTTATCGCATCCATGAACTTTCTGCAGTCGGTCCTGCCCTTTACAGCGACATCGAGCAGATTCCTCCCGGGGAAGTCCTCATCGTCTATCGCAAGACCGATGAAGTCTGGGAACCCGACATCGGTTGGGTGGATGCGAATCCGAAATTCCAGCGCATGCGTGATTTCTCCGCATTTGTGATATACCGCCGCTTAGCGGAAGCCCGTCACTAGCACAGCGCTCTTTGTTTTAGCTCCCGTTATGCGCCAGATCCCGCCCGCTGCCCGCGTCGCCCGCAGCGCCGGTTCCTTTCAAAATCGTCCAAGTGCGTTGGCCGGGGGACCGGGGGAGTAGCGGCTACTTAATCGTTCGTCGTCCAACTATCGGTCTGGAAATCGTAAAAGAAGACTCCGTGGAACATAGCAGCCGGCAGTACAGGGTCGGACGTGTTGCGTCATACCCGAAGTGCTTCGCCCCTCTCGACTTATCTCTCTCATACTGCACATCGAGTCTTTCGAGACTTACGTCCTCTGCCGCCAGCAACCGAACAGTCCGTCGCATCATCCGCCAGTCATATTCGTATGCAGTTCCACAAAGTGCGCATATCTGATAGTGGCGGCCACTGGCGTCGAGCCGTGGCCAAGTGAACCTATGCGAGCAACCTCGTCCGAAAAACCGTTTCAGAAAATTCATTGCTTCACCCCTTCGTTGCGACTTCT
>Ga0210389_10001572_pt1 | contig 18453 bp, 15 predicted proteins | sample IncBWH28OmetaG_FD_160127 | JGI IMG/M metagenome (GOLD analysis project Ga0210389, IMG submission 160127) | Forest soil microbial communities from Barre Woods Harvard Forest LTER site, Petersham, Massachusetts, United States - Inc-BW-H-28-O ...
CGCAGGCGAATAGCGCCTTCACTTCGGCGCTCGTCACTCAACCCCAGGCGCTCATCAGCCACCTTGCCGCTGATGGCACCGGGTACATGTACACGGGTCCGCTTGGTGGCACGGTCCTCCAGGCCAAGGTGACGAAGGATCCGAACGGCCAATCAATAATAACGACTCGTACCTACCTGACTGGCACTTCACTCTCGACCGGTATGGGCGTTGCCGACGACCTGACCTATCCCGGCGGCAATGGCGGCGGATCGCTGATAGTCATGACCGATCCAACGGCGGTGGGCCTGGCAGCCCAAGGCGTGATGACGCGCCTCCCGCTCTGCGAAGACATGCCGTAGGCCTTCACAATTGGCCTGAGACCTCCGGGTCTCAGGCCAAAACTTTCAGACAATCTCATTTTCGTAAGCGTCTTCGAATTTCGCAACAGGGGCTGTTGCGCGAGACCGGCCGAGTCTTGCCTGTCAGCACCCGATTTCTCTCCACAACTCACACTTAAATTTGGGGATCGCCCATGTTTTATCTCTCCTCAAACGAATCTCGCATCCGCCAAAAAGAGGCGCAGAATGCGCGGAACAACCGGGCTGAAATCGTCAAAGCCCACTCGATCGGACAGGTCACCCGCCGCGATCTCTACAAGTGGGGCTTGCTGACGGCGACCGGCCTGGCCTTGAAGAACGGCCTCAGCCCGTTTGCGCGCAGCGCCTACGCCTCGGTGCCGACCGGAACGCCGTCGAGCCCGCTGTACTGGGTACAGAAGTATACGCAGCCCTTCCGGCGGCTGAACCTGCAAACACCCGTTCCAATGACGAGCATCCCGTCGAGCGATCCGTCGTCAACGAATGATTGCGCGTTTCCGGCCCAGCTCGGCGAGCGGCCCTCACGTCGCCTGTCCTATCACACCGATTTCACCGCAAACCCTTCCAACAATACTTTCCGAAACCCGCTAACGGGCAGAGGGCCCATCGAAGGGCGGCCGCCGGGCGAAATCTTCGCGCATCAGCGTTGGAACGAATTCAATCCCAAGAAGGGCTACATCATGTCCTGGGCGCCGATTGCGCCCAACAGTGGGTTCCATCCTAATTTGCCCGCGCAGCAGCCCAACAGCATTTGGACGTATGGTTCGGGCAACACCAAACAGGGAACGCTGCCGCCGTTTCTCATCAAGCTGCGCTACAGCGAGCCGGTTACCTTGCGCGTCTACAACAACACGCCGGCGGATCGGACGCAGAACAACGGCTTTGGCCGCAATGAAAGCCAGTTGCACTTCCACAACGCGCATAACGGCGCGGAGAGCGATGGTGCCGCGAACGTTCACCACTTCCCCGGCACGTTCTACGATTATCGCTGGAGCACGACGCTGGCGCGCCGCGACAAGATCAATACCCAGGCGACCGATCCGCGTGCCTCGGGGCCGGACGGCAATGGCGGACTGATTAACGTCGCCGGCGACTGGCGCGAGATCCAGGGCACGATGTGGGCCCACGACCACCGCTTCTTCTTCACCGCCGAGAACGTCTACAAGGGCAATCTCGGTATGGTGAACATGTACAGCGGACTTGACCGGGGCAACGAAGAGCTCAACGACGGCGTCAACCTACGTCTTCCCAGCGGCAGGTTGCTCGACTACGGCAACACCGATTTCGACGTGAACCTCGTCATTTCGGATGCCGCCACCGACCAGAGCGGACAGCTGTTCTTCGACATCTTCGATACCGATGGATTCCTGGGCGACATGGCGCTGGTGAACTTCACCTACGCCCCGGTCATGCAGGTCTTGCCCCGCAAGTACCGGTTCCGCATCCTCAGCGCCGGCATGTCGCGGTTTATCCAGTTGCAGCTCGCCGACTCCAGCGGCAACGCAGTGCCATTCCTGCAGATTGCCAACGACGGCAATCTCTTCCCCAATCCGATTCCGCTGACCTCGCTCGATCAGCAGGGTACCGCGGAACGCTACGACATCATCGTGGACTTCTCGACCTTCAGGATCGGGGACAAGGTCACGCTGGTGAACACGCTGCACCAGACCGACGGCCGCATGCCCGACAAACAGCTCCCATTGAACCAGGCGCTGGGCGGCACGAAGGACGATCAGGCGTGCGGCGGCATCATGCAATTCCAGATCGTGAGCCAGCTGGAGAGCGTGGACGTTCCAGGCTACATCCACCGCGCTACCGATCCTGACAAGAGCATTGTGCCGAGCGTGCTGACCCAGCAAATTCCGATCGTGGCTCCCGTTCGTGAACGCATCGTGGAATGGGGCAGGGCCGGCACGGGCGATTCGGTGCAGCCCAACGGTCAGTGCGTCCCGGATTGCAACGAAGCCAATGGATTCCCGTGGACGGTCAAGGTGAATGGCCAGGCTGCCCACTCGATGAACGCCAACCGCGTCTCGCTGGTCTATCCGAAACCGGGTGACGTCGAACATTGGACCTACATCAATGGCGGCGGCGGCTGGGATCATCCGATCCATCTTCACTTCGAAGAAGGTATCACGATGAACCGCGGTGGTGCTCCGTTCCCCGACTCGGAGAACTTGAAGCGTAAGGACGTCTGGAGACTCCGGCCGGGCGGCCGCGTCCAGTTCCAGATCCAGTTCGGTGAATATGGCGGCTCTTATGTCAACCACTGCCACAACACCGTGCATGAGGACTTTGCGCTCTTGATGCGAATTCAGCTACTGAACGGCGTTGCTGGAACGCCGCAAGCGACCATCACGGCTACGCCAAATCCGACACCTGATGGCGTTTTCTTCACGACGCCGGAGGTCCTTCCGGAAGCTTTGGTCACCAACAGCGTGGGCGTTGCTCCCACGAATGGATCAGGCGGCGGCTCTGGAAGCAGCGGCGGAAGCGGCAAGGGCTAGAAACCGAAACACCGGCGGTGGTCGCAGGAATTTCTGCGACCACTGTAGTTCGGATCCACCAGCCTGGTCAGTCAGGAATCGATCGTAGTCCATGAAGTCATTTCTCACCGTTGCGGCAATCGCGCTGATATCGATTGTCGTATCCCCGGCCATCTCCGCAGAGGTGGCAACAAATCATTATGGCGCGAACTATTTTCCAAACCTTCCGGTGTTGACGCAGGACGGCAAGACACTCAATTTTTATGACGACGTCATCAGGGGGAAGCGGGTTGTCGTCAGCTTCATCTATACAAGCTGCCCCGATATCTGCCCCCTGACGACGGCCCGCTTGACGCAAGTTGAAGATCAGCTTCGCGATCAGATGGGTCGCGACCTCTTCTTCATTTCAATGACCGTCGATCCCGAGCACGACACGCCGGAAAAGCTCAAGGAGTTTTCAAAGGCTTTTGGGACGGGGCCCGGCTGGCTTTTCCTGGCGGGAAAACCAGAGGACATCCGGTTTATCAATTCAAGACTCGGCGACAAGAGCAGATCGCTGAGCGAGCATCGCAATGAAGTCATTCTCGGCAACGACAACACTGGTGAGTGGGCTCGAAACACGGTCTTTGGCGACCTGGATCGCCTGGTCATCGACATAAATTCGATGAATCCGGCATGGCAACAAGAGGTCCGGGTGATCGAATACAACAAGGCCAGCGATACCGGCTTCGCCCTTGGATTGCAGCCGGGCCAGTCGCTTTTCAAGAAAATCTGCGCTCCCTGTCATACGATCGGCGTTGGCGATCGCGTCGGACCGGACTTGCGCGGTGTTACCGAACGACGTTCGCCGGAATGGCTGACCCGGTTTATCCGTTCTCCCGACAAAGTGCGGGCGGAAAAAGATTCCGTGGCCATGGAAACCGCAGCGCGCTTCCCAGGCGTAAGAATGCCGAACCTCGGGCTCACCGATCTCGATGTGATCGACTTGATATTCTACCTCAAGTCACAGAACGACCGGATCGAGGCTGGGAACAAGGATGATGAAGCGATGATGGCAAGCCATCACCATCACAACTGAACTTGGTCCCGACGAGCCGGCCGTAAGCTAGGACGATTTGTATTGTCTTAGCGGGATCGGGGGGGCGCTACCGGCGTGATGGCTGGTGGAGGCCTAAATTGCTGACCGACCGACGGAGCAGCGCCTGGCGTCTCTCCATTCGAGTCTCCCGGCCGATTGAATAGCGTAAACACTGCCTTCCGGTCCTGATACGCCAACACCAGCCGATGACGGCTGATGTCGATCACGCGCCAGCCGTTGATATAGGTCCCAAATCGGACGATGGTCGGCTTGTCGTTTGGCGGGATCTGAACAGCCGCTCCGACTTCGGTCGGGCTTTCGAAAGTCCCCAAAAATGTCAGATTGGGTGCCGGCGCGGGTGCTTCTGGAGGCGGTGGCGGGGGCGGCGGTGGCGCGACCGCGACCTCCACATTGTTCACCCGCGGACGTCGTGAAGGGGAGAACAACGGGCGCTCCCGCGTCGCCGACAAATCATCAAGCGAAATTTGTGGGGCGGCGGCAGGTGCAGTCTGTTCATCCGCATGGGCAGCATGATGCGCCCAGATACCCGCGGCAAGACCGACAGCAATGAGAAGGCCGCCGCGGCGAGGCTGAATATGGTCATCCCGAATATGGGCATTCCTATGAAGCGGCATGTCGTAGATCACCAATTGCTGGCGCCCCATCTCCGGCCTGTCAGAGCTCCCGGGCCACGCGGAAACCAATCTCGTCGACCCGATAGAAAGGCGGCAGCCGGTAGCGTACCGCGGAACGGAGGTCCTCCGCATTATAGTCCCACGATCCGCCGCGAAGAACATGGCTAGCGCAATTGGGCGCCGAGCGAGGCGAGCCATCTACGGGTGCGCCGTCGTAGTTTGGCAAATAGCAGTCTTCTACCCATTCCCAGACATTGCCGTGCATATCGTGCAATCCCCAGGCGTTCGCAGGAAAACTTCCGACTTCAGCGGTCTCTCCGATCCCCTGCTTGCCGGCCGAAAATTTGGCCTGCTGCGCGTTGAGCGTTTCTCCGAAAGCATATTTCCCGGTGCTGCCAGCGCGTGCCGCATATTCCCATTCGGCTTCGGACAGCAGCCGGTAGGGTTTCCCGGTCTTGCCCGACAACCAGGCGGCGTATTCCTTGGCATCGTTCCAGGAAACGTTGATCACTGGACGCTTCCCGCGGCCCCAGCCCTCATCGCCTGGCTGTCTGTTCTTCAAACAGCCGCCGTCCGCGACGCAAGCGTCCCATTCAGTGAATGCGACCTCGTATTTGCCGACAGCGATCGGTTTGTCGAGGTGCACTTCATGAGCCGGCTTCTCGTCCTCGCCATCGGAAGAACCCATCAGGAATTTTCCCGCTGGTATCTGCACCATCTCCGGGCAGTCGGGACAATCGCGGAAGACGCGCTGCAACGAAGTCGATCCTCCACTCGGTTGATCTGACTGCGCCAGGACCACGTTCGATGGGTTCCTGGTGTGTGAATCTTGCTTCGACTCGTTTGACAGGCGAGGGGTTGCCTGCGACAAATTAGCACGCAAAGGAACCGCCATAAGCGCGATAGCTGTCAAGGCTCCCAACAACCTAATAGCGTAACTTATGACGGTAGAATTTTCGGGGCGATCTCGGGAAGGTTCGGAAAATACGGAGCCCAATTCGCGTGAGTTAATGCGAATGGGTGCCGGCGCTCGACCCGCAACACTACTGGTTTTTCGACTTACTGGACTTCGCATCTTCGACCGAATCTGCCTCTCTTCATTGTTCCACGCTCCGCTGGTCCAGAAGGAATGTAGGCTACTGATAAAAAAGCACATTGCGGAGTTAGTTTAACGTAAACAGGCGCAGACGGTAGCGTGGATCGCGCGGAATCGGTAACTTTGCGTGCGGGTGGGCCTAATTTGTATAAGTCGATTGCAGATAAAGTTAGTGGGTTGATGAGAGTGCGGGGGTCGCCCAAAGGCGCGTGCTGGCTGATCGCGCTCGCGAGCTTGCTGCTTTCCAACTGCGGACAGCTGGCAAACCCGAACCTGGGGAAGACGGATAACGCTCCCGACGTCATGGACCGGGTTCGCTCGATCGATCTCCTGCCGCGTTTTCCTCGCGAAGTAGCAACCGAAAACGCTACCGGCACGGCGCGCGTCAAGCCGGGCGTGTTCCCCACTTCGACTTCCTCGTCCACCCCGGACCAGGGCACTTCGACAGATGCGAGACCGTCATTCCAGGCCGCTCCCGCTGGCGAGGGCTATGAACTGAATTTCGATAACGCGCCCATCGCCACGGTCGCCAAGACCATCCTCGGAGAGACCCTCAATCTCGGATATACGATCGACCCCCGCGTGCAGGGCACCGTGAGCATGTCCTCTGGCCGCTTGATACCGAAATCCGAACTTCTTTACGTGCTTGAGAACGCGCTGCGGCCCGTCGGCGTCGTGATGGTCAAGGACTCCCTGGGATACCGGTTGATGCCTCTGGGCGATGCCGTCGGCAGCGGCAATGCTGAATCGGCCCCGGACCAGGCGTCGCCAGGCTTCGGCGTTTCCTTCGTGCCGCTGCGATATACCTCCGCCCAGAATTTGCTGAAACTAATGGAGGCCTTTGCCACCAAGCCCGGAACGGTGCGCGCGGATATCGGGCGCAACATGCTCATTATTCAAGGAAGCGGTCCGGAACGGAAAGGGGCGATCGAGACCATTCTCAGGTTCGATGCGGATTGGATGAAGGGGCAGGTGGTGGGCATCTACCCCATTCAAAACAGCGCGCCTGAGGCTGTTATGGCCGACCTCGAGAAGATTCTCGATACGGGCGAGGGCGGTCTTTCGCAAAACGTGGTCAAGCTTCAGGTGATCGCCCGAATGAATTCCATTCTGGTCGTGGCTCGCCGGCCGGAAATGCTCAAGACGGTGCAGACGTGGATCACCCGGCTGGACCAGACCGATACCGCGCGCTCCGGCGTGCGCGTCTATCACGTCAAATATGGCGAAGCGCGTCAGATGGCGCGCATTCTCAACGAAGTTTTTACCGGCGGTGGCTCGGGATCGACCGATACAGCCGACAGCCAGGTCGCGCCAGGTTCGGGGGTGACGTCGAGTTCGAGTAACGGTGACCGCCTCGCCAGCGCAAGCCGAAGCGGGTTCGGCGCCAACGGGCAAAGCGGTTTTGGTTCATCTGGCAGCGGATTGGGAACGCAGGGCTTCCCGTCTTCCCGCCCAAACCTCGCAAGCACCGCGCTGAACGACAACGCCGATACAAGCTCTCCGAGCCGTGCGGGCGGTGGAGGAGCGCTGCTTCAAGGGGTCCGAATTACAGCCGACAACGTCAACAACACGCTTCTGATTAACGCCAGCCAGGAACAGTATAAAATCATAGAGCGGACGCTCCGGCAGATCGACCGTCCGCAATTGCAGGTTGCCATCGATGCAACCATCGCCGAGGTCACCCTGAATGACAACCTGCAATACGGTGTCCAGGCCTTTCTCACCAGCAAGAATCTGGGTCTCGGCCCCGACAAGGGATCCCTCCTCAATTCGCCGACGGGCGTTGCGCCTGCCATCGTGAATGGCGTCACCGGCGCGTTCCTTCAGCGCGCCATTCCCGGATTCAACTTCCTGGTAGGATCGGAAGCCCAACCAAGCGCGATTCTCAATGCGTTGCACACCGTCACCGACCTGAAGGTTCTATCGAACCCCTCGCTGGTGGTAATCGACAATCAGGTGGCGACACTGGTGGTCGGCGATCAGGTTCCGATCTCCACGGGTTCAGCGAGCGTGCTCAATGCGGCGACCGCCACGAGCAACACGGTGATCAACTCCGTCGATTACAGGCCGACCGGAATTATCGTGCGGGTCTCACCGAGGGTGAACGCCAACGGCAATGTTCGTCTCGATATCGAGCAGGAGATAAGCAACGTCGTCACCACATCGGGCTCGAACACAAGCACCGCCTCCAGCACGCCCAATCTCACGCCGACGGTTTCGCAGCGCAAGGTCAAGAGTTCGATCGTTGTCGCGAGTGCGCAGACCGTGCTGCTCGCAGGGCTCATTCAGGAACAGACCGAGAAGGATCGCAGCGGCGTGCCGCTTCTCGATGACTTGCCGGGGGCCGGCGTTCTGTTCTCTCAAAGCAGCGTCGCAACCAAGCGCACGGAGCTGATCATTTTCATCCGACCCCAGATCATCCGTGACGGTGTCGATGCGGCTTCGATTGCCGAGGAGCTGAGGACGAAGTTGCGGGGGAGGCTCGGAGCAGGACCGGAGCCGGTCCCGAGTGCATGGACCAAGTCTTCACACTAGCCAATGAACCTGAAAAGCCGCTGTAAGCCGTAGCCCGAACGGGCAAGTTCGGTGGCGAAGTGCAGCCCAGTACCGGTAATATTATACCCTAACTCATTGTTCCCAGCGCCCATCCGAGGGCGTTGCTCTTTGCCGTTAAGTACACCGTAGTTATGCGGTTTTCCCTTTCCTGAGTATTTCAGTATATTTCAAGATGTTTCATATTGTTGAGCGCGCGGGATGGGGGGCCTGATCGCGATCAACGCGCCCCTGACATGCCAAAATCGAAAAAGGCCTCCAACATCGCTGGGCTAATAGCGGATGAGTATCAAGCTGCGGTTAGCGCTGATCGTCTTCGCCGTCGCGATTCCGATGCTGATTATGTTTGCGACCACCGCGTGGCGGCTCGCGGATCAAACCAGGGCGCGCAGCCGGCAAACGATCGGCCATGCGGTGCGGCCGGTGATGATCGCTATCGATGCCCAGCTGGGAAAATATATCGTTGCCGCGCACGCGCTTGCCGTTTCGGCATCTTTGAAAGCGCAGGACTTCAACTCGTTCCGCGAGGAGGCCGAGCAGGCACTCCCGCAGATGCCGGGTGTCTGGGTGACGCTGACGGCTCCGGATGGGCGGCAGTTGATCGATACGATGCTGTCCGGGCCGGAGGCCATAGCTCTGCTGCCCGCCAACCACAGAGACGATGCACCTCAAGGGCTTTCATTGGACCGGATACAACAGCCGGAACAGAAGCGGATGCAGGTGTCGGACCTGCAGGCCGGGCCGGCACCGGATGCCCCGATGATATCGATCTCCTTGCCGGTCACCGTGGGCGAGAAAAGCGATTTCATACTGGCGCTGAATGTCGAAGCGATAGTGTTTCGGGGGGTATTGAATAGCCAGGGCCTTTCCGACGACCTGGTCGCGGAAATCGTCGACCGCAACGGCGCGGTCATCGCGCGGTCCCATGATTACGAAAAGTGGATAGGAAAGTTTGGCCTCGCTCGATCGCAGCACTTCGATAACGAGGAGATTCCGTTTGAAACAATCGATTCGAACGGCAAACCGGTCATCGCGGCAAGTTCGACGTCGCCCTTGAGCGGCTGGAGCGCGGTGATTGCCGCAGAGAAGGCTGTTGTAGACGCACCGATCAAACAAGTAGTCGCCAGCACTCTGATCATTGGCTTTGCCGCCACGATCATGAGTCTGGCATTCGCCAGCGTCGGCGCGCGGCGAATTACAGTGCCGATCGAGGCGTTGGAAAGAGGCGCGCAAGCGCTGCGCAATCACCAGCCGGTGTCGTTTTCCCCGACCGGGCTGCCGGAATTGGACCGGGCGATGCTGGCGTTTGACTCAGCCTCGAAATCTCTGCTGACCTACGAAACCCAACGGTCGCTCGCCGAAGAGGCTCTAAGGGACAGTGAAGAAAGACTCCGTCTTCTGATCGACGGGGCCAGGGATTACGCCATCTTCATGCTCGATCCCGAGGGGCATGTCATTTCCTGGAACGAAGGCGCCCACCGCACGATCGGCTACGACACGAACGAGATAATGGGCCGGCATTTTTCCGTGTTTTTCACGCCGAGTCAGATCGAATCCGACACTCCACAAAATAGTCTCGCCGAAGCACTGCAGTCAGGACTCCTGCAGCAGGACGGCGAACGAATAAGGAAAGACGGCACGCGGATCCTGGTGAATAGTCTGACCAGCGTTCTGTTCAGCAAGGACGGCGGGCTGAAGGGCTACGCGATCATCATCAGGGACATCACAGAAACAAAACTGGCCGAGCTTGCGCTGAGAACGAGCGAAACTCTCCTGCGCGCCGTTGTGGACGGTTCACCCGACGCCATCGTTGCGATCAATGGCGATGGCATCGTTCAGTCGGTCAATGGCAACGGCATCAAGATGTTCGGCTATGAAAGGCAGGAGATCGTCGGATCGAATATCAAGGTTCTCATTCCGGACCACTACGGCAACCATGACGTTCATTTGAAAGGGTATCTTCAAAACGGCCAGAGGCGAATCCTCGATACGGAACGCGAAGTCGAAGGCCGCCGAAAGGACGGCACCATTTTCCCGCTAGGCCTGCTTGTAACGGAAACAACCTACGCCGATACGCCGCTATTCGTAGGGTTTCTACGCGATCTATCCAGCCGCCATGAGATCGAGGCGCGCCTGAAGCAGTTGCAAGGCGAGCGTTTGTCTGCAATGGGCGGTCTGGCCGCAGGCTTGGCCCACGAGCTTAATCAGCCGCTAGCGGCCGCGGTAACCTACCTTGAGACGGTCCAATTGCTGAACGAGACGCCGACTGCTTCCCGCTCGGCGTCCCTGGAAGAGACCCTTGCCAGCGCAATCGATGAGATCATGCGCGCCGGGCAGATCATGAAACGGCTCCGCCAATTCGTGACAACCGGCGAGCCGGACAAGACGTTCGTGAATCTTCACGACCTTATTCGCGATCCGACTTCATCTGTCATTCCGAACAAGCAGGAAATCCAGGTCGATTTTAGGCTGGGAGCTTCAACCGATCTCGTTCTTGCCGATGAGGTGCAGATCAAGCAGGTGTTGGGCAATCTGATCAAAAATGCGGTTGAAGCCATGAGCCCCTCGGAAGTCCGGCGCTTGAGAATCACCACTGCGCTTTCCGATCACGGAATGATACGCGTCGATATCAGCGATACGGGCCACGGGCTGGCGCCGGACGTACTGAAGAATCTTTTCGAACCTTTTCAGACGACCAAACAAGCCGGAATCGGTATCGGACTATCGATCTCACGGATGATCATAGAGGCGCACTACGGAAGGATTTGGGCTTCGGCTAATCCGGAAGGGGGTGCAACCTTCAGTTTCACGTTGCCGTTGGCAAGTGCGGAGCCAGTTGATGAGCGCCAGACGGATTGTGCATTTAGTTGACGACGACGTGTCGATCCTTAACTCGACCGCCACGTTCTTGTCGGCGAAAGGATTCGACGTCGAAAGATACGACTCCGCACTCAAATTTTTGGAGTCCGTAACGCCGAGCATAGCCGGCTGTGTCATAACTGACGTGCGCATGACCGGAATGACCGGGATCGAACTGGTGGTGCGACTGAGAGAACGCAGAATTTCCATCCCGATCATCATCATTACCGCGCATGCCGACATCTCCCTGGCAATCAAGGCGATGAGGCACGGTGTGCTGGATATGCTGGAAAAGCCGTTTAGCAATACTGCCTTGGTTAATTCGATCGAGACTACTCTTGCACGCTGGAACGAAGGGCAGGCGAAGCCCAATCTCGATGCCATCAACGGCAGGTTGGAAACGTTAACGACCCGGGAAAAGGAAGTTCTGGCGCGGCTGCTGAACGGTCTGCCCAACAAGATCATTGCGCATGAGCTTAGTGTCAGCACGCGAACCGTAGAAACTCATCGTGCGACCATCATGTCAAAGATGGAGGCCTCCAGCCTTGCCGAGCTCGTGAGAATGTCCCTCTCAACCCCGGAATTCGGAGGCTGATTTCGACCTGACGAGATCGGGGTGCGCCGTATCGTCGCAGTGCGACGAGACATTGGCGGCGTGAAAAAAGACCTGCTATTTTTAGGAAAACTCAATCAAAAGGATATCTAACGATCAAATTTTGATTCACAACTATTAGTTGTATTATTTTTATTTTGGGGGTTGCTTTATGACTTTCACGCGCACCGTTCATGTCATCGACGATGATGCAGCCATTTTGAATTCAACATCGACGTTTCTGCGTGCGCATGGATTTGACGTCAAGACGTACTGCGCCGCGCAGGACTTTCTGGCGGTGGCCGGTCCGCATACCACGGGTTGCGTAGTAACGGACGTGCGGATGAACGGAATGAGCGGTCTCGACCTCACCGAGGAGTTGAGCGCGCGCCAGGTGTCGACACCCGTCATCATTATCACAGCGCATGCCGACGTCTCACTTGTTGTCGAGGCGATGAGACGTGGAGTGGTAGACCTGCTGGAGAAGCCCTTCAGCAATCGGGCCCTGGTCAGCTCTATCCACGATGCAATCAAGCAAAGGAGCGCAGCACAGGCTGGAATAAACGTTGCTGCGGTGCGCGGGCGCGTTGAGACGCTAACCAACCGGGAGCGGGAGGTACTTTCGCGGCTATTGCAGGGGTCGCCGAACAAGATTATCGCCCGGGAGTTAGGGGTCAGCACACGGACCGTCGAGAGCCACCGCGCGACGATTATGTCAAAAATGAACGCGTCCAGCCTGGCCGAACTCGTCAGAATGTCGATAACCGCATCCTGATCAGGCCCTTGGCGTGATTTACCGCCGGCGATAAAAGCTGTGACTAACAGCGCGGCATTGGGGTCAACGAAGCTGTAAAGTTCCGAAGATTGCAGGATACTGGCTCGGCAGCCCTTCGCCTGTTCAACTGCCTTGTCCGTCCATAGCGCAGGTCTGAGGAATGTGAGCGAACTCCGGCCATGACGAGGCGAGTTGGCTCTTCAGTCAATCAACCTAGGCTCGCTCGATGGATGTCAAGCACATCATTCATCTCGTTGATGATGACCTGGCCATATTGAACTCCATAGCGGGTTTTCTGAGAGCGCGAGGTTTTTCGGTGCGAACCTACGGCGGGCCGATCGCTTTCCTGAACGCCGTGGAGCCGGGGATTCGCGGTTGTCTCGTTACCGATGTTTGTATGCCTGACATGAGCGGATTGGAGCTGGTCACAAAGATGGGCGAGCTTGGCTTCGCTCTGCCGACTATTTTTATGACCGCCAACGCCGATATGGCGTTGAAGTTGGCAATTTCGAACCACGGCGCCATCGACGTTCTGGAAAAGCCGTTCAAGAATGATGCTCTCATTAACGCCATTCGGAAGGCAATCCTTCTCCAAGGCAGAGAGGAAGCCGAGGAGCCGGCCACTGAAATACTCGAGAGGAGGTTTTCGAGTCTCACGGCTTCGGAAAGGGAAGTGTTCAGACTCCTTGTCCAGCACAAGTCTAATCACCTTGTCGCCCGCGAGATGGCTAAGAGTGTGCGCGAGCTCGAAAGGCAACGGGCGACCATTATGTCGAAAATGCATGCGACAACGGTTGCCGAGCTGGCGAGTTTTTGGTCCAGTATGGCTTCGTCAAGCCAATTAACTTAGTTCATGGTTTTCGCTTTCATGATCGCTGCCACCTTATGAGCTATAGTTTTCCGCGGCAGTAATCGCGAAGCGGATTGTTTTTTCGCAGGGAGCGACCGTCGGGCGTCCGATTGGAATGCTTTTGGCGGGATCTGTTTTTATGGCTTGCTTGAGCGCGGTTGCGCTCGCCGACGAACTCTTCTTTGGGCTGGTCATCAAAGTCTATCGTGCCAATGGAAAAATTGGCATCCAGCTGCAGCAGAACGGCGCCATAGCCGGCGCGATCATTGACTTTGACGTTCTGGACGGCCTTCCGTTCGATGAGGTCGAGCCAGGAGACCGGCTCAGGTTTAGCGCTGAGCAAATCGGAGGCGTGTGGACGATTACGAGGTTTCAGCGGCAATAGAGCAATCGCTGTTCTCGTACCTAGAGGAGGGAACCTTGGCCTTCTTGCGGTATTATAGTGCGTTCCTCGAACAACACTTCGCCTGATTTGCGATTGAGGAATATCGGAAGGAATAACCGAAGGCCGAAGGGAGCTGAACCGACGTGGTCGCGGCGCCTTATCTTTCCCAAGAACAGGGTGTGTCCGCGTTGCCGGGCGCAAGTGAAGTCTCCGCTCTGGTCAGAGTCGGAGCAGAACTGGATTCACTTTGTGTGGAACTGTGCGCAGTGCAACCATCAATTCAAGACCACGGCGATTTATGATCTTTTGCAGCTTTCATGGCTCGAACAGCCCGCGCAAGTGACCGCGCAGGAAAGCAACGTTTAACTTCGGAAACGAATGGCAGCTGGCGCTGACCGTTATTTTGGGCCGCGCCAGCGTCCGGAAGCATTCAGGGAAACCCTTAGCTGACTAGCACGGTCATCGCTCGCTGGCGTCGATTGCGGCGCCTGAATATCGATCTGATCGATGAAAAGCATGGGCGATCCGGTTTCCAGGTCGAACAGAAGTTTCTGCAACGCGGGCTGCTCCAATTCGAAATTGATGAGAAGCCCCACAATGCGATCCTTTCCGCCTGTTGTTATATCGACCTGTGAGGATTGCACGGAGCCGCCAACTCCTGTGATGGCGCCGCTCACCCGTTGCAACAGCGCCGCGCTGGCAACGGTCAGCGTAGTACCTTCCAAAAACGGATTGGTTTCAGTTGCGCCGGCCTGCACAGGTGCTGCTCGGCCTTCTCTGCTCCGCAACTGCGCCAGCGTCTCGCTGGTTTGCTGCGCGGAGCGTACCTGATCGGTAATATCGAGCATCGCCATGCTGAAAGCCGTGAGGAAGAGTCCGATCGCGACCAGGTAGAGGACAGCGGCGATCAAAGGCGAGCGGCCCAGAAAGCGCGTAATGGTCGAAACAACGGTCACGGTTTGCCTCCTGCCGGCGTCTGGATTTCCGCCTCGATATGGAAACGTTCGTTGCGGTCGGATGGAGAACTTGTCGTCGGAGCGAAGAACGTTGCGCTCCTGAACGTCTTGGATTGCTCGATCAGCTGAATCAAGGAAGAGGCGTCGGCACTGATGCCAACGATTTGCACCTTGTTGTCGGCGAGATGCAACTCCGTGACATAGGTGTTGTCCGGCAGCACTTTGGTCAGTCCGTCCAGCACGAGCACCAGAGGAATCGTCCCAAGCTTGCGTTGACGAAGCATCGCTATTGGCGAGCGATCACCAGCCGATGTGTTTGCGCGGATTGCGGCTCGTCGCTGAGATATCTCGTTATTGATCTCTTCCTGTTGTGCGCCCAGATAGCTCGATAGAAACAGAGCGGACAAGACTGCAATCAACGCGGCCAATCCTGTCAGACTAAAGGCGGTTTTTAGCGCGCGATTCAACTGCGCCGCACCGAGATATTGCCGAGAGTTTTGCTCGAAGACCTTGAGGCGGTCGACTTGATATTCGGTGGGCTGTGTCCAGATACTGATCGCGGCGGGGTGAAAGACCGACAACGGGCCGAGATATTTTTCAAGGGCTTTTCGCGTGGTGACCGCGACAATCGTGGTGATGGTTTCGCTGCCGCTTGTCACCGGACGGCTGCACCCGAATAGGGCTTCAGTCGCGGTCCATGGCGTGAGACGATCGATTTGAGCGCGAACGATGCCTTCGAGGAAGTCTGCAGCTCGCGCCGGAACTTCGACTGGACGAAGAACGAAATGTTTTGGATCGAGCATGATCTCGATCCTCACTCCGCCGAGCAAATTTCTCAAGTTGCCGTTACCGTCGGCGGCGCCCGGCGAGACTTTAATGGCCGGCCTGCCGTCGTCGGACACGATGAACAATTCGCCGCCTTGTTCGACCACGCGCACGATACGCGGGGGCATCGCCCGATCGACAGCGGAAATAATCGCAGTAGCGACGCTGCCCGTCCAGGGATCCAGAAGATCGCTTATTGCCTTGATGGGCTTCATGTGCGTGAGATCCCTCGAAACACTACTCGTCCCTCCAAGATAGCACGCGGTATGGGTCGTCACCGTCCTGAAGCAGAAGAATTACGATTTCCGCCTGAGCCTGTTGGCCTTGTTCAGATCGAATCCCGGCATTTAGCCGAAACGCCTTCGGTGGCTTTTCTTCCCCGCCAAACTGGCGATTCAAAGCTTTCGAATCAGTCGACGGATTTTCTCGTTCGTTCAGAATTGTCTGCATTTTTTCCGGAGTCATTCCCGGGACTGCAGCCAAAACCTCCGGTACCGCATCGGCAACATTCACCGATGCAAGATTGCTGAAGACGGTAACGAACGGCATCATGCGCTCGATCAGCGAGGGGGGAATTCCTTGCACGAGCCACAATTCATCGGCTGTGGGGAAGGGCGCATGTCTCGGCGCGTACGGAATCCCCAATCCGAGATAATAAGCGTTCTCTGGTTCGTCCGATCGCGTTTTTGCCGGCGTACGCCAGGCTATGATTCGATCGGCATAGATTTGGGCTTCAGGGGGTGTGGCGCCGAGCCCCTGCATCAAACCGGCGAGGAGTTCCTTTGAACCGGAATTCAGATCGACGCGCGCACCTTCGGAACGAAATGCGATGCGAAGCTGTGCCGCGCCTAGTCGCGTATCGACGATCCCATGCGTAGGCCGATCGGCATCTTTTGACTGGCCCAGTTGAAAGGCGGTCAACTCGACCGCCGCCCTCATCAATGCGTCGGTCTGGACACGCTGCGTAACGGTCGAAACAAGATTAGCTGTATGGACGACATAACTGAGATAGATCAACAGCAATGCCGCGATCATCGCCATCATCCAGAGAACGGCGATAATGACGAAGCCTCGCTCCGGCTTCCTGTTTGCCGCAACGGCCCTCCCGATTGCCCAATTCGACGGGGCGCTCATTTGGCTGCCTCCGGTTTGGTGTCTGCTTTGGGCGAGATGCATTCCTCCGGATTATCTGCACGTGCGCATTCGGCCGGAGCATTCACGTGAACAAGGCCGGCCTCGGAAAAACTCGTCCGTCGTCCCGTGGAGGTATCGCGGATACTGATCTGAATTCGCTGCGGCAGCTGCGGCTGACTGTGCCAGTCCTGTTGCCAGACCCCATCCGGACCTGCATATGAAAAATAGACACGGTATGGGTTGCGGATCAGCACGACGGGGTCCGCAAATCTTATTCTGGTGTCGGGCGCCATCGGCGCGAAAGCTGCACGCTGCCGAATCATCGCCAAGCCCTGGTCCTCGACGTTTTCCGACAACCTGATGATTTCGAGCCCCGGCTTGGCATTCGGACCCACAGCGGTCCGTACAAAAGTGATCGCGTGCTGCGTCCCATCGAACAAGACGGTCTTGGCATCGGCTTCAGGCGGGATCATCTCCGCACCCGAAATATCCGATATCATTCGCTGCACGCTTACGGCTATGCGTTCCACCCGCTGCAATCCGAGAATGCCGCGGTTCCAGTTCGGGAGCCATTGTCCCGTAACAGTTGCCAAGGCGCTCAGGATGATCCCAACCAGCAGGATGCCCAGCAACGCCTCGATCATCGTGAAGCCAGCCGTCTCCAGCACCGGATATCGTCGCCTGGATGCGATCACTGGGGTGCAACCGGTATGAGACGGACTGTCGTGAATTTCATCGCCAGGCCGGTAGGGGCTCGCAGGTCCAAAACTACTTGCAGAGGCGCCCATCGGCCGGTAGCTCCGGTAGCGATGGGGCTGATATCGACGCTCCAGCGATTGCCGTCCTTCTGGCCGGACTGACGTCCGGGCACGAGCAGGTTTCGGGCCGGCAACTCAGTCAGCAAGGACTCGGCCGCCGCCGCCAACGCCACCCTTTGACTTACTGAACGAGTACCCCTGGATACGGTCGCAACTATTCCGCCTATAGACGCGAGCGCTATGGCTACTATCGCAAGCGCAACGAGCGCCTCGATAAGCGTAAAGCCTGCTTCACCGCTAGACGGACTTTCCCGGGACAACTTCAACGCTTCCTGTAAACCAGTTCACACGTATTTCCAAAGCGACTCCCGGCCGGGAAAGAAGGACGGTACCCCCACACGACATGCCCGACGCGAAAAACTCGATGGATTTTCCCGCAACTCGATTGGCGCATCTCGAAGCCAGCGCCGCCTCCATGACCACGTCGGATGGAATACGAATTGTTCGACCGGACGCACCGGATCTGATTGAGCGAGAGGCTGTTTCCACGCGAGTCACAACGGTTGCCCGTCGTGCCACCGCGGCGTTGCGATCCTCCTTCAGAAGTGCCGCAGTCTGGAGCGCAAAACCTTCCAGCTTGGCTCGAGAGGTCGCGCGCGGAATGCCCGGCAACATGACTGCCGCGAGCAAACCGACGATCGCAAGAACGCACAGCAACTCGATTAGCGCAAAGCCTCGGCTTGTGTGTTGCGCGTTAACGCGTGCCACTGACGATATCGGCAGCCGTGCCACTTCCGCCTTCCTGTCCGTCTGAGCCAAGGGAAATGATCGTGTAAGGAGCACGGTCTCCGGGAGAACGGTAGAGATAGGGATGTCCCCATGGATCGTTCGGCAAAACACCGCCTCTCAGATAGGGGCCATTCCAGCCAGATGCGTTGGTCGGGTGGACAAGGGCTGCGAGCCCCTCGTTGCTCGAAGGATAGCGGCCGAGATCGAGATAATAAAGATCGAGTGCGCTGGAAAAACTTTCGAGCTGGATCTTTGCTGCCTTGGTTTTGGATTCTCCCAGGTAGTTCAAGACCCGTGGACCAACCAAGGCCATGATCAGTCCG
>Ga0210389_10001573_pt1 | contig 18447 bp, 19 predicted proteins | sample IncBWH28OmetaG_FD_160127 | JGI IMG/M metagenome (GOLD analysis project Ga0210389, IMG submission 160127) | Forest soil microbial communities from Barre Woods Harvard Forest LTER site, Petersham, Massachusetts, United States - Inc-BW-H-28-O ...
CCGGCCCTCGGGCCTGCTCTCGGCACGGGCCACGGCCTTGGCGTAGCCCGCCATCGCCGCGGTGGCCACGCTCTGCGCCGTGACCAGGACCTGTGGGGCGAGCCGGTCCAGTGCGCCCGCTACCTCGCGGCGCACCAGCCTGTGGTCGAGCAGGCTCACCTGTGCCCCGATGCGCCATGCCGCGAGCAGCACGGCCACGTACTCAAGGGATGGCGGCAGCTGGATGGCCGCAGTGCCGCCGGGTCGCAGGCCGGCCGACTCGAGCAGGGACTGCCGTGCGCCGACCAGGCTGGCCAGTTCGCCGCGTGTCACCGGCCCGCCCATCCAGAGGCACGGATCGCCTGGATCGCCCGCGAGCAGCGCGTCGTTCACCCATTCGCCGGGGTATTCAGTCATGCGTGGTCTCATGCCCTCTGTCTTTAGGATGACCTCAATGGACGCGCATATGGATTACGTTCCCGGGTAACCCATGGCGCTGCACGCGGTGGTGTTACAACGGCGTGAAGTTAACACACCATACGACAGAAACACACTGAAACATTTCGTAGATCGCCTCCCAGCCAAGCGGCATGAAATGGCACCTGCATGAACAGCTGCCACGACCGTAAATGCGTGATAAGGGCTTGTCAAGGCGATGAAAAACGATCATGGCAGTGCTGCGGCCCATGAGTCTCCTGTGACAGCAACTGCCTTCCGCGATAGCGCAGACCAAACGGATGTCAGCGAGACAGATCAGCATTGACCTGTAAATTTCATTACTGTCGCGTAATAGGCGTGCCCAGCGGCGGATGATGCCATAGGGGGAGGTGCCCTCCGCGGCCACCGCGGCGCGGTAGCCGCGCGGCGCCCGGACGCCTCGCACCAGGCAGGTGATTCCTGACGTGCCCCCATCGCTATCGATGACCCTGCCGCCGACAGTGCCGCCAACAGTGCCGCCAACAATGCCGGTGCGGGGAACCACCTGCTCCAGCCCGGCGGGCAGCAGACGGCCGCCGGCCACCTTCACGCACGCTTCCTTCCGTGCCCACAACTCGGTGAAGCGGGCGACCTGCCGGGCGGGCCCGGGCGCTGAGGCGACGAGCTCTGCCTCCTGCCGCGGATAGAACCTGGCCGCCATGCGGGTCACGTCGAGCCCGGACAGCAACTGCTGGATGTCGACGCCGACGCGCCTGCAAGGAGCCGTGGCCAGCGCGGCGAGGTCACCGGAGTGGGAGAAGCTCACCCGCGGGCCCGGCCCCGCGAGCTCGGGCTTGCCGTGCGGCCCCAGTTGCCAGCGCAGCGACGCCGGCGGGACGCCGAGGCGGCGCCCGAGGACGACGCGGAAGGCGCCGTGTGCCGCGATGAACCGGCGGCGGCTGTCCGGGTACATCAGCGCCCCGGCCCGCTCGCGCTCCCCGTCGTCAAGGACGGCCAGCAGGTCAGTGAGCACCCACTCGGGCAGGTCCGTGCGGATCAGCCACACCTCGACGATGTCGCCGGTCATCGAGGCGATGCCGGGGAGGGACCCGCAACGTCGATCGCGGCGAGGCAGAGGCTGCCGGGCAACGGGTCATAGTCAGCCACGAGCACCCGCCCGCCGGGCGCGGCCCCTCCGTCCAGTCGTCCGGCGAGCTCCCACCACACGCCGGTGCACGGCTGGCCGGCGGGCGCGATGACCACCTCGGCCGCCGGAAGCGCGGCCCGCCCCACCTCATCGGCCAGCGCTGTCCCCGCGATCACGGTCACGACGTCGTGCCCGGTGGACAGCTCCGCCAGCCCGGCGGCCAGCAGGCTGCCCAGCTGCGGCCCGCCGACCCCGGCGCGCAGTCGCACCGAGTTCACCACGTGCGATCCACCCTGGTCACAGCGCAGCGCGACGGCGGCGTGCCTGGCGGGCGTGGCGGCGGGGACGGGCAACTCGTGGTGGATCGCCGCCTGCTCAACAACGATGAGCAGCGCCCGAAGGCAGTCAGTGCCCACGGCCTGCGCGCGGATCAGCCGAAGCCCGGTGAATGCCGCGGTGGTCCCGCTATCGCAGACGGCGAACGCCATCGGCCTGCCCGGGCACCGGTGGCTGAGGTGGGAGGCGGTGCAGCGCCAAGGCGTGACGTCGGGCACGGCGAACGCCATGACGAGCAGGTCAACTGGCTGGTCCGGCGGAGCGACCTGGCCGAGCAGAGGCTCGGCCATATCGCCGTAGGACTGCCCGCGGCCCTCGCTGAGCGCGCCGGAGTGCACACTCAGCCCGTAGGGGCGCACCATGTCCGTCAGGTAGGCCTGGTACGCCGGATCGCGCACGGAGTCGTTTTGCTCGCCGAAAACCCGCCGGGCGGCGCCGGATATCCGAAGCGGGTGCGTGCCCGCGCCCAGCGCCGGCGGGCTGGCACGGTACACCGCTCAGTCGTTCGTGCTCGCGTGGCTGGCGACGAAGTCGGCCAGGTCGCCGACCGAGATCATGGCCGCCTCGGTGATGTCCTCGACATCGATCTGGATGTCCAGGTTGTCCTCAAGCTCGAGCAGCAACTCCAGCATGCTGGCCGAGCGCATGCCGAGGTCGCTCATGAGCTTCATCTCCGGCGTGATCTCGAGCGCGTCCCGGTCGAGCACGCGTGGCAGCACCACCGTGATGGCCTCGAAGACCCGCTGGCGCAGCCCGGCAGCGGTCGCGCCGGGGGGCGATCCCCCGTACCCCCCGGCGTCAGATTGCTGGGGCAGGGTTTCCTGTTCCATTCCTGTCGGTCCAATCTGGCACTGCTTGCCCGTTGGCACTGCCTGTCCGTTGGCACTGCATGTCCGTCGGTGGTGCTGCCGTCATGAGATCACATTGCTCAATGCTCGACAACCATGGCCGAAAACGTCGCCCCGAACCCGGCAGCGGCGATGAGGTACCTATCGCCGGGCCGGAGCAGCCCGCGCTCCGCGGCGGTAACGTAGTTGATGAAAGGGTCGGCGCAGAATGCGTGCCCGGCGACCGGCACATTGTCCAGCAGCACCCGGCTCACCGGAAAGCCGATCCTGCGGCACAGCCGCTGCCAGGACAACGCGTTGACATTGTGCGGCAAGATCAAGCTCAGGTCGCCGAGGCTCACCCCCGCCTGGTCGGCAGCAGCGGACATCGCTTCGGCGAGCGACGCAGGGTATTCTTTCTCGAAACTGGATGCCATGGCGGAAATTTCGTCGAGCCGGCCGCTGAACTCCCCCCGGGTGCTCGCGGCATAGGAGAGCACCCGGTCGGCCGGCCCGTCCGGGCCGACCAGGCACGCCGCGGCCGCCTCACTGAAGACGGAGGTGCCGGGGACCAGCTGCGCATCCCGGGTAAAGGCCTTCTCCCCGGTCAAGACGAGCGCCAGCGCGTCCGGGTCACCGTCCTCGGCGAGCAGGCGGCCGGCCACGTCCACGGCGAGCAGTCCTGTCGCGCACGCATGGTGGGTCACGGTGAAGCTGACCGCGTGGCCCAGCCCGAACGCCACGCACAGGTCGCGCACCGGGTTGACCGGGTAAGGCACGACGACCGGCATGACACGCGCGTACAGCACGTAGCGGACGCGCTGCTCCAGGCCCCGGAGCTCCTCCAGCCGCCAGGTCGCGGCGGACAGCAGGTCCAGCAGGGTCCCGTCGTGGTCCAGCCGGATGTCGGCCAGCCCCAGGTAACGCCGGAAGAGCCTCGCTTGCATGGGCGTCAGCCCGAGCCGGCTGGCCACGTCCTCAACGGGCACGCGCTTGTCGGGCAGGTAGCACGCCACGGCCTTGAGCGCGGTCATGTCCACCTCCCGAGGATTACGGTGCATCGCCGTGGTCCCGGAGTCAATGATTGACCGTGTCCACGGTCAGTGGTTCATTGGTCTGGACCGCAGGACCCGATGACGGAGGAACCGGCATGGACGCTCCACCTGGGCAGCGGCTGCTCGGCGAGGTCATGGCGCTGGTGCGGCAGGTCATCGGCGATGAACCCCGCTGGGCGGACCGGGTGACCCCCTCCGCGCGGCTTGATGAGGACCTGCGAATGGACAGCCTGGAGATGGCCGCCCTGGCGGCCGGGCTGGGGAAGGCCTACGGCGGCCGCGTGAACCTGGCGGCCTTCCTGGCCGGACTGGAGTTCGACCACCTCGTCGCGCTGACGGTTGCGGACGTGGCCGCCTACGTCCGTGCCTGCGGTGCCGGAGAAGGCCGGTGAGCCGGTTCCTCATCGTCACGCTGCCCCTGGCTGGGCATGTCAACCCGCCCGCGGCAGTGGCCCGGGTGCTCCAGGAAAGGGGCCACGACGTCGCCTGGTCCGGCTCGCAGGCGCGGCTGCGGCCATGGCTGGGCCCGGATGCCAGGGTGTACCCGACCGGCATGCGCCTGTTCCGCGGCCAGGGCGACAACGGCATCGCGTCGGTGAAGTCGCTGTGGGAAAGTTTCATCGTCCCGTTCACCCGGTTCACGCTGCCCGCCGTCGAGAAGGCTGTCGCGGAGTACCAGCCCGACGTGGTGGTCACCGATCAGCACGCGCTGGCGGGCGCGCTGGTGGCGCTGCGGCACGGCATTCCCTGGGCCACCTTCTGCACCTCGACGATCGAGCTCGGCAGGCCCTTTGCGACGCTGCCGAAGGCGGCCGCGTGGATACGCGGGCACCTTGCGACCCTGTCGGCCGAGGCAGGCCTGACCGAGGGCCAGGCGGGCGACCTGCGCTTTTCTCCCTACCTGGTGATCGTCTTCAGCAGCGGCTTCTTGCTCGGCGAGCAGGGCCTTCCCAGTCATTTCGCGCTGGTGGGACCCGCCTTGTCGAGCAGGCCGGCGACGACGAGCTTCCCGTGGGACCGCCTCGACCCGGCGCGACGTCACGTGCTGGTCACCGTGGGAACCATGGCGGACGCCGACGCGATGGACTTCTACCCCCGCGCCGTGGAGGCGCTGCGCCCGCTCGGTGACAGCGTGCAGGCCATCATGCTCGTCCCGCCCGAGGCGCTGCCCAGCCTGCCCGAGCACATCATCGCGATCGAGCGAATCCCGCAACTGGAGGTGCTGCCGCACATGGACGCCGTGGTCTGCCACGCCGGGCTGAACACGGTGTCGGAGACGCTGAGCAACGCGGTTCCGCTGGTCGTCGCCCCGCTCACCCGCGACCAGCCGATCAACGCGGTAAACGTCGCCCGGGTCGGCGCCGGCATCCGGGCCCACTTTTACCGGGCGCGGCCGGATCAGCTCCGCGCCGCCGTGCTTGCCCTGCTGAGCGATCCGGCGTACCGGGCGGCGGCCGCAATGGTGCGCGACTCCTTCACCGCGGCGGGCGGCGCCCCGGAGGCCGCGGCGCGCCTTGAGCGGCTGGCGGCCCGGCCCGAGCCGGCGGCCGGCGCCGGGAACTGGTCATTGTCCGGTTTGTGAGGAAAGGGGTCGCGCTCACTTCCCCTCCCCGGCCATGTCGTGGCGCTGGCCGGCCACGAACGCGGCGAACCTGTCCAGCCCGGCTTCGATCATCTCCGGGGTGAGCTGGCTGCACGCGAGCCTGACCTGGTGCAGGCCTTCAGCGCTTGGGTAGAAGTGCGACATCGGGGTCCACAGCACGCGATACTCGCGCGCGGAGTGCTCCACGAGCTTGTCGCCTGCGGCGAACGGCAGCGTGACCACCACGAAGAAGCCACCGGACGGGCAGTTCCAGCTGACGCCGCCGGCCGGGAAGCGCTGGCTCAGCCCGCCGAGGAGGTGCTTGAGGTTCTCCAGGTAGACGGCCGTCTCTCGCTGGTTCGCCGCCGCCATGCTCACGTCGTGCAGCAGCAGCTTCCCGCCGACTACCGCCTGCCCGACCGCCGAGGTGTTAACGGTCACCATGCTCTTGATCTTGGCCAGCTCGTCGGCGAGCAAGCTCACGCTGCCGTCGCCGGCCCCCACCCGCTGGTCGGCCACGGCATATCCGACGCGGGCGCCCGGAAAGCCGGTCTTCGCGAACGAGCCCAGGTAGATCACCTGACGGTTGGTGTCGAGCGCCTTGAGCGTGGGCGGGTGGGGCCCGTCGTGGAACAACCCGTACGGGTTGTCCTCCAGCAGCAGGACGTGCTCGCTGGCCGCGAGGGCAAGCAAGTCCTGCCGGAGCGCGACGGTCAGGCTCGCCCCTGACGGGTTCGCGAAGTCGGGCATCACGTAGCACGCCCGCGGCCGCAGCCCCGCCGCCCTGGCCCGGTGGACCTGCGTGGCCAGGTCGTCCAGGTCGATGCCGGAGGGACCGCTTCGCACCGGCCAGACGGGCATGTCGACCAGCCGCGCGGCTCCGGTGATGCCGATGTAGGTGGGTGAGACCGCGAGCAGGATGTCCCGCTCGTCGCGGCGCAGTGCCCGCAAGGTGATGAACATCGCCTCCTGGCAGCCGACGGTGACCACGATCGCCTCCGGGTCGACCGTCATCTTCTCGTCGCGGGCGAGCTGCCGGGCGATCAGCTCGTGGATGATTCCCTTGGTCCGCCCGTACTGAAAGATGATCTGATTCACCTGCGTATCGTTACATCCCTTTTCAGCTCTCAGATAACGGGCGAAAGTTTCGATGTAGTCCCGAATCAGCGTCGTGTCAAAAAAACCTTCGAAAGGGCGGCCCGAGGCGAAGGAAATCGCTTCCGGATACCGGCTTGCCACTTCGTTGAGGAAGTTCATCGACTCCAAGGCGGGCTCGGACAGCGAGCCGTGGAGTGTGGCGGTTGACAAATCATTGTCTTGCGCGTACGGGTGCGTCATCGCGAACTGTCCTCTGTACTTGCAGCCGACTCTGCTTTATTTTGCTTGCAGGGCAGGTTCGCCGCAAGGAGATCGAGGAGGTGGCATGTCACGCTACTCCTGGAGCGGGGCAAGTTCGGGCGTGGAGAAACTGAGGGATGCGGTAGAACCGGCGCGCCGGAACGTGGTTGAGCACCCGTTGTACCGCAGGCTTGACGATCTCGCCGCGGTGCGGGTATTCATGCGGCACCATGTGTTCGCGGTCTGGGATTTCATGTCCCTGCTGAAGTCCCTGCAGCGCAGCCTGACCTGTGTTCAGGTTCCCTGGGTGCCCACCGAGCATGCTGGCAGCCGCCGGCTGATTAACGACATCGTGCTCGTTGAAGAGAGCGACGAGCTCGATGGCGGTTTCATCAGCCATTTCGAGCTGTACCTGAACGGCATGGCACAGGCGGGCGCGGACCGGGTTCCGATCGACGCCTTCATCGGGTTCCTGCGGCGGGACGTTCCGGTGCGCGCGGCATTGAAGGATGCGCCAGTCCCCGAGCCGGCCGTTGGATTCTGCAACATGACGTGGGAAATCGTCGAGACGGCCCCGGTGCATTGCCAGGCGGCGGCGTTTGCGTTCGGCCGGGAGGACCTGATTCCCGAAATGTTCGACAAGGTGGCGAAGGTCAACCGCGCCAGCGGGAACCAGCTTTCTGCCTTCATGGATTACCTGGAGCGCCATATCCAGGTGGACAGCGAAGAGCACACTCCCATGGCCATGCAGATGCTTGCCGACCTGTGCGGTGACGACGCCGGCAAATGGCGTGAATGCGAGGAGACGGTCAACGCTGCGCTTGCGGCGCGGACCAGGCTCTGGGACGGCATCCTCGCCGCGATATCGGCAGGCGCCACGAGGTAGCCGGGCCTTGCGCGCGCACTGCGGCGCGACGGCCCCGGGCAGCGTAATGCCGGGCGGCGCGAAGCGCCGCCCGGCACCATATCCCCCGATGCGGGCTTGTCAGGCCCAGCGGTTCCGCGGCGTGAGCAGCGCCCAGATCACCGCGACGTCAAGCGCGATCAAGGCGATCGACCAGACTGGCATGTAGGGAATGTAGAGGAAGTTGACGATCGCGCTGATCGAGGCCACCGCGACGCCGACCACCCGGGCCCACATCTGGTCCATGAACAGGCATGCGCCTGCGACGAACACGACCGCGCCGAGGATGAGGTGGAACCAGCCCCAGCCGTGCACCGACAGGTTGTAGGCGTAGTTCGGCAGGACGATGTAGTACGAGCCCCGGATGATCGCCCCGAGCCCTTCGAAGAAGTTCCAGATCCCGTACAGCATCATCAAGACTGCCGCCACGATCGTGAACCCTATCGCCGCGCCGCTCGGCTCCCTTTCGGCGCCTGCTCTGTCGTCGTAGTGCGGGGCCGGGCGCGGCACGTACTGCCGGCCAGCCTCGTGAGTCGACGCACCTGGTACGTTGCCGACCCCGGTGTCGCTGGGCGCCTGTTCGGGTCTACCGCTCATGAGGAAGCCCCTCCTTCCGCAGCCTTGAACTGCCTTCCCCATGACGCTAGCCAGCGGCAAGCGAGACGATCCTCATCCTTCCAGGGTGAAGTGGGCGAAGCAGCGCTGGTCGGGTGCGGCCTGCCGTCCGGGATCCCCGTGTTCGCGCAGTGACCAGGGTGCTTCATGAGATCGCATGAGGACGCGTTACAGTGACCAGTATCTAACAACTCGTGAAGTACAACCGGGGCGACGATGGGGCCTGAGGGAGTTCGCGGACGATGGTGACTACAATGCGTGACTCACGTGTTACGGTGCCGGAGCTGCCGCCGCGATACGTGTCACGTCCGCGACTACTCGCCGCCCTGGACCGGGCCGCGCACCTGCCGTTGGCGCTCCTGTGCGCCGGGCCGGGAGCCGGCAAGACCGCACTGCTCGCCGACTGGGCCGGGCATGTCAAGGCGCAAGTGGCCTGGCTCAGCCTGGCGGCGCCGGACGCCGAGCCCGGGCGGTTCTGGCAGCTGCTGGAGTCCGCGCTGCCCGGTGAAGAGGGCGCGGCAACCGGGTCCCTCGGTGTCATTGGCGGCGGCACCGGCCTCGACCTGGCGCAATCGCTGCTGCGCCGGATCCCCGACGGGGAGGTCCCGCTGGTCGTGGTCATCGATGACGCGCACGTCCTGGACCATCCCGACATTCTGGACGGCCTGGACAGCCTCATCCGGAGCCGGCAGCCAGGGCTGCGCCTCGTGCTCGCCAGCCGTAGCGACCCGTTGCTGCCGTTGCACAAGTACCGGCTCGCCGGGCAGCTCTTCGAGTTGCGCGCGACGGACCTGGCGATGACTCCGTACGAGGCACGGGGGGTTCTCGCGATCCATGGCGTGACGCTGCCCCAGCGAGACTTCGACCTGCTCATGGCGCGCACGGAAGGCTGGGCTGCCGGGGTGCGCCTGTCCGCCATGCGAATGGAAGGGGCGCAGGACCCGGGCAGCTTCGTGACGCAACTCGCGCTAGACCGTGGCAGCATCGGCGAGTACCTCGTCGACGAGGTCTTGCGCCGGCAGCCGGAACGGCATCGCCGGCTGCTGGTCGAGACGAGCTTCCTCGACGAAGTGACGGGTCCGCTCGCGGACGCGGTCACCGGCATCGCCGGCTCCGGCGAAGTCCTCGCGGACCTGGCCCGGGCCAACTCCTTTGTCATCCCGGTGGACCCGCTGCACACGCGCTTCCGCTACCACCAGCTCTTCGGCGAGATCCTCCGCTACCTGCTGCAGGGACAGGCAGGCCCCGCGGTGCGCCGCCTCAAGCAGCGCGCGGCCGCCTGGTTCGAGGCGAACGGCGAACTGGGACGGGCCATCCACTGGGCGGCGCAGGCCGACGACGGCCCGCATGCCGCCGCGCTGCTGGCCCGGGGCGGGCTCGCGCACGCGATCGCGGGCCGCCTGGACCTGTCCGGGCTTGGCCTGCGCGAGCTCCTGCCGGCGTCAGGCCCGCTGGAATGCGTGCTTGCCGGTCACGCGATCGACGCCGTTTCCGCCGGCCCGAACGCGGCGGAACCGATGCTGGAGCGGCTGCGAGCGTGGCGGCGCGAAACCCCCCTGACCGATCGGGACCTGATCGTCACGCATGACCTCACCGAGCTCATCGTGGCCCAGAAGGCGTGCGATCACCACGCCGTCGACGCGGCGGCGAGCCGCCTGCTGCGCGCGCCCGGGGACGCGGCCGAGGGGAAGCCGCCGCCGGCATTGCGGGCAGCGGTCCTGCTCGCGCAGGCCAGCACGCACCTGTGGCACGGCAAGCACGAGGACGTGGGGCCGCTGCTGGATGAGGCGCTCGCCGAAGTTGAGCACGACGTCCCGGACGAGCTCGAGCTCGAAGTGCTGGGCGTGATGGCGTTCGCTTACAGCTTCTGGGCACGGACGAGCCGGGCGGACCAGGCGGCACGGCGAGCCTACGCCGTGTGCAAGCGGAGCGGCCTGAGGCCACCGCCCGCTCTTGACCTGGCGGCCACGCTGAGCGCACTCGTCTCCGGGAACCTCGCCAGCGGGCCCGTGATACTGCAACGGGTCTTGCTGCCCGATGGCGTGGGCTGCGACCCCAGCCTGGCCGCGGCACTCGCGCTCGGCCGCGCGAGCGTGCTGCTTGCCCAGGGGCAGGAAGCGGAAGCGCGGGCGATCTTGCATGAGCAGGCTGCCCGCCGCATCCCGCCCATTCTGGGCGCCTGCCGGGACGTCATGCTCGCCAGCCTGGATACCGCCCGCGGACGGCCGCGATCGGCGGCGGCACTGCTTGAGGGGTACCAGGGAACCGAGTTCGCCGTCCTCACCGCCACTGCACGCGCGCGTGCCCTGCTCGCGCTGAACGACCTGCGCGGCGCCCGCGACTGCATCCGCACGGTGCTCACCACCCCAAGCGCCCAGACGGGGCGCCTCACCCTGGTGGACGCGATGCTGTGCGACGCGCAGGTCACGCTGGAATCCGGCGACCCAGGGCGCGCGCTGGAGATCCTCATCCACGCCATCGAGGTGGCCAGGGACGAGATCAAGCTCCCGTTCCTGCTCACCGGGAACGCGTTCACGGACCTCCTCGCGCGCCATCCCGACGTGGCGGCCCGCTGGCCACTGCCGCGCGAAGCGGAAGCCACGGTGCCCTTGGTGCCCATGCCCAGGGCGGCGCGTGAGCTGCCTGACCCGCTCACCCCCCGGGAGCTGACCATCTTGCGGCTGCTGGCCACCAGCATGTCGACGGCGGAGATTGCCGACGAGCTGTACCTGTCGGTGAATACGGTCAAGACCCACCTGGCGGCGATCTACCGGAAGCTCCCGGCGAGCCGTCGCCGGGAGGCCGTGCTGCGAGCACGCGAGCTCGAGCTGATCTGAGCGGGTCAGCTGCCGGGCCCGCCGGGCAGCACCCCGATGCTGAGTCCTCTGAGCCCCGTTCACCCGCCACGAATGAGCCGGGCGGGCGTCCTGCCCGCGAGGATGGTGGCGTGGATGGCTGGGGACGACGTCCGGAGGAAGGGGTCCTGTGCCCGCGCAGTACGAGATCCGCGTTGCAGGCCTGCTCGACGAGACAGCGCAGCAGGCACTCGCCGGACTCGACATATCGGCCAGCGGCGCGGTCACGATGATCACCGGCGATTTCGACCAGGCGGCGCTGTATGGCCTGTTTGAGCTGATCCGCTCGCTGCGCCTCGACCTGATCGACGCCCGCCGGGTCCGCGGACTCGCAGCTAGCCTGCCACGCTGACATCCCAGGAAAGGACATAGCCCCGGAAAGGAAGGCCGCGTGAGCACCCGCAGCTACGAGATCAGGGTGGTCGGCTCGATCGGCCCGGCGGCACGTGAAGCGTTCTCCGGCTTGGACGTGGAAGTGGAGCCCCCGAGCACCGTGCTGACTGGCGTCCTTGACCAGGAGGGCCTGCACGACATGCTGGACCGGGTCCGCGCGCTCGGGCTGGAGCTCATCGACGTCCGGCAGGCACCGTCGCCTGCCGAAAGGCCGCTGCGGCGGGAGGAGGCCCGGAGGGCCTTACCCGCCCGGCGGGATCACCCTTCTCGGATGAGGCTCGCGCATGCCGGCGGAGAGATCATCAAAGCATGGCGAGAAAAGCGGCAAGAGTAAACGATCCAGTCCAGCCCCAGGCTGCGGGACGTGGCGGGGTGACCCTTAGCCCGAAGACGATCCTCGCCCTGTTGATCCTGGCTGCCGCGGTCTGGTTCATCCTCGCCAACAGGGGGACCGTGCGGATCCGCCTCTGGATCCCGGTAGTCCTGGCCCCAATGTGGCTTGTCCTGCTGATCACCTTCTGCGCCGGCATGCTCACCGGGATGCTGGTCTGGCGTCGCAAGCGGCAGCGCTGACCCGCGCCAACGCCAGGCCAGCGGCCCGCGAACGTGTGCTAGCCTTTGCGTGCTGCCGGTCCGGCAGCGTCATGCGGACGTGGCTCAGCTGGTAGAGCATCACCTTGCCAAGGTGAGGGTCGCGGGTTCGAATCCCGTCGTCCGCTCGCGGCTTTGGCGATCCCTGTGCTTACGCACCGGGGTCGCCTTGTCATATCCCCCGGAGGGACGAACGGAGTATCCCCCCGGACCCCCCGATGCGGGCTTCGCCCGCGTGGCCTTAAGCCAGCAGCTCCCGCACGCCGAGGCGGTGGCCTTAAGCCAGCAGCACCCGCACGCCGAGGCGCTCGAAGGCCGTGACCACGGCGGCGGGGGCTTGGTCGTCGGTGACAAGGGTGGCCATCGCGCTCACCGGGCAGACCCGGGCGAAGGCGCGCTGGGCGAGCTTCGAGGAGTCGGCGACCACGATGACCTGCCGCGCGCGGGAGGCGATCAGGGCGTTGATCGCGGCCTCCCCCTCGTGCCGGGTACTGGCGCCGAAGTCCGGGTCGACCGCGTCCACGCCGAGGACTGCCACGTCGAGGCTGAGGTCGCTCAGGGTGCGCTCGGCCAGCGGGCCGATCAGCTCATACGACTGCGGCCGGGCGACGCCGCCGGTCAAGACGACCCGGACGTGCGGGCGGACCATGAGCTCGCCGGCGATGTTGACAGCGTTGGTGACGATCGTGGCCGGCTCCTGATCGGCCGCAGTGCCCCCCGAAACAGGGGCCCGGGCGGCGACGGCGCGGGCCACCTCGGTCGCGGTCGTGCCGCCGGTCAGGCCGAGCACGCACCCGGCCGGCAGCAGCGCCGCCGTGGCCGCGCCGATGCGCTGCTTTTCCGACACGTTCCGGGAGGCTTTGTACCGTAGCGGCAGGTCGTAGGAGACCGGGGCGGAGACCGCCCCGCCCCGGGTGCGGGTGACCAGCTGCTGCTCGGCGAGGTGGTCGAAGTCCCGGCGGATGGTGGCCGGCGACACGTCGAGCTCCCCGGCCACCTCCTCGATGTCGAGCCGGCCACGCTCGGTGAGGAGCTCCAGCAGGGAGTTCAGGCGGGTGTAGCGGTCCACGCGCCCTCTCCTGCCGGCTGATCCGGGGTCATGGTGATGATCATGGCAGCATGGACTGGCCGAGCAGGGCCGCGCCGACGATCCCGGCCCGCTCGCCGTGCCGCGCGGTGACCAGGCCGGGGCTGGGCTGGACGCGAACGCGGCCGGCCAGCGCCTTGGCCACGGGGTCGAGCAGGGCGGCCCCGGCCTCGGCAAGGCCGCCGCCGAGCACGATCCGCTCGGGCGCGAGCAGCGTCGTGAGCACCGCCAGGCCGTCGGCCAGGGCCACGGTGGCGGCCTCGATCACGACCCGGGCGCGGGGATCGCCCTCGGCGGCGCGGAACACGGCGAGGGCACCGGCCGCCGGCTCCCCGGTCGCCCGCTCGTAGGCGCGGGCGATGGCGGCGGCGGACGCCACGGCCTCCAGGCAGCCCCGGTTGCCGCAACCGCATTCCGGTCCGCCGGGGCGGACGACGACGTGCCCGATCTCGCCAGGCTGAGCGGCGCCGTTCCCGTCCAGCACCCGGCCGCCGACGATCAGCGCCGCGGCGATCCCGGTGCCGATCGCGACGAACGCCACGTCCGCGGCCCCCCGCCCCGCCCCGGTCAGGTACTCGGCGTGGCCCGCGGCGATCACGTCGTGCCCGAGGCGGACGGGGATGCCCCACTCCGCCGACAGCGGCCCGGTCACCGCCAGGTTGTCCCAGCCGATGTTCGAGCTGTAGACGGCGGTGCCCCGGGCCGCGTCCACGATGCCGGGGACGACGACGCCGGCCGCCTGGACGACGACGCCGGAGGCGGCGGCCTCAGCGATCAGCGTCGCGCCGAGGTCCCGAGCCGCCGCCAGCGCGTGCTCGCCCTTCGGGGTCGGGCACCGTCCGGCGGCCAGCACGCCATCGCCGCTCGCCACCTCCGCCTTGATGGTGGTGCCGCCAACGTCGATAGCGAGGATTGCAGGTACTGGGGGCACGGAAGTCGTTTCGCTAATTGTGGCCGTCAAGGATTATCGACCGCGTTAGGTTCCGCGGGCTGCCAGCGTCGAGCCCCAGGTCCGCCGCGCGCTGCAGGCAGAGCAGGTGGACCCGGACGAGCTCGGCCATCGGGTCGATGTCCCGGTGCTCCAGGTGCGCGCCGGTGGCGGCGACGTCGCGGGCGAACCCAGGGACGAGCGGCCCGAGCGCCCAGACGGCCCGGCCCGGCTCGGCGATGCTGATGGGGCCGTGCCGGTACTCGGTGGCGTGGTACGCCTCGACCCAGGACTGAGTGGACTCGCGCAGCTTGAGTGCGGCCTCCTCGGCGAGGGCGGCACCAAGGCCCATGCCGGCGAAGGAGATCTGCGCGGCGCCGCGCACCCCCTCCAGCGCGGCCTGCGGGCCGGCCGCCAGCAGCGCCCTGGCGGCCGCGATCACCGGCGCCAGGTCCTCCCCGAGGTGGGCGCGCAGCAGCGCCAGGACCGAGGTGGCGAACCGGGTCTGCACGACCGCGGTCTCGTCGAACTCTGCCAGGGTGATCGCGTCGCCCCTGCTCAGCACCGGGCTGCCCGCAGTCCCGGTGATGACGGTGATGCGCGCCTTGGCCTTGTTTTCGGGAGCACTGTTTTCGGGAGCACTGTTTCCGGCATTGCCGGAGCGGTAGCGGTCGAGGAGGTCCAGGATCTCGGTCGTCGTGCCCGAGCGGGTGATCGCGATGATGCGGTCGTACTCCCGGTGCAGCCGCGCCTCGCTGCCCGGCCAGGCGTCGGTCAGGCCCTGGCCGGCCTCCTCGCGCAGGAACGCGTAAGCACGGGCGATGTACAGCGAGGTCCCGCAGCCGACGACGGCCACCCGCTCCCCCGGGGCGGGCAGGGCGCCCGCGTACCGCGGCGCGTCCTGCGCCGCTCGCACCCAGCAGTCGGGTTGCGAGTAGATCTCCGCGTGCAACGGCGAGGCGTCCGGCTGTCCGGTGCCTGGCTGTGCGGTGTCCGGCGTTGACGGGGCCGGCGAGGAGGCGTGCATGCGGCGATCATCCCCGTTTTTGCACTTTCTTGTCAAATATGACTATGTATCTAGCAAGTCTTGACATTCACGCCACGTCGCGGCGGACGCTCGTGGTGACCGCCAGGACCGCGAAGAGCGCGGCGTAGCCAACGAGGACCGCACCGCCGCCCCAGCGGGGCAGCAAGTGCTGCGGCAGCATGGACGCGCCGCCGGCCCCGAGGGACTGGCCGGCGTAGAACGGCAGCCAGCGGGCGAGGTTGCCGATCAGCTGCCCGACCACCCCCTCGACCACGGCGATCCACGCGAGGGCCGCGGCGATCGCCCCGACGAGGCTGCGGACCAGCGCGCCCAGGCCCACGCCGATCGCGGCGAACGCAGCGTCCCAGGCGATGCCGCCGCCGATCGTCGTCCACATCGCCGAGTCGCCCACGCCGAAGTGCACGCCCTTGCCCGCCCACCAGGCTGCCGTGACGGCGACCCCGACGATGCTGGCCGCCGCCCCGGACACCGCCCCGAGGGCGGTGTAGAGGAGGAGCTTCGCGCCCACCACGCGCCCCCGGGACGGAGCGCTCAGGTACGTGTCGGTGATCGTCTTGTGCCGGTACTCCCCGGCGACCGCGAGGATGCCGAACGCCAGGAGGAAGACGGATGTCAGCCCCACATGCGCGAGCGCCTTGGCCTGCGTCGACGGGTCGTGCAGGTTAGCGCCGGAGACCACCAGGCCGCTGATGCCCGCGATGACGAACACCGGAGGGACGGCCAGCAGCAGCCATGGGCCGCGAACCGAGGTCAGCTTCAGTGCTTCGGTACGGATGAGGCGGATGAAGTCAGACATGGTTCGTGGTCTCCTCGCGTGCCTTGGTGGCATCTGGGGCGGAGGTCAGCCGGAGGAAGGCCGCCTCCAGCGTCTCCCCCGATCCGGTGAGCGAGCCAAGCGGGCCGGCATAGCGCAGCGTCCCGGCGGCGATGATGACAACGCGGTCTACCGTCTGCGCCACCTCGCTCAGCACGTGGCTGGACATCAGCACGGTGCGGCCGTCGGCGGCCAGGGAGCGCAGCAGGTCCCGGAGCTCGGCCATGCCAGCGGGGTCGAGGCCGTTGCCCGGCTCGTCGAGGATCAGTACCCGCGGGTCGCCGAGCAGCGCGGCGGCCAGCCCGAGGCGCTGCCGCATGCCGAGTGAGTAGCCGCGCACCCGCCGGCCGGCCGCGTCCGTCAGGCCCACCCGGTCCAGGACCTCGGCCACCCGGGCCGGCGGCATGCCACCGCAGAGCGCGAGCACCCGCAGGTGGTCGCGTCCGGTGCGGCCAGGATGGAAGCCGGTCGTCTCCAGCACCGCCCCGACGGCAGTGCGCGGCGAGGACAGGTCGCCGTAGCGCCGTCCGGCGATCAGCGCCTGTCCCGCCGTGGGCGTGACCAGGCCCAGGAGCATGCGAAGCGTGGTGGTCTTGCCCGCGCCGTTCGGCCCCAGGAAGCCGGTCACCAGCCCGGGCTCCACGGAGAACGACAGGTCGTCGACGGCGGTTACCGCCCCGTACCGCTTGGTCAGGCCGTCCACTGTGATGTCAGCGTTCATGGCCCCAGCCAACCGCCGCCCCTACACCGGTGTCGTCGCCCATCCGCGGCAATGCCGGCTACCGCGCCCGCGGGGTGCCGGCTACCGCGCCCGCGGTATGCCTGAGGCGGGCTACCGCAGCCGCACTAGGACCACCCGCCCCGGACGGCTGACGGCCAACTGCCGCGGGCCGGCCTATCGTGAGGGGCATGCGGTTCCTCAGCCACCTGCGCGATGCCGCGCGACGGCACGCGCACCTGGCCGACGCGACGATCGCCGTCACGGTCCTCGCCGCCACCATGGCGACCACGTTCACCGGGCAGCCGATGACCGGCGCCGGCAGCCGCGCCGTGGCGCTCGGATGCGCGGCGATCGCCTGCGGGGCGCTGGCGATCCGGCGGCTGCAGCCGGTGGCGGTGCTGGTCATCACCGCGACGGCCGCCGAGCTGATGCTCGCCGAGACAGGGAACGGCGACGGCGTGCTGATCCTGCTCGCCCCGTGCATCGCCCTGTACACCGTGGCCGAGCAGGTCGAGCGGCGACCCGGCCGGACCATCGCCGGGTGCGTGGTGGCCGCCCTCGCCATCGCGCACCCGTTCATCCGCCCCTCGATGCTCGGGCACCAGGACCTGGCGTTCGCCGCGATCGGCGGGCTGGCCATCGCGGCGGGTGACGCCGCCCGCCACCGCCGGGCCTACCTTGCCGAGGCGCAGCAGCGGGCGCTGCGGGCGGAGCAGGAGCGCGAGGCCGACACAAGACGCCGCGTCGCGCAGGAGCGGCTGCGGATCGCCCGGGACCTGCACGACAGCGTGGGGCACCACCTGGCCCTCATCAGCGTGCAGTCAGACGTCGCGACCGCCACGGTCGAGAGCGATGCCGCCGGGGCGCGGGAGGCGCTAGCCCATGTGAAGTCCGCCAGCAAGAAGGCCCTTGAGGAGCTGCGCGACACCGTCAGCCTGCTGCGGCAGGCCGGCGACCCGGTGGCACCGACCGAGGTTCCCGCACCCGGCCTGGAGGCGCTCGATGACCTGCTCGCCGGCCTGCGGGCCTCCGGCCTGGCGGTCGACCACCAGGTGGCGGGCACCCCGGTCGCGCTCGCGCCGGCGACCGACCTGACCGCCTACCGGGTGGTCCAGGAATCGCTGACCAACGTCCGTAAGCACTCCAGCCAGCAGCGAGCGCAGCTGACCCTTTCCTACGACAGGAACGACTTGTCTATCGCAGTCGATGATCTTGGCCGTGGCGGCGAGCGTGACAGCGCAGGCGGCCACAACAGCGCAGGCGGCCACAACAGCGCAGGCGGCCACGCCAGCGGCCCCTCGTCCGGCGGACGGCATGGCATCCTCGGGATGCGCGAGCGCGTGCAGGCCATCGGCGGGCAGCTCGCCGCCGGGCCGCGGCCCGGCGGCGGGTTCCGGGTCCGCGCGACGCTCCCTTACACGGCCCCGCTGAACACAGCCCCGCCGAACACCGCACCGCCCAACACAGTCCCGCCCAGCACAGCCCCGCCCAACACAGTCCCGCTGAATACCGCACCACTGAATACAGTCCCGCTGAACACCGCGCCATCGAACACGGTCCCGCTGAACCTGCCCGCTGACGTTGCCCAGGAGAGCCTGCCGTGACCATCCGCGTCGTCATCGCCGATGACCAGCCCTTGCTGCGCACCGGTTTCAAGGCCCTGATCGCGGCGACGCCAGACCTAGAGGCGGTCGGCGAGAGCGGCGACGGGCGCGAGGCGGTCCGGCTGGCGAAGGCGGCGCGGGCCGATGTCGTCCTGATGGACATCCGCATGCCGGTGCTTGACGGCCTCGCGGCGACCCGGCTGATC
>Ga0210389_10001575_pt1 | contig 18438 bp, 15 predicted proteins | sample IncBWH28OmetaG_FD_160127 | JGI IMG/M metagenome (GOLD analysis project Ga0210389, IMG submission 160127) | Forest soil microbial communities from Barre Woods Harvard Forest LTER site, Petersham, Massachusetts, United States - Inc-BW-H-28-O ...
GACGTGACGCGGCGTCTGACGCGCCTGCCGCACCTTGATGCGCATGGCCAGCAGCGACGCGATTACGGCGATGTAGCTGATGCCGTCGATGAGAAAACAGTAGCCTTCACCGACCGCTGAGATCACGACTCCCGCGATGGCCGGTCCGATCAGGCTCGCCGAGTTGACCATGCTTCCGTTCAGCGCGATGGCATTGCCAAGGTCTTCGCGGTGATCGACCATCTGGATCACGAACGATTGGCGCGTGGGCATATCGAATGAGAGGATCACGCCCTGAAACAGCGCAAGCACGATGATCTCCCAGATCTTCACGATGCCGGTGAGCGCGAGTGCGGCGAGCGCGAGAGATTGCGTCATGAACAAAACCTGGGTCGTGATCAGTGTTCGATGGCGGTCCCAGCGGTCGACGAGGACGCCGGCAATCGGGCCCAGAATGAAAGCGGGGATCTGGCTGGCAAAGCCGACAACGCCAAGCAGCACCGCCGAGCCGGTCAGGCGGTAAACCAGCCAACTGGTGGCGAGGCGCGTCATCCATGTTCCGATCAGGGAGACGCTCTGGCCGGTAAAGAAGAGCCGATAGTTCCGGGACCGCAAAGCGCGGATCGCGAGCCCGAGGTTCGCCATTGGTCTTCGGCTATTTACGAACGATCGGCAGCAGCACGACGAGCCCGTCTTCCACGCCGAGCACGGGCGGCACTTCCTGATGGCGCTGCGTCCATCGCTGCGGGCGCAGCACGCGCACAACGGCGATTTCGTCGCAGCACTGGAATTTCGGGCAGCGCAGGCAGTCCTTCCACGCCTTCAGGGGCAGCTCGCCGCGTTCTACTTCATGAAAGCCTAGTTTTCCGAAAAAGCCCGGCACATACGTGAACGCGAAGACCGCGTCGAGTCCGTAGAGCTTCGCTTCGTAAACCAGCGAATCCACCAGCATGCGTCCGATGCCGTGCGTTTTGTGGCTTTCGGCCACCGCGAGCGATCGCACCTCGCCCATGGTCGGTGAGTAGAAATGCATCGCGCCACAGCCGACGAGGTGGTTACCGGCATAGGCGACCATGAAGTCGCGCATGTTCTCGGACATTTCGAATTCCGTACGCGGCAGCATGATGCCCTTCGCCGCATAGCCGTTGATCAGCTCGAGCAGCGCCGGGATATCCTGCATCGCGGCCTTCCGAACTTCGATGCCCTTGCTCGAAGCGGTCTGGTTTTCGACGGTGTCCGGGGTCAGTGCACTGATCATTCTTCGCGCGCTTTCAGGGCAGAATCGCGGTCATCACGGGCAGCAGAGGGTCATTGTGCCGCGCGACGATTCGCGTTCCGGGTTCGTCTTTTTCATCCTGGGGGTCGAAGATTCGCTGCAGGATAAACGGGTCCGATCCCTTCACGATGCGGACTTCATGCACGCCGTTGGCCACCGCGTCGACCGCGGCGTTGAGCTTTGCCTGCATGCCGCCGGTCGCCACGCCTGTTGCGATCAGTTCTTCACACTCCGCGATTGTCAGCGCCGGGATGATGGTTTTGTCGCTGCCCATGACGCCGGGCACGTCCGTAAGGAAGACGAGCCGGTCGGCTTCCCAGCTCGATGCGATGGCGACGGCCATCCAATCGCCATTGACATTGAAGATTTCGCCATGCGCTCCCCCGGCTAAACACGCAATAACCGGCACCAGCCTGGCGTGTGCCAGTGCCTTCAGGACATGGGTATCGGAAGAGGCGACCTTGCCGACGAAGCCGAGTTCCGGGCTCATTTGTTCGGCGGTCGCGAGGCCCGCATCGACGCCTGTCAGCCCCACGGCCTTCACGCCGGCAGCGGCCAGCGCCGCGACGAGTTGCGTGTTCACGGTTCCCGCAAGAACCTTCAGGACCGCGTCGATGGTTTCTTCGGTGGTCACTCGGAGACCGCCGATGAAGCGGCTCTGAACGCCACGCTCTTCGAGGAAGCGGGTCATCTGCTTGCCGCCGCCATGCACGACTGCGACCGATACACCTGATGCCGCAACCGCGGCGATCTGGCCCGCAATATCGTTTCGCAGGGCGGGATCGTCGAGCAGACTCCCGCCGATTTTGATCAGAGCCTTCACAGCAGTCCAGCCGTTTCGTCGAATCCGAGCGCGAGATTGAGGTTCTGGATAGCCTGGCCCGCCGCGCCTTTAACAAGATTATCGATCGCGCTGACGATTACACAGCGGCCGCTCGACGGGTCCGCAATGACGCCGATATCGCAGAAGTTGGTGCGCGCGACGGCGTGGAGATCGGGGACGTGGCCGGCCTCATAGAGGCGGATGAATGGTTCGTTGGCGTAGCGCTTTTCGTAGATGGCAATAATATCGGCGGCCGTCAGCGGCTTCGCCATGCGGAAATAGATTGCCTCCAGAATGCCGCGATCGATGGGCAGAAGATGGGCGGTGAAGCTGAATTCGTGGTCTTCGAGCCCGCTGGTGAGCAGCACTTCGGGCACGTGCCGATGCTTGAGGATCGCGTAGGCGGAGAAGTTTTCGGTGGCTTCGCAGAAGCTGGTTTTGAGCGAGGGCTTGCGGCCGGCGCCGCTGACGCCGCTCTTCGCGTCGCAGACGATGCCGGCGGTGCGGTCGACGATGCCTGCTTCGAGCAGCGGACGGATGGCGAGGTTGGCGGCGGTCGGATAGCAGCCGGGATTGGAGATGAGGTGCGCTTTGCGGATGCGTTCGCGGCAGTATTCGGGCAGACCGTAGGCGGCTTCGGCGAGAAGTTCGGGGGCGGTGTGGTCTTCCTTGTACCACTGCTTGTAGCGTTCGGGCGTGCGCAGGCGAAAGGCGCCGCTGAGGTCTATGACGTGCGCTCCGGCTTTGAGGAACTGCGGGGCGAGGTCCATCGAGACCTCGGGCGGTGTGGCCAGCAGGACGGCTTTGAGGCCTTCGTTTGCAACGGATTCGGCGGTGGCCGGAGCGCGCCGGATCGCGGGTTTGCGGACCAGGCGCGAGTGGTCGCCAGAGTCCGCGCGATGCTCGAGAAGCACAGGTTTGCAGTGCGGATGGGCGGAGAGGATGTGGACCGCTTCCGCTCCGCTGTAGCCCGAGAACCCAACAATCCCGACAGATGTCATTGATTATTTATTCACCGATATGAATAAATATACCAAACGGGTGTTGGTGGCTTGTCGGCGTATTTCAGCCAGTCGCATATTCCGAGAGCATCCGGCTAGGAAACATGCAGGGCGTCTCAATGACGAGCGAAGTCCCACTGCCTGTTAACATGGCAGTGGGACTGATAAGTGGCCACATGACAAACTCAAAACGTACTCACGTCGTCCTCGCCGAGCAGCTGGTTAAGGAAATTGATGCGCTTGTTGGCAGCCGGCAGCGCAGCAGGTTCCTCACTGAGGCGGCCGAGAAGGAACTGATGCGGCGGCGGCAAATACAGGCTCTTATGGCGGCGACAGGTGCGTGGAAGGATCGCGACCATCCTGAACTTGAGCAGGGATCTCGCGAATGGGTTCGAAAGCTCCGGCGGGAAAGTGAGCACCGCCTCAGAAAGTCAGTGGCAGGCTGAGTGGCCGTCTACCTCCTCGACACCAGCGTTATCATCGACGCTCTGAATGACAAGAAGAATCGAACACTCTTTCTTCTGAACCTGGTGGAACAGGGACATATTCTGGCATGCTGCCCCATTCATGTGGCAGAGGTTTACGCAGGACTGAGGCCAAACGAAGAGCCGCGAACAAGTCAATTCCTTCGCAGCCTGCAGCTTTTCCCAATTCCTTTTGCGGTCGCCGAACTTGCCGGGCAGATCAAACGGGATCACGGCCGCAGAGGCAGAACGCTGGCTCTTTCGGATACGTTGATCGCAGCTGTGGCCATCCACAATCAGCTGATACTGCTGACGGACAATACGAAGGATTACCCGATGAAGCAACTCCAGTTGCATCCGTTGCCATAAGCGTGTCCACGAGAGGAGACTATTCTCGGATCGAGATGGTCTAATTGGCGGACGGTCTCACGGCATGGTCGATGATTAGGGTCGTGACCGGACGTTTGGTCGATTCGAGCTTCAGGCCGAGTTGCTCCTGGAGAGCTGTAAAAATCGTGGGTCCGGAACCCTCGGCCGGGAGCGCGGATGGTGGCGGCGCGAAACCCGGCGCGTAGAATCCCGGTGTGCTCTGATCTGCGGTCCATTCCAAATGGACATCGAACGAACCGGTCAACCCGGTCTGGTCGATCACGGTCCGTTGCATCGTATTCGAGAGCGCGGTTGTGAGTTGCTCCGTCGATATGGCTGTTCCGTTCAAACTGTGCGGGCCCGTGACCATGCCGCCGCAAAAACTGAGGAAGGTCTGGCCTGGGGCCGGCGCTGAAGGCGACGCCGTCTTGTCGTTGGCCACGCAGTTCTCTTTGGCGGGAACTTTCAGCTTGATGCCGCCCTTCGCCGCTACAAGCGTATACACCGGCAGATCCTTCGACTCGCGGTGGAGCGCCAACTGGAAACGGTCTTCAAGCAGGATCTGAAGCATCGGCCTCATTTGCTCGAATGTGGCATCGGTGTTCGTCCTGGCGTCGATGTCGTAACGATTGGATGTTGCCCAGTCCGGACCTCCCGACAATTGGTAATCCTTTACATTCCAAGCCATCTGGATGAGAAACCGCAGCCAGACATTTTCTGCTTTGAATGCGCGAGGGGAAGATGCGCCGATGCTTACCTGGCGAGTCCGGCTGGTGTTTGATTTGATCGACGCGACCTCGAATTGCGGGCCCGGTGGCGATTGGGTCTGACCGATCGCGGTTGTGATCAGAACGAAAAGCGAGGTCAAAAACCTGAGCCGGGGGTGGCGCATGCGCTTGTCAAGCATGTATCGGGCCACGCTTTTCCAAAATGAATTGCGCTCTCTGGAAGCGTGAATTGATAGCGACAGGTGGGCTTTGAAAGGGATTCCCGCTGGGCCAAGCCCGTTGCGAGCGCCATTCGTATGCGTCTACCACACAATAGATGTCCTGGCCGTCCGGGCTGATCGTCGCAGACGTGCCGGCGGTGTGGCCGACGAGCCTGCTTCGAGCAGCGGACGGAAAGTGAGGTTGGCTGCAGTTGTATAGCGGGCGGATTAGAGCTGAGGCGCGCTTTGCGGATGAGTTCGGGACAATATTCGGGAAGACAGTCGGGGGCCTGGCGAATGGGTGCAGTACCCATTCGTTAGCGTTTGCGCCGGCCGTAGCAAACGAATATGGTCGGCGTCACCGCTCTGTGTGCATTGGTCTATATTGCGCTCCGGGCCTACGAAATGCTTTATCTTTGCGTCCAGCAGAGTCACACTTGTATTGGTTTTTCGTGATTCCTTGACAGGCCGGCTGCCGAGCTGCGCTCGGCCGTACAGGCTGAAGCCCGTACCCACAATGCGGAATCATTTCGTGCTGTGGTCAGACATTGCCTCGAAGTGCTCGATTACGGGAGGCGGGTCGTAAAAGTGGTGAAGAAGGCGCTTCCATTCCTGGAATCCTGCCGATTGACGGAAGCCGACCGTGTGGTCTTCGATGCGGCGCCACTGGACGATCAGGAGATATTTGTCCCGTGTTTCGAGACTTCGGTGCAACTGATGCGAGATGTATCCTTCCATCGAGGAGATGATCGGCTGCGCTTCCGCGAACGCGCGCTCAAAGGCCGCACTCTCTCCGGCACGCACACTCAGGACGGCGACTTCCAGAACCATTTTTTCCTCATTCCCGTAGTCAGAAACAGCCGCGAGAAGCGCAGCGACCGGACACAAGATTATCATCCAGAATGAATCGGCGTGCCCCGATTTGACAAGCCGGGTGGGTACTCATACAATCGAAAACGGCAAAAGGGCAACCCTGCGCCCAGACGCTTCGAGGACTCCCCAGACATTATGTTGAACGCCAGTTTAAACAAGATACTTCCGACCACGGTTACTGGTTCGCTGCCGCGTCCGAGCTGGTACACCGAAAACCTCGGTACCCGTTCGTTTCTGAGCGCAATGGTCACCAGCCGATTTCGGGAACAGTACGTCGATACGCTGTCCGTTTACCTGCGTGAACAGGAAGTCGCGGGCCTGGACATCGTCACGGATGGCGACTGCCGGTTTGATCAGGATATTGGCGGACAGAGCTGGACGAACTATCCACCCCATCATATGGAGGGCTTTGAGACAACACACCCGAAGCTCGCCAAAGTCGGTGCGGGCGGCATCGCGTTTCCGCGCGGGCACATTCTTCACGACTACCTCGAAGCGCGCGTGATGCCGAAGCTCGTCGGGCCGGTTGGCCGCGGCGAGATGCAATATGCCGAGATCTGGAAAGCTGCGCAGCGGCTTACGAATAAACCGGTGAAGTTCGGCACCGTCACGCCCGAGCTGGTTGCGTTCGCGGTGCAGGACGAGCACTACAAGAGCCTGCCCGACCGCATCATGGCGCTCAGCGACGCGTTCAATGAGGAGCTGCACGATCTGGCGGACGCCGGCTGCCAGGTGATCCAGATGGAAGAACCGCAAATCCATCTGCTGGCCGCGCGAGGTTATGTCGATAAAGTCATCAACCCCGAGTTCATGTTGAAGGTCTTCAACAATACGGTACGCGGTCTGCGCGCGAAGACCGAGGTGTGGTGCCACACATGTTGGGGCAATCCATCGCAGCAGCGCATGTTTGCGAAGGTGCAGAGCTACAAGCCCGCACTTGAGCTGCTGAACCAGGTGGACGCCGATGTCATCACGTTCGAGATGGCGAGTTCCGGCGCCACCGAACTCGAGGATGTCGGCAAGGCCATAACTGAGAAAAAAGTCGGCATCGGAGTCATCGATCACCATACTTTGCAGATTGAGTCCCCGGACCAGGTAGCAGCGCTGGTCCGAAAGGCGTTGGAAGTGATTCCGCCCGAGCGGTTGGTCCTTTCGTCGGACTGCGGCATGGGCCGCGAAGGCATGAGCCGCCGCCATGCGTTCTACAAGATGGTGTCGCTCGTGCAGGGCGTTAATATCGTTAAGAAAGAGCTGGGCCTGCCGGTGGCCGCAACACGGGCCGCCGATCCTGCCTTCTCGCTTCTCCGCACAACATAATCATGATCAATGCAGCTATTGTCGGCCTCGGCTGGTGGGGGAAGACCCTGGTCGAAGCCGTTCAGAAGGATAGTGACCAGATCCGTTTCGTGGCCGGGGCCACGCGCACGAAGACGCCCGAGGTACAGGCATTCGCCGAGGCGCAGGGATTCGCGCTGGCGGATACGTATGAAGCGCTGCTGGCGAATCCGAAGGTGGATGCCGTCGTGCTCGCCACGCCGCACTCGATGCACGCGAAGCAAGTGATTGCGGCCGCGGCGGTGAAAAAGCACATCTTCTGTGAAAAGCCATTCGCGCTGACGAAGGAAAGCGCGGAAGAAGCCGTCAACGCCGCCAAGAAGGCGGGTGTCACGCTCGCCCTCGGCTACAACCGCCGCTTTCACCCGGAGATGGCGAAGTTGCGGACGCGCATCCGGACCGGCGAACTGGGCACGATTCTGCACGTGGAAGCGACCATGACGTTTCCGAACGGCCTGATGCTCAAGCCCGATGCCTGGAGAGCAGATCGTCACGAGACCCCGTGCGGCGCGCTCACGCCGATGGGTGTTCACGCGATCGACGGGATGATCGACCTGTGCGGACCCATTGATCACGTATTCGCGCAGAGTTTCCGGCGCGTGGTAGCGGTGGACGCCGACGACACCACCTCCGTTCTTTTCCGGATGAAGGAAGGCATGTCGGGCTACCTGGGCACGATGACCGCTACCGGACCGGGATTCAGTTTTCAGGTGTTCGGATCCAAAGGCTGGGTGCGTTTGGAAGGCATGACCCACGTGGCCGGCGCTTCCTCCGAAGAGCGCCGCACGCGCTTGTTCGGGGCCTGTAAATTTCAACCCGTCAAAGGACCGGCCGAGACCTGGGAAGCCGAGCGGCTGGACGTCACACGCACGTCGCTCGAAGCCTTCGCGCTTGCAGCCGAGGGTGGTCCCGCATACCCGATACCGACTGGCGAAATGATCCACGGAGTCGCCGTAACCGAAGCTATCGTACGTTCCGCATCTTCAGGTACTGTCGAAAAAATATGAATCTTGGCCGTCTGGGGCATTTGAGTTATGCGACGCTCGTTCATCCCGGTGATAACTGGGAGATGATGGAGCAAAGTCTGCGCACATATGTGCCGAAGGTGAAAGCGCGGGTATCGCCGAATCAGCCGTTCGGTTTGTCGCTGCGTCTGGCGGCGCTGTCCGCTGAATTGCTGGTGAAAGACAGCAAGGCCCGTGACGGGCTGAAACGCTTCATGGGGGAGAACGACCTGTATCTCTACACCGTGAATGCTTTCCCCTACGGCGCTTTCAAAGCAGACACGATCGTCAAAGAGCAGGTGTACGAGCCCGATTGGCGAAGCGAAGAGCGGACGCAGTACACGATCAACGTCGCGGACGTGATTGCGGACGTGGCGCCGGAAGGAGTGCCGGCATCGATACAGACGGCGCCGCTCGGCTTCAAGCCGCGGGTCACGGGGCCGGATGTGGTGGCGAGCTACACCGAGCATGTCCTGCGCGTGATTGCGCATCTGGTCGGGATCGAGAAGCGGACCGGGAAAACCGTTGCGCTGGCGCTCGAACCGGAGCCCCGCTGCTTCCTCGAAACGACCGACGAAACGATCGATTACTTCAGGGACCATTTGTACACTGGCCCTTCGGCAGAGCGGCTGGCGAAACTGGCGGACATCCCGGTTTCGGATGCGATTGCCGCACTGCGGAGGCACCTCGGCATCGTTTTCGATATCGGGCATCAGGCGGTCGGCTTCGAAGATATCCCGGTGTCGCTCCAGAAACTGGTGGACGCCGGTGTGCCGATCCTGAAGCTGCAGGAAGTGGCGGCGATGCATATGCCGCAGGTGACGGACGCGACCATTGAAGCTTTGCAGCGTTTCGCAAAGACCGTGTATCTGTCGCAGACGGTGGAAAAGAAGGACGGAAAGATTACTAAGTTCCTCAATCTCGAAGACGCGTTCGAGGCGTACAAGAAGGACCCGGGTCCGCGCGAATGGCGGACACACTTCCACGTCCCGGTGTTCCTCGATGACCTCGGCGGCGCATTCGGGACGACGCGGTTTGCTCTGGAGCAGGCGCTCAAAATGCATAAAGAAAAACCGCTCTCCGGCCAGCTGGAAATTGAAACCTATACGTGGGACGTGTTGCCGGCGCATCTCAAGACGGGCGACATTGTTGACTATGTGTGCCGCGAGATCGAGTGGGTGCGCGGCCAACTGGCATGAATGTAGGTTTCATCGGCCTTGGTCGTATGGGGCAGGGGATGGCCCGGCGGATCCTGAGCGGTGGGCATGATCTGCTGGTTCACGACGTCGATACATCACATCTCACCGAGATCGTGGCGGCTGGAGCGAGGGCGGCGGCCTCGGTGGCCGGCGTGTGCGAGGGCCGGGATGTCGTTGTCACCATGCTGGTAGAGGATGCCACTGTGATTGACGTCGCGCTTCGCAACGGTGGAATGCGCGATTCGCTTCCCGCGGGTGGAATTCATCTGGCGATGGGAACCTACGGTGTCGCCGCTATCCGTACGCTGGCAGCCGCTCATGCGGAGGCGAATCAGGTTCTCGTAGCTGGGCCCGTCCTGGGGAGGCCTGACCTTGCATCGACTGGACAGTTGGGCATCGTGACTGCCGGCCGGGATGATGCAGTCGAGCGCTGTGGGCCTCTGTTTCAGGTGATCGGCAGACGCGCGTTTCACGCCGGTGCTACGCCGGAAGCCGCTACCGTGGTCAAGCTCAGCAATAATCTTGTTCTCGGTTCCGCGATGGTCGCGATGGCGGAAGGGTTCTCGCTCGTGCGCAAATATGGCGTCGAGGCGCAGGTTTTGTACGACGTCATGACCGAAGGGCTGTTCGCTGCGCCAGCCTACAAAGGCTATGGGAAGACGATGGTGGATCGAAGCTGGGATCAGGTCGGCTCTCCCATCACCGTCGGTCTCAAGGACGCAAATCTCATCCAGGCCGCAGCCGATCTCGGGCGTGTTCCAATGCCCGGTTTTAATGTTTATCGCGACCGCCTGCTGGGCGCAGTGGCGCATGGTGATGGTGACAAGGATCAGGCGGTGCTTGCGCGCGAGCAAGCGCGCGCGAGCGGTCTGGAATAAGCCGGCCTGTTTACGGCAAGTAACTTACTTGACAAAACAGGCAGGCCAATGAAACTTTCATCGGCGGATTCTGTCATCTTGTTTTCCTGAATTCGAGTTTGCAGACTTCACTGTTGACGCAGCAGAGCCGCAGGTTTCGCTTACACCGCCTCACGTGCGGTCTTTTTAAGTTTTGCATTCCATTTCATCAAGGGAACATTTGAATGCGAAATGTTCAGGATTAAATCCGCGGTAAGATGTGACCAGATGAAGCCGCAACCCCGCCGAAGGCTCCGGCGCGAGGGCATCGAAGACAGAATTTGTGCAAGAGGGAATAAAGCACAAGCGGGAGAAGGATCGGGAAGCGGACGAAGAAAGCGAGCTAGCCGCCGATGCCGATAATGGGGCAGATTTTATTTTCGCTCGTCTACGTCGGAGTCATCATTTTGTTTATCGTGCTGATTCGCGCTATTTTGCGCATAAGCCGAGCAGTCGATAAAATCGCCGACTCACTGTCAAAGAGAGAGCCTTAATCATATTCGGCCGGCCACGATTCTATGGCTGTAGAGCGCGTGGTCTGTTTTGTCAAGTAAGTTCCTGTCCTATTTACCATCAACGGAGAAAGCCAGCAACACATTGCCAGCCATGACCGGGAATCGGAAATCGCCTGCGTTTGCGTAGACCTTCCCTGCGGCAACTGTGGTCCCGATGCCATCGATGGCGCTTTGACTCCGTTCACGGTCTGGAAGTTGCGCAACGTGTCGAAGTCCCAGACGAGGTGGCCATCCGAAGTATCGCAGGCGCGCAGGTTTCCATCCAGCGAGCCTGCGAACACAGCTCCGGGGATTAAGGCAGTCGCCCGAGGCTGGGCAGGCGCTGTGGACCAGATCTTGTTTCCGATGCCACCGCCTGCTCTGGCTGCCGCCCTCGCTTGTGAGTGCACCGGATTTCAGCGCAAAACAACAACAGCCGCGACCGCTCCGACCAACGGCCTGCGGCGATGGTCCGTTAGTTCCATAGTCTTGTTAGAAAACTTTCAGTACGGAAGTATTCCGAGTATCCATTCAACGGCTCTTTGGTGCATGCTGAGGCTGCGGCCAGATCGGTTCTGGTCGCTGCGCGGGCAGATCCCGAACGTGGTGGTTCGAAAAATCGCTGTTAGCTACGGCTTCTGCCTGCTATGAAACGCAAATCCATTGCGGAAACGAAACGGCAGTCGCAACTCGCGGACCTGCGTATGCGCAGGAAGATACTGGACAGAGTCATCGCTGATCTCCGCTTCCTGCTTACTCTTCGACATGGTAAAGAGAAGGCCAGCGCGGGCATAAAGGGCCGGGCTTCTCGAAGTCTGTGACTTTGCCGTGTTAGCGAACTTCAATCCTTTATGCCACCGTGGTGTATTTGGCGCAATCGGTGGCGGCGAATGTGCAAACGCGACTCGCGTCGCGTTTACAGGTGAGTGAACGAAGATCGTCTGACCCTTGCGGTTGATCAGAAGCAGCGCGGGCTGGTCTCCCGATTTCTGTATTGGTGGTTCGCAGGCCGTCTGCCGAGCGCACGGGTTGCCGGTTCACTTCCTGGATGACGCCGGACCCGCCGGGTCGACGCTCTGGACCGCGTCTTTCTACTGTTCTTCGCCGCAAGGATTCCCGCATCCGCGGTATTGTGCGCCGAATAGAATCGCAACAGTATGGAAGTGAAATGACAGAAATACTCGAACTGGCGGGCGCGGCCGGTTTGTTGTATCTGCTAACGAAACTGGATTGTCGCCGGCGCGCGGCCGCCATGCTGGGAATCGTGTGCGGAGCGATCGGGGCGTCAGGCAATCCCGACCTGGTCATTACTGCCCGCGTGGTGGCGGTGTGGGCCCTGGCGGGATTCCTGATTACCGCGGTCCTGTTCCACCGTGAGATCCGGCAACGGCTCCGCTAAGGTCTCACGTCATTGGAGATCGAAAATACAGTCGCTCCTGTATTCTCGGGAAGCTCTGGGAGAGGTATCGTCGGAGGAAGAGGACGTCCGGTTCAGGATCGCGAACCGGAGCGGCTGCCAGTCGCGCAGAATCCCCCTTCGCTGCCGTCCTCTCCAATTTCATGTGGTTGACCACCAGACCGAGGGGTGGGGCCGAACGGGGCGCTACGCTGTCGGTTCTCGCACTGACCTCGGATGATCGCCTCTATTCCACGAGGGGGCCCCAGTGCGTTTTTCCGGGGAACGCACCTTGCGGTGCGTGCACATCCCTTAGTCATCCTTTTCGAAGTCCGTTCAAGTTTTAGAATCGTAGTCGAGCTTCGCTCGACTGTACAGGCTCAAGCCCCTACCCACAGAAGGGCTCACCGATATTGTGATCGTATTTGCGAAATCATGCACTGTTTGCGAGAAGGGCCTGGGGGCATTATTCGACAAGGCTCCACGATGAATCAGGATTAAACAGGGTGACCGGGCTGGCGCCACCGTTTGAGGAAGGCGCGATGTCCTTCTGATAGACGACTCCGTTCTGATTCACGATGAACGTGTGGATGCCCGTGACTCCGTATTGTGCAGGCCATGCCACAAGGCCGAAACCCCCAATGAGCTTGTTCTTCACGCGGTAGTCATGGGCGCCGCCGGAAGCGTCCGGGCCTTGCGCGTCGAGAATCCGAAAATAGTACCCGTGGTATGGCTTCGCCTTGCCGTTGCGCCCGCTCCATTCGGCGTCGGCGAATCCCCGCGGCACCAGCGCGCTTTCGCCGGCGCCTTCCCAGTACAGCCCGTCGTGGTTTCCAGGCGTGCTATCGAGCCGCGAGGCGTAGGTTAGCGTGCCGACCTTGCCGTTGTCCTCGGCAGCATACCGTTTCTGCGCTTCGACGTAGCCCGTGCAGATTTCAATTGCATCCAGTTCGTCGGTTCCGATGCGGCGCGCTTCCATTTCGACCGCGCTCTCATCGGAGTTAAAGACCCACCTGCCGTTCATTTGGACGATCGGAACGGGAAACGGCCAGTCCTGATCGCCGATCGAAATAATTACGCGGGCGGGATCGCGCGGATCGGGTTTGAGCTGGTGCTTCGCGCGGAAGAGCCGGGCGAATTCGGACTGCTCGGCGCGATCCTGATCGGCGTCGCCGGAGCTGAGAATCGATTTCGCATGCGGCCCCAGGATGAGGGCAAGACGCGCCGTATCGTGATTCGCCGCGGCGTCAATGAGCCCGACGGCCGCCGCATCCGGCGTATCGAATTGCTCCTGGGCCAGGGATGGCAGCGCGGTCAGTAGGGCTGCCGCAATACATACGGGCAAAATGCGGGCCTTCATTACCTTCTCCCTCCACCTCCGCGGAATCCTCCGCCTCCGCCGCCGTGAAATCCTCCCCCGAAAGTGCGGCCCGCGCCCATGCTGGAAAAGCCATGGTCGCTCTGCATGCGGGTCGCTCCACCTTCGTGGTAGCCTCCGAAGACACTGTGATCGCCTGTCCACGGGCGCTGCTCGAAGCCTGGCGATCCGAAGTGTTGAGCCGGTCGGGACTCGTTGTTGCCGAGAAAGCCCCGGCTGCCGGCACCGGCCCCAAGTTCACGGCCTGCGTACCGTCCAGCCAGTTCCCGGCCGGGATAGGGCACGCCGAGCCGGTGCCCCGGATCATGTTCCCAGACGTGATTCCCGAACGCATCGCCACCGTGGAAATGATGAAAGCCGTAACGATGGAAAAAGGAATTGTTGACAAGGATGGTGCCGCCATACCAGTTCGGCGCCCAGCCTCAACCGCCCCATCCCCAGCCGCCCCAGCCGCCGAAATACAAGCCGAGATCAATGCCCGGACCCCAGTCAAAGCCAACGTCAACGCCCGGGTACAACAATGGCGGGTAGTAGCCCCAGACAGGAGGGCCCCAGACGAACGCGGGGTTGTAGTAGGGCACATACCAGACGTTGGGATTCGCTGGCGCAATGTCGATGACGGATTGGCCATCCTGGTTCTGTGTTGTCACCGTCTCCTGCGGATTCGACTGCAGCGTTCCGCGCGACGACGCCTGGTGCCTCATGCGCTGGATTGCCTGCATCACATCGTTCTGCTGCGCGAGGTTCGCGTTTCCGAGTGCGGTAGTCCAGGTGACATCCTGGCTGAGGAGGTGCAGCGCCTGGGGAAATGCGACCAGGCCCTGAACGCTCGGATCCCAATTCTGCTTCTTTGCCTCATCCATGAGCTTTGAAGGCTTCCACTTCGGATGGTCGTTGACCCATTGCTGGGCCTCGACGATCTCCAGTGGGTAAGTTGCCGCGGCAAGAACTTCGCCTACGAGAGGATCGGGATACAACGCGATGGGCGCGACGATATCGTCGAGTTGTTGCGGCGACAACGACTGACCCGGCGTTGGATTTCCAGGTACCGGCGAGACAGGAGGCGGATTCTGCGCGCGTGCGGCCGGCATGAAAAGCAGTGCTACAGTCACTACCATTCCAAAGGCGCGTTTCGCACTGATTGTCAACATTTCATGCCAGCCGATTTGAGCGTACGCATTGGAGTGAGCAATTGGAATACCGCCGGAGATGGATTTTTCGCGTGATTCAGAGGTAAAGCGTAGCTGCGTTCCTTCGAGAACGCGGCTGGCGCGGCGTGTGCTGCAATGCGTGCACGCGGCAGTTTAGTTTTTCGGGAACGCCACACACTAGTTGTTTTTCAGTATTGTCAGGAACCGTACAGCGCCCATAAGATCGGGAAACACCAGGCTTCAGTACCCGACAATATGCAGAAAAAAACGGTAGGCGCGTTCGGTCTCTTCGCTTTTCTTTGCGTGTCTGCGCAGGCACAGGACCCCATTGGAACGCTGGAAGGACAGATCACGGACCCGTCGTCCGCGCTGGTTTCGGGCGCCGAAGTCAGCGTGCACAACAGCCAGACAGGGCTTACGCGTACGGTCCGTTCGTCGCGCGAGGGCTCGTACCACATCTCGAATCTGCCGGTCGGCGAATATTCGTTGACAGTGAATGCCAACGGCTTCGCACCGTTCTCGCAGTCGCCGGTCCGCATCGATATTGGTCAGGTTGTGACGTGTCCGGTGGCCCTGCAGGTATCGGGCGGACATTCCGAGGTCAATGTCGACGCGCAGACAGCAATGGTCGACACAAGTCAGACTATCGGCGATGTGGTTTCCGCAGGGCAGGCGACCGATCTGCCTTTGAACGGACGCGATCTAACGCAGCTGGGGCTCCTGCAGCCGGGCGTGGCGCCGATGACGGCCGGTCTCGCAGAAGCCGGTGGCATCGCGCGCGCCGGCCAGGCCTTCGCGGTGAACGGGCAGCGGCCCGAATCGAATAACTATCTGCTCGATGGCGCGACGAACGTTGACAGCGTCAACGGCGGCTACGCCATTCGCGTTCCGGTGGACGCGGTGAACGAATTCCGTATTCTGACGTTGAATGCTCCGGCGGAATACGGCAACACCAGCGGCGCGACCACGTCGGTCGTCACGAAATCCGGCAGCAACGCCTTCCATGGCGATGTCTATGAATTTCTTCGCAACAACGCCTTTGACGCACGTAACTTCTTCGCTTCAACCACCGAGCCGCTGCATCGCAATCAGTACGGCGCGACCCTCGGCGGACCAGTGCGCAAGGACAAGGACTTCTTCTTCGCGTATTACGAAGGTCAGCGTGACTCGGAGGGCAAAACGCAGGCCGCCATCGTGCCCACCGCCGCGGAGCGAACTGGCAATTTCTCAGGCCTCGTCAACCCTTCGACTGGACAACCCGCGCCGCTCATCAACGAGTTCACCGGCCAGCCATTCCCGGGAAACCAGATTCCGTCGCAGATCCTGAGCTCGATCGCGTTGAAGGCCGCGCAACTCTATCCGCTTCCCAATATCGGCACCAATGTCTACGAATCCACGCAGATCGGAATCAATAACTACGATCAGGGCGGCTTCCGGCTGGATCATTACTTCAATGGCGGCAAGGATCAAACGTTCCTGCGCTATTCCGGATCCGGCCTGCATGCCTTCGATCCGTTGCCGATCTCCGGTGCGGGCGTTCCGGGATTTCCGGTTACAGATGACATCCTCACCAACTCTGTTACGGTGTCAGATGTTCATCTGAACTCATCCGACACCGTACAGACGTTTCGGGCGTCGTTCTTCCGCAACGCATTTCTGGACGGCCAGGCGGTGAATCACACGCCCGGCAGCAGTTTGGGCTTCGGGTATCAGCCGACTCTCGGGCTCAACGAAGGCGTGCCTTATCTGATCGTCAGCGGCTATGCTTCGCTGGGAAATCCGATTACGGGGCCGCAGAATACGTATCAGAATGATTACCAGGCTTCTTACTCGATCGCGATGACGCGCGGACGGCACAGCCTGAAGTTCGGCGCCGAACTTGACCGGCAGCAGATCAATGTCCTCTTCGGGATTGCCACGAACGGCTTCTTTGTCTTCGCGCCCTTTCCGGCCAGCGATTCGTTCGCGAGCTTCCTGCTGGGACAGTCGGTGCAGTTCTTCCAGGGTGGCGGGCAATTCGATCGCGGATTGCGCAAGTGGATTTCGGGCGGTTATGCGCAGGACGAATGGCGCGTCACGCCACATTTGACGCTGAATCCTGGAGTGCGCTACGAGGTCAACACTCCTTACACCGAAATTCGCAATCGCCTCAACGCGTGGGAGCCCGGCCGGCAATCGACGGTCTATCCCGGTGCACCTCCCGGGCTGTTGTTTCCAGGTGACCGTGGTGTCCCCGCCGGCATCGCGCCCGTCGATTATCACGAGTTCATGCCGCGGGTCGGTCTGGCATGGGATCCATTTGGTGATAACAAGACGACGATTCGGGCCGGATACGGCATCTTCTATGACGGGTTCACCAATGGCAGCGGCGGTCCGCTGCAAGCGGCGATCAGCGCGCTGCCGTGGACGCAGGCATATCAGTTGCCAGGGCCGGGATTCAATATCGCGAATCCTTACGGCAATGGTCCGACGCCCTTCGGCATACAGAATTTCGTTGCGCCGGCGACCGTGCTCACCGTGCGGTCCGGCATGGTGCCGCCCTATTCGCAGAACTGGAACCTTTCAGTCGAACGGGTGATCGCCAAGGACTATCTGCTGGACGTTCGCTATGTCGGGAACAAGGGGACGCATCTGCCCCGATTCATCGAGGGCAATCCGACGATTTACAGAAATAACGGTCAGCGCGAATATTCGACGTGCAATGCCGCGGGTCTTTGTGACTATGGATCGGTCGGCCTGCTTGCCGATGAGTCCAGCTCGACGTATCACGCGCTCCAGGTGGCCTTTTCGAGGCAATATGCCAGCGGACTTCACTTCACGGCTTCTTATTGGTATTCGAAAAGTCTCGACGACATCTCTACACTGAATGTGGCGGGCTCGGCGCCGACGCTGGTGGCCGGTGAAAACGATCTGGCGCAGAATCCATTTGATCTTGCGGCAGAGAAGGGCCCGTCGTTATTCGACGCCATTCACCGCTTTGTATTCAGCGGGACGTATCGTCTGCCGCATTGGAAGAACGCGTCGCGTGCCGCGGATTTCCTGGTGAACGGCTGGCAGGTGAACACGATCGCGAACCTTTCGACCGGCACTCCATTCACGGTTTATGACAGCGCGAATGTGTCCGGGCAGGGAAGCGCGCCGGAAATCACCGGGTTCTATTCCAGCCGGCCGAATCTTGTGTCGAACCCCAATGCCAACCAGCCGCACACCGCCAACGAATGGGTGAGCCGCACGCCGTTCCAGCAACTCAATCCTGTGGCGCAAGCCGGCCAGTTTGGGAATGAAGGCCGCAATGTTGTTCGCGGGCCGGGAATCGAGAATGTCGATTTGTCACTGTTCAAGAACTTCAGCATCGATGAGACGAGGCGGATCCAGTTCCGCGCGGAATGCTTCAATTTGTTCAATCATGCGAATTTCGGACTGCCGGAAAACGACCTGGAGTCGCCGGCATTCGGGCAGGTCCTGCAAGCGGCTTCGCCTCGGCTGCTGCAGCTCGCACTGAAATTTCTGTTCTGAGCCGCGGATAAACGCAGATAAAGTCAGCAGGTAGTGGCTTCAGTTTCTGTATCGGCCCCGAATCAGTCTCAGCGGGAAACTTACACAGGCGATCGTTAATATGACTGCGAGCATAATCCAGCCCGCCTGGAGATGTCTCAGCGAGTCCAGGGCGGACTGGACCCAGGAAAAGTCGAATCGAAACCGGAAAGCGGGCGCCGGTGGTGGGCTGGAGCTGTACCAGGGGATCGCAAAAACGAGCACCAGTGTGAGGCCCCACGCCATAACGCCAGGGAGCGCGAGTACCCAGGGAAACCGAATCGGCGGAGGTGTGGTGGCCTCGCGATGCACCGCGCGCATAACCGTGGCGGTGAATC
>Ga0210389_10001576_pt1 | contig 18434 bp, 16 predicted proteins | sample IncBWH28OmetaG_FD_160127 | JGI IMG/M metagenome (GOLD analysis project Ga0210389, IMG submission 160127) | Forest soil microbial communities from Barre Woods Harvard Forest LTER site, Petersham, Massachusetts, United States - Inc-BW-H-28-O ...
CGCAGGCGGCTAGCGGTCAACGAAAGCGTATGATCGTTCGAGCCCAGCATGAAAACGGGAAGCCCCTTTTTCTGTGCAGCCTGACAGACCGGTTCCACCAGATCCGCTCCCGTGGTTCGACTGATCGGCGCGCCGAGCAAACGGCTCAATACCACGATGGGAAATCCATCTGCGGTCACCAGACGCGCGCGTCGATAGGCCGCGAGAAAATCGGGGCGTTGCTCCAGTTGCACGACATGATCGAGATTGAGCGTGCAGACACTGAAGTTGTCGCCGCTCTGAGCGGCCGACATGATCGATGAAACTGCGTGGGGAATCGAGACGACATTGATCGTGATCCCATCGACGGAGAGATTGCGTTGCGGTTGCGCGTGTGCGTCCAACATGTCGGTCCTTCTGATGACAGGTTTGCGAGAGCGAACATGTGCATAAAGTACCGATGAGGTGCGCCCATTGCCGCGGCGATGGGAACTGAATGTTGGAACAATGCAGTTCAATGTACGGCCGAGAAGAAATCCTCGTAATGCGACGTAACGATGGCGATGCCGTCGTGCGCGATGGTGAAGTTATCAGCATCGCACATGTGATCGATGCGTTGTCACATCGATGACGAACGAAGCCACACTTGCGCCGCATGGAACTCGAGTCATGATTCGGATTGCCGATGCCGCAATCGGAACATTCTCAATAGCGAGGGCGCGTAGAACACACCAAGTGCTGTGACATAAACGACGCCGCCCAATGCAACATGAGTTGCCAGAATGACCAGCGATGATGCTTCGGGAAGAATATTTATTATTGCCGCCATGATCGCAGTCGCCGTTGCGAGCGGAGCGAGATGCTCAAGCGGGAGGGTCAGGCCGAAGCGGGAGAACGCGATGGCGAAGCTCGCGATCGCAGCGACGAGGGCCGCGAGGACCGTTGCGTCGGCGCCACCCCTTAGTCCCCAGTAATGGACAAAGACAAGACTGAGCAGCACCGTCATCACGGCATCGACGGCGGCAACCACCGCCAGCAAACCCGTGCGGTTGTGCAGGAGGAATGTTTGATCGACGAAGTGCGCGCGCAGACTGCGGATCGAACCGGCGAGAACGGATAGAGGGAGAACGGCAAGCGTCACCTGCTGGAACGCGGGCGCAATCAACAGGTGAACGAGTTCCGCGCGCAGCATGAAGATGCCGGTGGTACAGGGCGCCAGGATTGCGATCAGCAGTGCGCTGTTGTCGGCGAGCTGGCGCATGGCAACTTTGGCTCCGTGTCGCTCCATGCTTCTTACGGCGAGCGGGAACGCGGCGACTGTGACCAGCATCGCAGCGAAGGTCGCCGCACGCTGGCCAAGGCCATAGCCGACGGCAAACAGTCCGGCGGCGGCGACCCCCATCATCTCATTGACGATGAAGCGCGATGCATTGAGCCCGACCCAGCCGAACGCGCCGCCGATAATGAGGGGGAAGCCGTAACGCAACGCATGATTGACGATCTCGCGATCCAACGGCCAAAGGCCGCGGCCACAGCCGATTTTGGGGAGGACGATCACGGCGGCGGCAAGTTGGGCGATGGCATAGCCTGCCAGCGGCGCTGCCGCGGAGTGATCGACCAGCCGGATCAGGATCAGCCCGATCATGAATCCGAGGGCAGGACCCACCGTGACCTGAAGGGTATAGACGCCGATCTGCTGACGGACCCGCGCGCGGTCGCCAATGTAGAGATTGATGGTTCGGGTGATCACATAGGCGACGGTGGCGACGACCAGATGCGTGTTCGCCTCGGGTGCGATCACCGTGAGGAGAATCACAACGACGAGAATGCTCTGAATGACACAGGAGCCGAGCAAGACCGCATTTTCGGTGCGGTGGAACCGCGCGGCGTCGCCATTGTCCTGATGTCGTCCGAGAAAGCGCAAGGCGTATTGCGACCACCAAGCGAGGAAAGCAATCTGCAGGAGTTCGTGCGTCGCCGTTGTGAGCGTGATGACGCCAAGCGTGGGCTCGTCGACGACATGCGTCCAGACAATCATCGCGATCAGCTGGGCGAGCGGGCCAACGATCTGCGCGGGCAGGTAAAGCAGGGTATTTCGCAGCAGCATCAATCAGGCCCCCAGCCACCGGCGAACGGGAACGGGAGCGAGACTCCTCACGGTCACCAAGGCGGCAATACTGCCGGCTGTTGCGCAGAAGAAGGTGATGGCGGAAGCGGCAAACGGTCCAAGCGCGCTCAGTGACGCGTGGTCGCGAAGCAGCATTACGAAGAAGATGTGCCAGAGATAGATGAAATAACTGCCGGATCCCAGCGATGCAATGAGAGGCAACTCGGCATGGTGAGCAAGGAGCAGGCAGCAGAACAAGGCGGCATAGCCAAAGAAAGCAATCGAATCGTAATCGGCATCGTCGCCGAGCCGAAATAACCGCGCGCCCGCATAGAAAATGTATGCAACGAACGTCGCGGCGAAGAGCTGCAAGCAGATGTCGGTCAGCGCGGGCTTGATCCGGAAGATCCCTACCAAGGCTCCAAGCGCCATGAAGGCGAACCAGAAGGGGATATCACGCATGCGAAGCTCCTCAACCAGGCTCTCGCCAAATCCGAGGCGGAACGCCAGCGGGTCGAGATAGCTGCCGACGGTCAGGCCGAGCAGAATCGACAGGAGCAGAAAGACAACGAGGCGTGGGTCCAGCGGCCCGGCGGTGGGAGAAAGCCGGAAGACCAGCCAAAGTCCCACCGTGCAGCCGACATAGACGAACACGTAGTAATAGACGAAGGCGTAGGCGAGAACGAACCTCGCAAGCGTCGTGGTCGGACGGTGGTCCATCGCCGGGTTATGCAGCGCCATGTAGATGTAGGCTGCGCCGAAGGCGATCGCGTAAGGGATGACGGCGGCCTTCAGCCGTCTCCACAGGGAAACGTGGCCCGAAAGCGCGGTGAGATAGCCGGAAGCGAACAGAAAGATCGGAACGCACGGCCGCAAGATGGAATCCGTGATCGTTTCCCACGCATTCAGCGGTTGTCGCAGCGAGTGAATGCCGATCACCATCAGGATGGCGACGCCTCGCATGGTGTCGATTCCGATATCCCGGCTGGTCGCGCTTGCCGGCGCTTCTGCTTTCGCTAGCGGTCGGAGCGGGCTTTGCACGGCCAGGGAGGTCATTTGCGAGGAAGTCATTTGATGGAATCCAGCACGAGTCCTTGTCAATGTTCGAAGCCCTGATCGCCGACATGCCGCGAGGCTGCGCGCGGTTCATGTCTTGAGAGATTGCCAATCAGGGTGATGACCGCGTCGCGGTCGGCGTTGGCCAATGCGTTCCAGCGCTCGATGTTATGAGCGCCCATCGTCATGTAGCGCGATCGCCACCCACGCCCGCCGAGCAGGCCAGCGATCCTTGCCGCCGCTGCTGCCGGATCTGCCGGGTCAATGAAGACGCCGGAAGATTCGAGCACTTCGCGAAATATGGCGGCGTCCGGCGCGACGATCGGCAGGCCCGCATATTGCGCCTCAAGCAGGGGCAGTCCCAATCCTTCCTCGTGCGAGGTGCAGACGAAAAGGTCGGCAGCGGTCAACAACTCCCTGACGCGCTCCTCGGACTGATAGCCGTGCAGGGTGACGCAGGGAATGGCGCTGAGTGCTTGCCAATCATCTCCCCAGCCTCTTCTGCCGATGATGTCGAGCCTGGTGTCGGGAAATCCGAGTGCGCAAAGCGTGGTGGCGAGCTGTGCAGCCGCGAGAAAATTCTTTCGCGGTTCGACTGTGCCGAGCGCAACCAGCCGCAAGGCGCCGTCCGAGCGCTGGCTGCGGCCTTCCACGCCCAGGCCAAAGACATTGCGAACCGGCGGCCGATAGAGCGTGATGGAGGAATCGGGGCGGCAATGCGCGGCAAGCTTCCGGCTGGTATCGCGCGAGTTGACGAGAAAGCGCGGATAGGTGCGCAGTGCAAGGCGGAATGGCGCAGCCATGTACAGGCGGGCGCGACGGTTGAGATCGGCCGGCCGCGTTGCCAGGAAGACATCGTGAATGTAGGGCAGCACACGCGATGCAAAGGGCCGAAGCAGGGGGCTCGGCGGGAAGCCGGGGCAAAGCAGCAGCGCATGTGAGGTCGCAAGAAGCAGCGGCAGACCGACGGTCTGTTGCATCACCATCTGTGCTGTGCCCTGCGCTGTGACGGGAACAACGTCCAGTGGGGCGAGCGCCGCGGGCGAGAACAGCTCGATGGTGATACGTTCGAGGCCCGTGACGTGACGCCCCAGATGGGTATGGTCGACATAGAGGGTCATGCATCGCCCCAGGCATAGGCGCGAACCAATCGCGGCTCGCCTTGCGGTCGCGATACCGGCGCCATCGCGTGTTGGCGCGGCAAGAGCAGCGTGATCAGAACCGCGAACTGCGCAAGCTGGATGTTCTTGGAGGAGAAGCTGACCGAGCTTGCCGCCACAATGATCACGAGAAGCAGAATCAGCCATGCCGCGCCGGCCGCACGCTTGAGGATCTCCGTGAACAGGCCGGCCAAGCCGAGGGTCAGCACAATCGTCGAGAGGATACCGTATTGTACGATGCAGGAGATCCAAAAATCCTCGACGCCGTGTTTCAGGCCGACCGCATTTTGGAGTGAGGCCGCGCGGACTGGATCGGGGCCCCAGAAGAGTTCGTGCCAGTCGAAATGCGATAGCAGGTTCACGGCCGCATAGCGCGCCATGGCGCTGCCCTTGTCGGAGGAAAAGCGCAGCAGCATCTTGTCGAAGATGCCGGAAGTGAACGCGAGGAAGATGCCAGCGGCCCCGACGAACAGCAGGCAGATCGCCGCGCTGACGGCGAGCAGGGAGACGCGCTCGCCGCGGAGCACACGGAAAACGCGGATACTCGCCGCACTACCCAGGATCAGCAAGACGGTGACGAGCGAGGTGCGGCCGCCGAAAGCCATCAAGGAGGCGAGCGAGAAGACGATCAAGGCGAGCCGCAGAGGGACTGGAGGACAAATCGCCGGGCGAAACACCAAGGCAATGACATAGGCCGCGACGACTCCCGATGCGGTCAGCGGATGTCCCAACAGTGCTGATGCTCGCCATTCGCCAAGCACGACCACATCGCCCAGCGAGAGCGGAATGAGCCGGTGCCCCGAAAAATACTCGCAATAGCCGATGACGATATTGGCCACGATGACGAGATGAAGAGCCCACAGGATCGGCTTCTTTTGCGGCGAGGACAGTTGCCAAAGGACGACGCTAAACACGAGCGGCAGCAGAAAGGTGTCGATGATGACAGTGAATGGCTGCCCGCCCGCGATCATCTGGACCAGAAGCCAGGTCCAGCACATCAGGTAGAACAGCAATAGCCGCGCTTCGGAAAACATGCGGCCGAGATCGCCGACCGGGTCGCCGTTGCGAATGGCCAGAAGAAACAATGCAGCCAGCATGAAATAGGTCGCAGGGTGCAGCTTCTCGTAGAAACCTCCGCCGCTCGTGATGTAATGGATCTTCCAACTCGTCAGCAGGGAAGACGAAATCGTGAAGATGCTGACCACCGCCAGCAACACGAGTCCGGCGATCGTCGCGTTCATAAGTTGGATCAGCGCCGCCGGCCGGGCGGCAGCCCTCTCGGCCGATCGTGCCGGAGAAAACGACATCACTGCGCCGCCTCAGCCGTAAAACCGGACGCGGCGTAAGGTTTGAGATAGGTTGAGCTTCGATAGTAGTCGTAGAAGCGCAGCCTGCTCAGATCGACGCGTGTCAAGGCGATCCCGAGGATGCGGTCATGAACTGGTGCAAGCAGATCGATCGTGCGGGCAAGGACTTCGCCTGGCGTCTGGTCCCATGCCGAGGCGAGTACGATCCGATCGGCAAGCTCCGCCAACGCGCGGCCGTCGACCAGCGGCACCAAGGGCGGGGAATCGATGATGATCAACTCGTAGCGATCGCGATAATAATCGAGGACGTCGACGATCCGGTCGGAAAACATCAACTCTGTGATGAGTGCGGGATGCTTGATGGTGGTTGACGGCAGGATCGCCAGACCCGTGCTCCGATCCGTCAGGATCGCACGGTCCGGATGTATCTGGCCTGTCGCCACTTCGGGCAGTCCGGCTTCGGCACGAGGGCAAAGGGAGCGCGTCAACTGCGGATTGCGAAGATCGCCGTCGATCAGAAGGGTTCGAATGCCGAGTATGGCAAACGACTGCGCGAGATTGGCGGCGAGCGTGGTTTTTCCTTCATTCGGAAGCGCGGACATCACCAGCACGACCTTGATGGGATGAACTCTCATCGTTCGCTGCAGGGCAAGGCGAATGCTGCGGATAGCCTCGGCGAAGAACGTGCCGGGGACGTCGACCGCATAACGCATCAGCGGCGGCTGCAATGCCGCCGGTAGCAGCTTCATGGTCTTGGGGTTGTAGCGGCTAAGCTCCTTTCGTCCGCGCTTGGCGAGCCCGGCGAGTTCGCCGGCGCCGATGAGCGGCACCGCGGCTAGTGCGGGCACGCCGGATATCCTCTCCGCCTGCTCGAGCGTCTTCACTCGTCCGTCGAGGTAGTCGGCCAGAAAGGCGAGAACGCATCCGATGCCGAGCCCGAGCATGATGGCGAGGCCGAGGATCGGTGTCGTCTTGGGCCAGGAGGGGCCGCTCGGTACGGTGGCCCTGGTGACGACGCGGGAGCCCGGCAGCTGCAGGCTCTGTTGTGCAGTGTTCTCCTTGAACCTTGCAAGATAGGACTCATAGAGCGTGCGGTTGGCTTCGGCCTCCCGCTGCAACTCGCGCAATCGTACCTGGGCTTGTCCGGACGAACTTGCGACGCCCTGCAATTGATCAAGGCTTTGCTGCAGGGAGGCCTCGCGTGAACGCGCGACGTCATAGTCGTGGCGCGCGCTTTGCATGATCCGCTTGATCTCCTCGTCGATCAGGCGCTGGGTGTCGCGCAGCTGCGCACGCACACTGGCGACGGAAGGATGACGTGGCCCATATTTGCTCAATTGCTCGGCTTCGCTCTTGGCAATTTCCGCATATTGCGTCCGCAGCCGCGCGATAACGTCCGAGGAAATGGCCGCGCCCATTCCGCCCGGATCGCCACCGTTCTTTGACAATTGCTGCGCTTGTTCGAATTTTGCACGTGTCTCGGCGGTCTGGGCGCGGGCGGTGATCAGCTGGTTGTTGAGGTCGGTGAGCTGCTGGTCGTTCATCGTCACGCCCTGCGACACCGTCAGATTGTTCGCGGCGCGAAAGTCCTCGACGGCCTTTTCTGATGTGACGACCCGCGCCTTCAGTTCGTCGAGCTGCCCGTCGAGCCAATTTGCCGCAATCTTCGTCGCGTCGTTCTTGGCATGCACCTGTTCGTCGAAATAGGCGTCGGCGATTGCGTTGGCGATAAGTGCGGCCTTGCGCGGCGATTCGGAGCTCGCATTGATTTCGACGAGGAAGGTAGTTCCCTGTCGAGCGACCTTGGTGCGCCGCTGCAGAACATCGACCGCCCTCGCAATGGCCGCATCTTTTGCGCTGATTCCGCCTTCCGAGCTTCCGGCCTTGAAGACCTGCTTGACACGGTCGAGCATGGTGGGAGGTGGGTTGAACTCCCGATCGTCGCTCAAATTCTGCTTTTCCGCCACACGTTGCAGGACGGCGACCGACTGGATCAGCATCGCCTCGCTGTCGATCGTGGCATCGTCGGTACCGAAATTCGAGGTCTCGACCTGAGCCTGGTTCGATTCTATCGCGGTGGCGCGCCGCAGATTGACGAAGACCGAAGAGGTCGCCGTGTAGAGGGTGGTGGAGAAAAAGATCAGGTAAATCAGCGCGCCCAACCCAAGCACGGCCGGGGCGGCCACAACGAGCCGCCAGCGCCTGCGCAGGATCCACCCGAGCTCGCGCAAGTCCGCGGTCGGCCGCATTCCTCTTGCAGCGGTCGGCGTTATAACCGCCGGCGCGGCCGGCTCGTCGGGCGCGAGAGGCTGATCAAAATTGCGCTGTAACATTTATTCCGACCTGGTGTTTGTCGTAACTGAAAATGGGCACGTCGCTGTTGCGGTTCGTGTATTGATAGTAGAGCGAGATGTTGCTGAAGCGGTTGAGCAGGTACTTCACGCGCGCATCGGTGGTGAAGACATCGTCCTTGCGCACCATGCCGAAGAACCGGTCCACCTCGTAAGCGCCCGTCAGCGACGCAATGACGTTGCGGCGGAGCTCATAATCGAGGCCAAGCTGCATCGCATTCGCAAGCACGCCGGTTGAACTCGTCTGGGAAACCTCGGTGACGAGCTGCTCGGCCTTGAAGTGGATGTCGAGTAACCGCGTCGGCCGCCAGGTGAGCATGGCGCGATAGGAGGGGCCTTCGATGGTGCCGATGGTCGGATCGACGAAGCGCTGTTGGACATAGCCCGCGCCGATTTCGCCGGTGAGGAGGTTGCTCAATCCGAGGGTGACGCCGGAGAGCGCGCGGTACCCTTGCGAGTCCAGGGGCTGGCCGGGAAGTCCGCGAACGTCACGCTCATTGCCCTCCGCGGCGGCAAACCAGCCAAAGACCGACGAGATGGCGTAGTCGGCGCGGCCATGAAGCGAATAGATCTGGCCATCGAGGCTACTCTGGTCGATGACGGTGCCATTGGCCGACCGCGTGGATCCATATTCGTAGGAATCGGTACGAAAGCCAACCGATGTCGTGAGACGGTTGAACTCCTTGCGGATGCTGACATCGCCCGAGAAGAAGTCGTAGGGCGTCGGCTGGACGGCACCTGTTGGCGAACTCAACGAACCGACCGCCAGGTTGAGATGGGCGATCTGAAAATTGGTCAGGACCGCAAGGTCGTGGGAAACGTCGTACCACGCGTTGGCTTTCACGCTCGCATTGGTTTGATCCAGCCCGGGATTGGCCGCGTAGGCGATTTGCTGAGCATCGAGCGTCACGTCGATGCCGTGTCGCTCCCAGAGCGTATATGCGCGAAGCGCCGGCTCGATCGTGGCGGCGATATCCGAGCGCTTCACGGAGTTGGAGGAGAAGACGTTGCTGTCGTAGAAACCGCCCGCCGCAAACGACGGCATGAACATCCACGAGCCGTCGCGAATTCCGACGGGCTCATATCCGGGCTGTTGTCTCGTCTTCACCGGCATGTCCTCCGGAGCGACCGCTTCGCGAGTGTCCGGATGCGACAGCATCGGCAAGGGCGTGGGATCGAACAACCGCAGTGCGTTCCACGGCGCAGCCGCGGCTTCAAACGTGGCCGGAATCGCCTGTGCCCATGCCGACGACGTATGGCCGAGCACAACTACGGCGACGAGCGCCTTTGTAAGATGCCCCGGAAATCTCAGATCGTAACAGCTCCGCTTTCTCGTTAGGCCCAGAATGTCTTCAGCCACCGTTACGCGTGACAATGCAGACGCACCCATTTCACCACTTGTCCTTTATGGGAGAGGATCCGTGCTGCCCGGCCAAGTTGACGCTCGGCCGCTGCCAAAAAAACATCGTGACGCATGTTTGCGATCTGCAAACCATCGTCGGCGTTGAACTGCGTCCAGTGATCAGACCGGACGGACTTGTCTTTCACCGCAACGTGAATGAGGTGAAAAGGTTCTCTGCGATGCAATAAAAATTACATTCCAAAGAGACGAGACTGTGACGTGAGAGAGGTGATGAGAAGAACGTGAAGCCGAGGTGATCTGCGGAACCATCACGTCACGCACAAAAATAAATTATGCGCGGCAATTCATTAAGTCGCGTGGAGAAAGTTGAAATTCGAATTCCGAATCGAAAGTTCCCGCACGTAGTTCCGTCATGCGCAAAAAAGTAGCATCCTGCGTTTTGCGTGCGCGGGTACTGATCTCTTCATCACACGCAAGACAGGCGCGAAATTGCGGTCCGCCTGTTTACACTTTGGTACGCGTCAGAAGAAACGTTCGGGAATGCGGATGTTATCGCCGGGGAAAACGGGAACCGGACTGTCGAGCGAAATCGCTTCTTCTGCATTGGCGCCGGCCCGCCGCACAAATATCTTGCTCTCATTGGCGCGGTAAGTGAAACCGCCGGCGCTCGCAACGGCGTCCATCACCGTGAGGCCGAGACGGTAGGGATATTCGCCGCTTTTCTTGACCTCACCAAGAATGTAGTAGGGCCTGTACAGCGCCACCTCGACGCTCACGCGAGGGTCGCGCACGATGCCCTTGGCCAATGCCGAAGCGATCGCGCGTTCGAGTTGCCTTGTGGTGAGGCCTTCGGCTCCGATGTGGCCCGCAAGAGGAACCGAGATCTGTCCGTTGATGTCGACCTCATATTCCCCGGTGATCTCGGGCTCCCCATAGACTTTCACGCGAACGCGGTCATTCGGGCCAAGCAGATAGGTTGCGGCTGTCGGCGCCGCCGGCGCCGCGAGCTGTTGCTGGGCTGAAGCCGTGAAGCCTGGGCCTGCGCTCGAAGCGGCGAACGCAATCAACACAAGAAGCAGAGTGAATCCGACGCTGCGCGTCGATCGTTGCGACATGGCGGCATCCTGACAAATTGGAACGAACGGCGGAAGGATTGTTGAGCAAAGACGGCAAAATAATGTGAGAGTGAGAGTTCCGTGCTGCTCACGACAAGGGCACCGCTCACAGAAACTGAATCGATGTACCTTCCAGGACGGCGCAGGTGAGAGTTCCGGATCGCCACGCGCCGGTGTCGATATCAATTCGATTGCGGCGCACGTCTGGATGCGCAACCGGCGTATGTCCATGAACGATATATTTGCCGTGTTGCAGAGAAGAATTGAGAAACTCCTCACGGATCCAGAGCAGATCCTGCATTGTCTGCTGTTCGAGTGGAACCTGAGGACGAATGCCGGCGTGTACGAAGAGGTAGTCGCCGCAACAGACCCACGGCTTCAGGCATTGCAGGAACAGTTGATGGGTCCTCGGAAAGGCACGACAAAATCGTTGACGCAGATCGTCGCCGCTTTCTGTTCCATCGAAGCGCGGAACCACACCGTAGGAGGTCAGCGTTTGCCGGCCTCCAAGTTTCAGCCAGGAATCAAGCATCGACGGGTCATGGAGAAAACTCTCCATTAGTTCCTCATGATTGCCGCGTAGGCACACTGAGTGGTTTCGTACCAGGCGTTCTGCCAGCAAATCGATCACGCCTTTCGAATCCGGACCGCGGTCGATGTAATCTCCGAGAAAGATTTCAGTGGCATAGGCGATCGGCCGGCGCCGCTGATCCTCGTCGAGACGTTCCAGAACTTCCCTCAAGAGATCGGCGCGGCCGTGGATGTCGCCGATGGCATAGATGCGCGTTTCCGCCGGCGTCGAGGCGGGAAGCGGCAGGGAGTTTCCGGCGGGTCCTGGTTGCATCGTTCAGGTATTGGAACCTGTTCGTGGCAAAATCAAAACCGCATCGCCACAGTTCGAATCGACCTCAGAACAGGACGTAGCGAATGAACGCAATGATCCCTATCCAGGCAACCGCATTTGCGAGGATAAGAAGGTTCCGTAACTTGCGATCGGGTGGATCGCGTGACGCGATCGCGGGGCAATCGGTGCGCGCATCGGTCAGCGACGAGGCCCGAGAGACAGGAACACTGTCGATGCTTCCGGTCGTTTCGAGCGGCACTATCATTTGATATTTATGATACTTCTGGCTCACGGCCCGCAAGCCGTCAGACTACGGTGCCGGATTTTATTTTCGATAAACCGATCGCTTCAAAAGCGATCTGCCTTGCGCTTCGCACGGCGCACTCTGTTGTTCCAATGCGCTGTTCGCCTAACAGCAAAAGGTTCCGGATTTTTTGGAAATGCATAGCAGCGTCGGAGGCAACGCAGCGCAGTTAGTATGCAGGTGAACCTAACTGCCTTTCCGCAAAGCTGAATTTTCGCGATGCAAAAACTTTGTGAACGTGGCGCCGCGATAAGCCAGACGCCATTTTCGATTGCTGCCCAATTTCGCTCAAGAAGCTTGGGAAAGCTTTTTCGACAAAGACGGATCGTAACGTGACTGGTGCTCGAAGAGACGACGAGAGAGGAATGCGTGCGCCGCGAATGCTGCGCGTTGTGTTCCGCTTGGGAAGTGACCGAAGTCAAGACGGAGGGATATGAATGGCGGCCGGTATCCCAGCGCGTTTGCGACAAGACAATGTCGCGACCTTCCCCGGACGGCGGCTCATTTCGATCAAACCCGTAGAATGCGAGAGCCATCGGTATCGGGGGCGCTATTATTCGCGCGGGAGGGCGCGCATCGAACCATACCGCTCGGTGAGAAAGCGGATCTTCGACATCGTGGTCGCGAGTGCGACGTTGGTCTTTCTTGCGCCGGTGCTGCTCGCGATCGCCATCACGATCAAGATCACCTCGCCGGGACCGGCGCTTTTCTTCCAGTACCGATACGGCTACCGCAACCGCCGCTTCAAGATCTACAAGTTCCGCTCGATGCGCGTCGACGCCTGCGATAGAGGGCGCGTGAAGCAGGCGGTCAAAGGCGACACAAGGGTGACATGGATCGGAAGGATCCTGCGGAAGACGAGCCTGGACGAAATTCCGCAGCTGGTGAACGTCATCAAGGGCGAAATGTCGCTGGTGGGGCCGCGGCCGCATGTGCCGGGCCTGCTGGCCGCGGATCTCCTGTATGAAGATCTGGTTCCCTATTACTTCCAGCGTCATACGGCGCGGCCCGGAATTACCGGCCTTGCTCAGGTGAGTGGCTGCAGGGGCAGCACTGTCGAAGCCGGCCATGCGATCTCGCGCATCGATTACGACCTCGAATACATCGAGAGATGGTCGTTAGGCCTGGACATCATGATTATCCTTCGCACGATCCGCAAAGAGTTCCTTTCGGGCAGCGGTTTTTAGACCGGCGCTCAAGGTCAAACTACTTCGGGTCCTCGGCAGCCGGTCGGCTACCTCGCAAAATCGCAAACAAGCAAGAACAAGAGAGGCCGTCCGGTGAGTACAAGACAACGCGCCAAGGCGCTGCTCAAGGAGGCGTTCCCGTCGATGTGGGTGCGCTGGCATCTGTTCCGCTGGCCAAACTCGTCGGAGCAGGAGCTCAATTTTCTCGACCGGATCGTTCCGGACGGTGCCGTGACTGTCGATGTCGGAGCAAATTGCGGTCTCTATACCCGTAAGCTGTCACGGCTCTCCAGCAGGGTCCATGCCTTTGAACCGTCCCACAAAATGGCGGAGTTGCTGCGTCGAACGTCGGCGTCGAACGTGAGCGTTCATGAAATCGCTTTGTCCGATCAAAGCGGCAACGCAGACTTGTTCATCCCGCGCGACCATGACGAACTGATTTATGGCCTCGCTTCGCTCGAGCCACGCCAGGTTTCATCCGACCAGGGAGTCGTCTCGACCAAAGTCCCCACGAACCGGCTCGACGCGATCGTCCAGGAGGGCGTTGCTTTCGTCAAGATCGACGTCGAAGGACATGAACTCAACGTGTTGAATGGTGCGATCGAGCTACTCGAACATAGTCAGCCTGTCTTCCTGGTCGAGGCAGAGGATCGCCATCGGGAAGAGGCGACGCGGTCGCTGTTTGAGTTCTTTGGCCAGAGGTCCTACCGGGGATATTTCATCAGGAACGGCTGCGCATATCCCATCCAGGAGTTTTGTGTCGAGGAGCTGCAGGACGAGAATGTCCTCTTGCCCGATGGCGGCCGTCGAAGCGGAAAATCCTACATCAACAATTTTTTCTTTTTCCCGCCACATATGGATGGAGAAGCGATCTTGAGCGGTTGAACGCGCGAAGCGCGGCCAACATGAGATGCAGCAGAGTCCGCGCCGCCCTCATGGCGGCAGTGACTTTCTCAACTGAACCGCGATCTCGGAGTCCCCTCCGATCTCGGGTGCAGTCATACCCCGGGCAGCAATTGCAACCAACAGGGACAGAATTGCGAGGGCTAACGCGCCAGCACTCGCAGCGACATAACGTTTCGACGCTTTGTACATGGACCACTCACGCTGTTTTCCTCCCCAGGGTTCAGCGTGAATGGCGTCACCGAGTCGCAGGGCAACTTCGTGGCTGCCGGAAGGCGCTCGTGCGGCACTGTCGACTGTGGCCGCAATGCAACGTTTACACGGGCGAGCGAAACGGAATCTGCCAGCTAGAGTTTCAAGGCAGGCCGCATCGCGGACCGGCTGACCATCAACAATATTCCCCCGATCTGCGGCAGCAGCGCCAGCAAGACAAGACGAAGCATCGCGAAGTCGTCGCCCGATGGCCGCAGCGCGCCATGGGTAACCCATGCGACGACCTTGACGGCGGCATCGGTTTGAGGATCCGCGGTCTGCCCGACCGACGTCACCGCGGCGTCAAGGATCTGGCGGCGTGCGACGACCGCCGCTTCGCGTTCGCGGCAGAACTTGCCAACGCCGTTGCCACATTCCCGATCCCGAGCGGACATGGCATCACTCAATGCCGATTGAGCCGCGGCCACCGCGGGCGTCACGCGCGCCGAGCGAGCAGCCGTCACATCGGTGATGTTGACCGATGCAAAGCCGATGCCGGCGGTGACGGCAAAGACGAAGGTCATCGCCCACACAGCCCAACCAGCAAGAGAAGTAGCGCGCTGACGGTTGTGCCAAAGCGTAGCGGCACATGACGGCATCACGAGCGCGACGAGATCGGCCGCCACGCCGATGGCCAGGAACATCCAGCCAGCGGTGTCGCTCGATCCAAGCGATCGGGCAAACCAGCCGTTCGTGGTGATACCAACTGCAGCCAGCGCAAACGCCGCGGCCACCAGGAAGATCGAGGCGACCGGCCGGTATGACGGCGTGACGGCGCTCGAGGATACGGTCGGGGATGGCGTGACAGCCGGAGGTGGCGTGACTTGCGATTCGGCAACTGCCGAATCTGCCGGCAAAAAGCCTTCCGGTATGAATGACTCGGATGATGAAGGCTCCACCTCTGGCGCGGCAGCGGTCGCGGCAGTCGTTTTGGCCCTTTGCCGCTTGCGCGGTCGGGACGGGCGGGCGCGTTGGGCGCCAATTCTGGCCCTCTTCGGTTGATGCAGGGCGATAACGGAAGCAAAAGGCTCATCGGCCATTGGAACCGCTCCATTGCGGTGGTGAGCGTAGCCGTGATGCAACCACGACATCGCGCCGTTTGATTCTGAATGTGCTTTTGATTGGGGAACGGTGACACCGTTCGCGCGCGGGATCAAATCGCTGAAGGGAAAGTTCGTGGGGATAAGATAATCAGTGGGGAATTGTCGATTTTCCGCAACATGTCACACACGGAACCTGCTCGGTATTGCCTGATTTGAGATCAGTGTTGCCCGATTTGAAAGCGGGCTGCGACGATTTGAGAATGCGATAGGCGGCGTGATTCGGGGGCACTGCAATTGGCGGCGAAGTGCAGGCTCGCGTGCAAGATGCCGACGCGGCGTTTACCTTCGCTGTCGATCGGCTGCGTTACGCAAGGCACTCGGCGGCCGACCGTGCCAACCTTTGAAGGCTCTGGAAAAATGACTGGTGCTCGCGAACCCGCTCGCGAGCGCCACATCGACGAGTGGAACGCTGGTTTCCTTCAATAAAGCGGCCGCCCTGGTCAGCCGAATACGCATGTAGGTCGTTCCGATGGTCTGCCGCAGGTTGGAGCGGAACAGTCTTTCGAGCTGTCTTACCGAAACCTGGTTGCGTTTCGCCAGCGTCAATCGGCTGAGCGGCTCCTCCAGATTGGCCTCCATTGCGGCCAGCGTCGCCAGGACTTTCTCGTTGGTCGTCTTGTAGCGTTCGTGAAGTGATACGCGTTGGGTTGCGTGAGCCTCGCGAAGCTGGGTCTGCAGGTACCAGTCGTTCACCATGGTTGCGAGATGACGGCCGTGGTCTTCTGCGATCAATGCCGTGGCCAGATCGAGCCCCGCAATGCCGCCGGCGCAGGTCAGGCGATCCCGATCGATGACGTACAGTCCGTGCTGGACATCGAGTTGCGGAAAGGCCTCAATAAAGGCCGGCCGATGTTCCCAATGAATCGTGCACCGATAGCCGTCGAGCAGTCCGGCGCGCGCGAGAATATAGGGGCCGCCTGAGACGCCACCGATCCGCATCTTCCGCGAAGCCAGATAGCGAAGCCGGGCGAAAGTGCGCTTGTCACGAAACAGCGCCGGATTTCCTGCCGCGCATACCAGCAAAAGATCGAGCGCGAGCGTGTCGCCGATTTGTGCGTCCGCCCGGAATCTCGCGCCATTCGACGCGTTCACGAACGCCTCCCTGATCGAGATGTGTTTCCATTCGTAGAGGGTGCGTCCGGACAGAACGTTGGCGGCGCGGAATGCTTCGACGACGGACGCGTAAGACATCAGGGCGAATCCGTCGATCAACAGAAAGCCGATCCGGATCGGGCGATGTCGGTTCGGATTTCGTTTGTCGTTAATCGGCAAAATGATGTCGCTCTTCGTCATGCCTCCTCTCGACTAGCCGCCATTATGGGCCGAATCAAGTGCTCGGACCGGACCGGATGCGATATTCCCTTTTTGCCTTGGCGCACGGCGCGCTGACGAAGCACCGCCATTGGCGGCCGACCTGGCGTGACGCTGCGCCGAACGGGCCTTACGACGTGATTGTCGTCGGCGGCGGAGGCCACGGACTGGCCACCGCCTACTACCTCGCCAAAATACACGGCATCAAGAAGGTGGCGGTGCTTGAACGGGGCTGGATCGGCGGCGGAAATGCCGGACGCAACACCACGATCATCAGATCCAATTACGGGCTAGACGGAAATATCCCGTTCTACGAATGGTCCATGAAGCTCTGGGAAGGACTGGAGCGCGAGCTCAATTACAATGCGATGGTAAGCCAGCGCGGCGTGCTGAATTTGTATCACAGCGACGCCCAGCGCGACGCCTACGCGCGACGCGGCAATGCGATGCGGCTGCACGGCGTCGATGCCGAACTGCTCGATCGTGAGGCCGTCACGAAGATGGCGCCGTTCCTGAATTTCGATCACGCCCGATTTCCGATCCAGGGCGGCCTTTTGCAGCGCCGAGGTGGCACGGCACGACACGATGCGGTGGTGTGGGGCTACGCGCGTGGGGCTTCCGATCTTGGCGTCGATATCATTCAGAACTGCGAGGTGACCGGTTTTGTCCGCAGTCCGCAGGGACGGATGATCGGGGTTGAAACCACGCGCGGCCGTGTCATGGGCGGCAAAATCGGCATGGCGGTCGCCGGACACAGCTCTCAAGTCGCCGAAATGGCAGGCCTGCGGCTTCCGATCGAAAGCCATGTATTGCAGGCCTTCGTGACGGAAGCACTGAAGCCGTTGATACCCGGTGTCATCACCTTCGGAGCCGGCCATTTCTACGTAAGCCAATCCGACAAAGGAGGCCTTGTTTTCGGCGGCGATATCGACGGCTACAATAGCTATGCCCAGCGTGGAAATTTGCCGGTGGTGGAGGATGTCTGCGAGGGCGGCATGGCCCTGATGCCCATGATCGGCCGGCTCCGCATGCTCAGATCCTGGGGCGGCGTCATGGACATGTCCATGGACGGCTCACCCATCATCGATCGTTCTCCGATCGACGGCTTATATTTGAACGCCGGCTGGTGCTACGGCGGATTCAAGGCGACGCCGGCCAGCGGCTGGTGTTTTGCTCATCTGCTCGCGCGCGATGAGCCTCACCCCACGGCTGTTTCGCTTCGGCTCGATCGCTTCGCCACCGGCCGCGTCATCGACGAGAAGGGCCAGGGCGCTCAACCTAACCTGCACTAGAGTCTCCCATGAAGATACCGTGTCCCTATTGCGGCGAGCGAGATAGCGCGGAGTTCGTCTATCGCGGCGATGCCTCTGTCGTGCGGCCGGCTGCGGATGCGGGCGAAGCCGCGTTTGTCGAATATGTCTACATGCGGAGCAATCCGGCCGGCGAAATGTCGGAGCACTGGTATCACGGACAAGGTTGCCGGAACTGGCTTGTCGTGAAGCGAAATACCCGCACGCACGCCATATCGGCTGCCATGCTGGCGAAGACGAGCGCGCCATGAGCCGATTGCAGTCAGGCGGACTCATCTATCGCGACAAGCCGTTGAACTTTGTGTTCGACGGCAAAAAGCTCAGGGGTTACGAAGGCGACACGCTGGCGTCGGCGCTTATCGCCAACGGGATCCGCGTGGTCGGCCGGTCGTTCAAATACCACCGGCCCCGCGGTATCCTCACTGCCGGCAACGAGGAGCCGAATGCGCTCGTGACACTAAGGATGGGCGCGCGGTCGGAGCCGAACACGCGCGCGACGTCGGTGCAGTTGTTCGAGGGACTTGTTGCCGAAAGTCAGAATCGCTGGCCATCGCTCGGCTTTGATTTGATGTCGCTGAATAATCTGGTCTCGCCGATGCTGACGGCAGGGTTCTATTACAAGACGTTCATGTGGCCGGCGTCATTCTGGGAGAAAGTCTATGAGCCACTGATCCGCCGCGCGGCCGGTCTCGGCAAGGCAAGTACCGAGCCTGATCCTGATATCTACGACAAGGCTCATGCCTTCTGCGATATCTTGGTCGTTGGCGCAGGACCTGCTGGTC
>Ga0210389_10001577_pt1 | contig 18434 bp, 16 predicted proteins | sample IncBWH28OmetaG_FD_160127 | JGI IMG/M metagenome (GOLD analysis project Ga0210389, IMG submission 160127) | Forest soil microbial communities from Barre Woods Harvard Forest LTER site, Petersham, Massachusetts, United States - Inc-BW-H-28-O ...
GGCAGCGACGCGGCCTCTATTTTGGGACTTTGGGAGCCATTGAGCGGATTGTGGATGAGCTAAGAAGGGAAAGCCCTTCTCCGAGTTCCCTTATAGTCGTTGCTACCGGCCCTGTCACACGCGAAGAGAATTTTCAGCACGACTTGAACGACTTTGTCGATTGCGTCGATCCTAACCTGGCACTTATCGGACTTAAAGAATTACTAAAGGAGTAAGCTTATGACATCACCAAAAGAACTTATTTTTGAAGAAGAGGCAAGAGACAAGCTCCGCGAAGGAATCGACAAGCTTGCGGCTGTCGTTGGCGTAACATTGGGTCCCAAGGGGCGCAACATCGGACTCGAATCAAAATGGGGTGCACCCAGCATTACAAATGACGGCAACACGATCGTTCGAGATATGGAATTTAAAGACCAATATCTCAATATGGGCGCTGCCATGGCAAAAGAGGCTGCAGCCAAGATGAAAGAGAAGTGTGGCGACGGAACGACGACAACGATTTTGCTCCTCCATGCTTTAGTCCATCAAGGGGTGAAAAATATCGCCTCCGGCGCAAGTCCCATCGGTGTCAAGCGCGGAATCGAAAAGGCTGTGAGCGCTATCCTCAAAGAGATTGAAGGGATGGCCATCGAAGTGAAGACCGATCAAGAAATCAAAAACATCGCCACCGTATCGGCCTCGGGAGATGCCTCTATTGGAAACTTGATTGCTGAAGCGATCCAAAAAACCGGCAAAGGGGGCGTCGTAACCATCGAAGAAGGAAAAACAACAGAAACTTTGCTCGAGATCGTCGAAGGAATGCAATTTGATCGCGGCTATGTGAGTCCCTATTTTTGTACGCAGCGCGAAACGATGACCGTTGAAATGGACAATCCTAAAATCTTGATCACCGACAAAAGAATCTCTTCGATCCAAGAGATTTTACCCATCTTGCAAGGGATTGCCACGACAGCTCAAGAGCTTTTAATCATCGCCGATGATCTCGAAGGCGATGCTCTCTCGACGCTCGTCGTCAACAAGTTGCGCGGCACCTTAAAAGTGTGCGCCGTCAAAGCGCCAGGTTACGGAGATCGTCGCAAAGCTTATTTGCAAGACATCGCGATTTTGACAGGAGGGACGGTCGTTTCTGAAGATATTGGGATGGAGCTTAGAGAAGTGGGAGTCGAAGTGCTGGGAGAGGCTGAGCGCGTCATCGTCTCTAAAGAAAAAACGATCGTTGTTCGTGGAAAAGGAGACCCAAAACAGATTGCGGCGCGTATCCAACAGCTCGAAGCGCAAATCGAAAAAGAGACCAATGCCTATGAAAAAGAGAAAATCGAAGAAGAGAAAGCCAAGTTATCAGGAGGAGTTGCCGTTATCCGCATCGGAGCAGCTAGTGAGATCGAAATGAAGCAAAAAAAACAAGCGTTTGAAGACAGCTTGAACTCGACCAAAGCAGCTTTGGAAGAGGGGATCGTTCCTGGAGGAGGTGTTGCTCTTCTACGCGCCAGCAAAGCTGCTCAAAGCTTGAAGCTGTACGGAGACGAGCAGACGGGTTTAGACATCGTCGTCAAAGCCTGCGAAACTCCCTTCCGACAAATTGTCGCCAACGCAGGTTTTGAAAGCGCGATTGTTCTCAACGAAGTTCTTCAAGGAGAAAAGAGCCTTGGCTTTAATGCTTGGAATGAAAAAGTAGAAGATCTGATGGTTGCCGGCGTTATCGATCCGGCTAAAGTGGCCAAACATGCTCTACAGCTTGCAGCTTCTACAGCAGGCGTCGTTCTTCTTTCAGAGGCTTTAATCGGAGACGCTCCTGAAGAGTCGACATCTGCGTAGCGTGACCATCCTTCCTTGCCGAGGCATTGGCGATGCGCTGCTCATGATGGTCGCATCCGAGAAGTTTCGGCAAGAAGGGTTTGATGTGACAACCGTCCATCCCAAACTCGTCGAACTCCAGCCCTGGTTTCCAGGGCACCGGCTGGAAAAAGAGGTCGTGTTGACAAAGACAACATCGATTATCGCAGAAAACGACAACTCTGCAGAGATTGCACGGCTTAAAAAAGAGTATCGTGACCATCTGACGATTTTCTATCCCACCTATCGCGAAGACAAGCACGGTCCGCTCCACTCCAATGATCGTGTCTTTGACGCCTCAAAGAGCATGGTTGACAACATCGGTATCGCAGCCGCATCCTTGCTCCACCTTTCTTCCCCTTCCAAAAATAATGGCCTCACGCCTCCATCTCACTTAAAGCATCGGCTTTATCCCCATCGAGTGGCGATTCACCCCACAAGCTCTTCTCCATTGAAAAACTGGCCCCTTGCAAAATACAAGCGCGTTGCAAGCTACCTAAAAACCCTTGATTTTGACCCTGTTTTTGTGCCCGAATTCCCGACGTTGTCAGACCTTGCGGCTTTCATTTACGAGTCGGGATTTCTCATTGGAAACGACTCTCTTTTAGGCCATCTTGCTTCAAACTTAAATATTCCGACGCTTATGATTGCCGATAACAAAGAACGGATGCAGCTGTGGCGTCCCGGCTGGCTTCTTGGCGAAGTCGTCACTCCACCCAGCTGGCTCCCCTTCAATGCCATCACGCGCCACTGGCAACACTTCATCTCCCCCCGCCGCGTCCTAAAAACCTTCCAAAGGATGAAAAAAGGAAGATAACCCCTTATCATTTCTCCAGGAGATGATCCAAATCGAAGTTTTTGAGGAGCCTGGCATGGTCGGGGTGGACATCGGTTAGGATGAGGGCTGTTTTTTCGCGCAGGCACCGTTGATGAAGTTCGCGGATGGCATAAACTCCTGTAGTGTCAAGAATGGGCACATGCTTCATCCGCAAGATGAAAGTTTTGGGCGGAGGCTTAAGACTTTGAAAGGCATCTTTGAGCCGATGGGCCACACCAAAGAAAAAAGGGCCGCGCAGCTCAAACACTTCAATGCCCTTCTCAATATCTTGTGTCTTATGGGCAATCACATGTTGTAGATCTCCCATCCGCTTCATGAAGAGAAAGGCAGCTAAGATCATGCCAACTTCAACAGCTACCGTCAGGTCGACAAGCGTGGTCAGAAGAAAGGCCGAAAGAAGAATGAGCACATCTCCTTTGGGCGCACGTAAAAGGCGAATAAAATGACGCACTTCGCTCATATTCCAAGCGACCATCATGAGCACGGCGGCAACAGAGGCAAGCGGAATATAGCCGACAATCGGAGCAAAGAGAAAAATGATAGCAAAAATGGTCGCGGCATTCACCATCCCGGCAACGGGCGTTTGCGCACCTGTCTTAATGTTGGTCGCAGTGCGCGCAATCGCTGCCGTCACAGGAATCCCTCCGAAGGCAACCGAGCCTAGGTTGGCCACTCCTTGAGCGATCAGCTCACAGTTGGATTTGTGGCGTGTCCCCATCATCCCATCTGCAATGACAGCAGAAAGGAGCGATTCAATACCCGCTAAGATCCCGATCGTGATGGCATCGGGAAAGACGTCCCGGATCTTTGTAAAGTCGAAATCGAAGGCCGGCACAGGAAGCATGCGCGGCAGCGCTCCGTAGCGCGATTGGATGGTGTCAATCGGTGCCGAGAAAGCCCAAGCAACCACAGTTGCCAGCGCAATGCTACAAATCCCCCAAGAGAGAGAAGGGTAGAGTCGGCGCAGCAGTAGAATGAAAAGAAGCGTTCCCAACCCGAACCCTAAGTTTGTCATATCGCAGGTGGGTAGCGCTTGAAAATAGGAACCCCATTTCTCAATAAAATCGGCGGGGACAGCCTCCATTTTGAAGCCAAAAAAATCTTTGATCTGGGAAGAAAAAAGAATCACGGCAATGCCGCTCGTAAAGCCTGTAATTAGAGGATGCGGAATAAATCGGATCAAAGAACCCAGGCGAAAAACCCCCATGGCGATCAACATCAAAGCGGCAAGAAAGGTCGCCAGCACAAGACCGTCGTATCCGTGACGTTGGATGACGGCATAGACCACCATGATGAACGCCCCGGTAGGCCCAGCAATCTGAACGCGCGTTCCTCCCAAAAGAGCGACTAAAAAACCTCCTACAATCGCTGTATACAAACCCCGTTCTGGCTCGACGCCCGAAGAGATTGCAAACGCCATCGCCAAAGGAAGCGAGATAATGCCGACCGTCATTCCGGCAAGTAAATCTTTTTTAAACAGTTGCCGATTGTATTTTCTTAAACAAAGGTAGGCTTTAGGGATGAATTCCTGGTATTTTTTTAACATCATTTAGTATGATCTCATTATATGAATAAATCTAAACTTCCCATGTCCGCCAGACTACGAAAAAAAATGAATAAAGAACTCCGCTCCGCTAAGCCTCAATCTGAAAGGGAAATCACTTCGGATCATATCAAGCCGGCAGCTCTTTTGTCCAGACTGCCTCTAAAGCTCCGCAAGAAAGAGGAGTCTCTTTTAACTTCTTTTGAGAAAAAAATTTCCCTCCAAAAGAAAAAAAGAAGTGCTCCCCACTCCAAAAGAACGACTCCCGGCACGGTCGATGCCACCTCGCCTCCACATATTATTCATGTCGAAGGGGGACGTTGGATGCAGACGCTCCAAAAACAAACCTTGAATCAAAATAAAAATTTGACACGGAAAATGTCGAAAAAGAAGCGATGAAGTTTGCCCATTTTTCCGACTTCCATTTTGCTGCATCGAGCTGGAGTCCATTACAATTTTTGTCCAAGCGGTGGCTAGGCAACTTTAACTTTTTGCTCTCTAGGCGCTACCTCTATGATCCTCACCGTCTCTTCTCGCTGCCCGACTTCTTGGAAAAAGAAAAGGTGGCGCAGGCCGTCATTTGCGGCGATCTTTCGACGACGGGTAGAAAGCAAGAGTTTTCTTTAGCGGCCGACCTGATCAAAAAGATCGAAGCCAAAGGGGTCCAAACAACAACTATTCCTGGCAACCACGACCATTACACAAAAAAAGGGTACCGAAAGAAATGGTTCTACGACTATTTTCCTGAGGATAGGCTCAAAACCCAAACCGTGACCGCCAAATCTTTAGGCAATGGATGGTGGATCGTCGCCTTAGATACAGCTTTGGCCACCTCGTGGACCTCGTCCCGAGGATTTTTTTCTCCCGAAACAGAGACATCTTTAATCCAAACTCTCTCTGACATTCCCAAGCATGACTCTGCCATTTTGATCAACCACTTCCCTTTTTTCCAGCACGACAGTCCGCGCAAAAACCTCGAGCGTGGCCCTGCTCTGCAACACCTGCTGAGGCAGCAGCCCAAAGTCAAACTCTTCCTGCACGGCCATACCCATCGCCACTGTATCGCCGATCTTCGTCCCGACGGCCTCCCCATTATTTTAGACAGTGGATCGGCTCCCCATCGCCAATATGGGACGTGGAATTTGATCGACCTCACGCCTCAAAAATGTGAAGTGAAAGTCGTGGTTTGGAAAGATGGATGGAACATCGATCGGAAGCTCGAGTTCGCATGGTAGAGCGGTGGTACCAGTCAGGCCTTAAGTTTAAATGTACCGAGTGCGGCAAATGTTGCACGGGCGGTCCAGGATATGTTTGGATCGATGTCAGTGAAGCTGCAAACATCGCCTCTTTTCTTAAAATATCTACAGAGCAGTTTATGGCACGCTACACGCGCCTTACCTTTGGAAGGATCGCTCTCTTAGAAAAGCAACCTACGTTCGACTGCATCTTTCTCAAAGACAAAAAATGTCAAATTTACGCAGCCCGGCCGCATCAATGTCGCCGCTTCCCTTGGTGGAAAGAGAATCTCCAATCGCCAGAAAGTTGGTCCCAGGCAGCCCAACACTGTGAAGGAATCAACCATCCCGAAGCTCCTCTGATTAACCTTGAAACAATCGAGAACCAGGTATGCTGAAATTTGGCACAGGTGGGCTTCGTGGCATTATGGGGGGTAGCCCCGACCAGATGAATATTGCAACGGTCAAAAGAGCGACCCAAGGACTTGCCACCTATATTCGGAAAAAAGGGAACGCTGAGGCCGGTGTCTTTATCGGTTTTGACAGCCGGCACCATTCGCGGGAATTTGCTCTGGCTACAGCGCGTGTTCTTGCGGGCAACGGGATTAAAGTTTTTTTGATGCCCGAGATCCGCCCCACTCCGTTTGTCTCTTTCGCCTGCAGGCATAAAAAATGTCAGGCCGCTGTCATGATTACGGCATCCCACAACCCGAAAGAGTACAACGGCTACAAAGTCTACTGGAGCGATGGAGCGCAGGTCGTCCCTCCCCATGATACAGCGATTATGAATGAAGTCGAGGCCGTGCAAGAGATTCGCGAGGGGGAGGCTCAAGCTGTGGCCGATCCCGACCTCGACCATGCCTACATCGAAGCGATTGCCGCTCTGCGCCACTTCTCAGTTGACGGCTCCTCTTTAAAGATCACCTACTCCAGCCTACACGGAACGGGCATCACGCTGATGCCACAGGCTCTGGCAGCATGGGGTTTTTCTTCCATCGCGTATGTCAAAAAGCAAATCATTCCCGATGGCGACTTTCCCACGGTCCAATTTCCCAACCCCGAATATCCCGAGACTCTTCAGCTGGGGCTGAAGACGCTACAAGAGACGCAGTCGGACATCCTTCTTGTGACCGATCCCGATGCCGACCGTCTTGCTGTGGCTGTGATGCATGAGAATCAGCCGACCATTTTAAGCGGGAACGAAGTTGCCTCGATCTGCATCTACTTTCTTTGCAAAACGCTCTCTAAGCTGGGCAAAATGCCTCCCAACGCCGCCTTTATCACGACCATCGTGACAACCGAACTCTTAACCACCATCGCCTCTTCTTTCCAAAAGCCGTGTTTCGAGGTGTTGACTGGGTTCAAATATATCGGAGAGAAGATCCATCTTTGGGAAGAGGGAGATCATGCCCACCAATTCCTTTTCGGGGCCGAAGAGTCGTACGGCTATCTGCTGGGAACACAAGGAAGAGATAAAGACGGGCTGGTGTCAGGATGCCTCATTGCAGAGATCGCTCTGCAGCTGAAACTTGAAAAAAAGACGCTTGTTCATTTGCTCCATGAAATCTGGAACACGTACGGCATCTTCCGGGAAAAGCAACATGCGATCAGCCTGCCGCCAGGAAAAGAGTCTTTAGAGAAGATGGCGAAGCTGATGGCCAGGCTCCGCAAAGAGATCCCAAAGACGTTGGGAGGTCAAAAAGTTATCGAAGTCGAAGATTTCTTGAAAGGAGCTCGCAACCTTCCGCCTTCAGACGTCCTCCTGATCCGCCTTGCCGATCAAAGTAAACTCGTCATTCGCCCTTCAGGTACCGAGCCTAAGCTAAAAATTTACGCCAGCGTTCACCAAAAAACTTTTCCCTCGATTGCAGAGGGCGTTGCAACTTGCGACAAGCAGCTCACAACCCTTCTTTCTAATCTTGAACAAGAGCTGTCTCATTTTTGACCCAGGATAGATAGTCGGGATTCCCCTGTTCAACATTAAGTTGTATAATCTCGGGAACTTGATAGCTACCGTGCGCTTTAATATAGCCTTGAACGGCATCAAAATGGCGCGCCACCGTTTTGAGAATAATTTTAACCTCTCGCCCCTCTTCTACTTTTCCTTCCCATCGATAGATCGATGTGATTTCTGGAAAGATCGATGCACAGGCGATCCATTTTTGTTCTACCAGAGCATAAATAATCTTCTTGGCCTCTTCCTGATCGCGGCAGGTCCAGAAAATATAAACGACCTTATCCTTAGACCCGTCCTGCATAGATCGCCTCCACTTTAGAGACAAAAGAGGCCTCGGGATGAGGATATTTGACACGCGTGTGCCGCGTTGCAAGGAGGGTACGGGTAATCGATTGTTTAATTTTACCCAGTTCTTCAAATGTCAATTGACACTCATCGAGCTGTCCCCCTTGGACACGCTCTCCCACCAACTTTTCGACCATCAGTGTGACGTTGGCCTCTGTCAGCTCATCTAAAGAGCGGAAAGTTGCTTCAATACAATCACAGAGCATAATAATGGCCGACTCTTTGGACCTGGGTTTGGGACCGCGGTAGCGGAAGCTCTCTTCATTGAAAAGAGCGTGATTTTCTCCTGTAATCTCAAGTTGGGCTCTGTAAAAGCAGTAGACCAAATTGGTTCCGTGGTGTTCTCGAATGACATCGACAAAACGTTGAGGAAGGTGGTGCTTTTCAGCCAACGCTATCCCATCTTGAACGTGGGACATGATCACTTGGGCCGACTCTTGCGGTGTCAAAAGATGGTGGATATTGAATCCTGGTAGCTGATTCTCGGTAAAGTAGTGGGGGTTATACAACTTCCCAATATCGTGATAAAGCGCTGCAATACGACAGAAAAGGCCGCTGGCCCTAATGGACAATGCCGCTGCCTCTGCAATGGTGCCCAAGGCTAAAGAGTGTTGGAAAGTTCCCGGAGCTTCGATGCTCAGACGTCGCATTAGTGGATGGCTCCGATCGCCGTACTCCATCAACGTCATGTCGGTTACGACATCGAAGGTCGACTCGAGAATAGGAAGAAGACCTACAACAACAATTGCCGTTCCTGCGATAAAAAGAAAGGTCACAAGCAGGTCAATCATTAGGTGGTGGTGCCAAGAGTGGTTTTCAAAGAGGTTGAGCGCAATCATGAGAGGAACTAAGGCCATCCACACTTTCGCGCAAGCCTCGAAAACATCTTTGCGACGCCGAACTTTCCTAACAGCAAGAATTGCGATCAAAGCTGTAAATGTATTAATCACCAAAAAATGGTTGTAATGAATAGCAAGAGAAGCACTCAAGACTACAGATAAAAAGTAGGAGACAGGCAGGGCCGTTTCACGACTAAAAAGAAGGGAGACGAGGAGCGTTCCAAACAGGACAAAAATCGGATACCTAAACATTTCTACAAGATGGCGCGATTTGTTAATTAACAAATATTCGATCCCCTTAGCAAAAGAGAGCGTTAAAATCAAAACCGCGACCAAAAGAGCCAACTTTTGAAACGACCTTATTTTTTGAGGGTGATGAATACGGACATACAAAATACTGACGATCGCTAGTAAAACAGCAAGCAAAAAGCTGCCTAAAGCCGCCGTGTAGGGGTGTTGATTCCGGCTTTCAGAAAGAGCCGTTTTCATGGCTTGAATCATGGCGATATGTCGCGGAGTTACACGGTCTCCAGCGTTGATAATCCGGCTTCCAGCTTCAACTCGCGTGTGTTTGATCGCAATGCTCGACCGAACCGATTCGCGGATATGATTCTGCGCCTCTAAATCTTCGATCATGGCCCAATTCTCTATAGGAACACAGTTGAGAATATATTGCTCTTCGGGCAAAGGGTCAGAAAGGGCACAGTCAGGAGCCGTACAATACCGATCGGTTGGCAGACTCACCTCTTGCATCTTCTGCAGTGTTCTTCCATCGATAAAGGTTGTTGTTTTCAGCAGGTGGCAAATTTTCTCTTTAGCGTCGAACATCTTTTTAAATGTCGTATTGGGAAAGCGGTCGCGCCATCCCGAATCTTCCACTAATCTTTTCTCGACTTCAGCATTCCATTGGATGATCTGTTTATCATCGACCCGGTAAGCCCTGCCCACATCTCGTAACGACTCTTGCTTGAGTAAAATCGTCGCTTCGGCATCGGGAAACTCAAAGCCGACTTCGGCAAGCACATATTTTTTCGCGGGAGTGTCGACTTCAAGGTGCTCCACAAGCACTTCTTGATGACGAAAGAAAAAGGAAAGGAAAAAGATAAAGACAAATGCCAGAAGAAGCCGCTTTCCCCATTTGTCATTGCGAAAAAGCCGTTTGATCCAATCTGGTAGTAAAACCATAACCAACACTATACGTTATCTATGAAAGATTTGCGAAGCAAAAACTTAAATAACAGATTAAAGATAAATCTCTCTGAAGATTTCTATAGATGTCCAGACTGCGCCCCTGATGCTCGTTGCAGACACAACCTTTCGTTTTAAATGGAAAGCTGAGGTGAGGCGCAAGGAGGCAGCGGAAAATACACTAGAGGATGTGTCCTCCATCATGTCTACAGGAATCTTCAGTTAGATTTATCCTCCAGCGCCGAAAAACCCGGCCCTTCAAGATTGGGATCTTAAGGCTCTAGAAAAGAATTTGCTTTTCAATATGCGAGAATCGTATCCTAGCTGTATGATTGTGCGCAAAGCTTTCCGATATCGATTAAACCCGACGAAGAAACAAGCGCGACTTCTTGAACTGCATCTGACCCAATGTCGATGGCTCTATAATGAATGTCTCTCCCAACGCAAACTTGCCTATGAAGAGCTCAATCTCTCTTTGACCAAATACCAGCAGATGATGTTTTTACCAGAGCTCAAGATAGAAAAGCCCGAGTTAGACCAAGTCCATTCCCAAGTCTTACAGAATGTCGTTGATCGCTTAAACAAAGCGTTTGAAGGCTTTTTCCGTCGGTGCAAAGCCGGAGAAAAGCCAGGCTTTCCTCGGTTTCGAGGGATGCACCGCTACAATAGCTTTTGCTACCCTCAAAGCGGTTTTACTCTCCACGAAAGAAACCTTCATCTTTTCAAAATAGGACCCATTCGAGTGAAAATGCACCGTCCCATAGATGGAAAAATCAAAACCTGTACTTTAGGCCGCAACCCTTCAGGGACCTGGGATGTGACTCTTTCGTGCGAGGTGGAAGCTAAACCCCTCCCTCCCAAAGAGACCTCTGTGGGCATCGATGTCGGAGTAAATACCTTTGCCGTACTTTCTGATGGTAGGGAAATTCCAAATCCTCGCTTTTTCCAAAAAGAACAAAAAGCGTTAGCAAAAGCTCAAAAAAAACTCTCCAAAACAGAGAAAGGGACAAAAGATCGTCGCAAGAAAGGAAAAATTGTTGCTAAAATCCACGAACGGATCGCCAATCAGCGGAAAAACTTTTGCCATCACGTGTCTCGAAAAATCATCAATGAATATCAATATATTTGCGTCGAAGATTTAAATATCCAAAAGATGATCGAAGGATCGTCTTTAGCAAAAAGCATTACAGATGTCAGTTGGAATCAGTTTCATCAATACTTAGCCTACAAAGCGGAAGAAGCTGGTAGAAAGCTAGGAGTGGTGAACCCCGCTTACACGACCCAAACCTGCAGCCAGTGCAAAACGATAGAGACTAAAAAGCTATCGCAAAGAGAGCATCAATGCAGTCAGTGTGGATACCGGGCAACAAGGGATTTTAACGCGGCACAAAATATTTTGGCCCTCGGATTAGATGGCCTGGGAGTAATCCCTAGAAGCTCTTCCATTTATGGGAGGGAGTAGTCACACCATTCTTGCACTTCTGGTGAAAATGTTTTATAGTTTATCCTTATGTATCAAACAATTCCCAGGAAGTACCGTCCTCAAAAATTTGGTGCGATTGTCGGTCAAGAGGCGATCGTCACCACTCTAAAAAATGCTTTAAAACTGGGCCGCACAGCTCACGCCTACCTCTTTTGCGGATCGCGAGGGACAGGAAAAACAACTTTGGCGCGCCTCTTTGCCAAAGCCCTTAATTGCCACAACTTATCTACAGATCAAGAGCCGTGCAACACGTGCCCCTCTTGCCTCGAAATCACTGCCGGCAAATCGCTCGATGTTCTCGAAGTCGACGGAGCCTCCAATCGCGGCATCGACGACATTCGTCAGATCAACGAAACAGTCGGCTATGCGACCTCCTCGGGCAAGTATAAAATCTATATCATCGATGAAGTCCATATGCTCACCAAAGAGGCGTTCAACGCTCTTTTGAAGACATTGGAGGAGCCTCCTCCCAATGTGAAATTTTTATTTGCCACGACAGAGCCCCACAAAGTTTTGCCGACAATCATCAGTCGGTGCCAACGTTTTGACCTTCATCGGATCGGCTTAGAACCCATGCGTGATAAGCTCCAACAAATTTGTACAGAACTTGGGGTCACCGCTCACAAAGAGGCTCTCGAGCTGATTGCCTATCTGGCTGAAGGAGGTTTGCGGGACGCCGAATCTCTTCTCGACCAGCTCATCTGTTACACCGAAGGCCCCATCACCCTCGATGCCGTGACAAAAACGTTGGGACTCAGCTCCAAAGCCGTCTATTTTCAGCTCGACCAAGAGATCGCTGCTGCGAACTTTGCGTTTGCTTTCGAACTCGCCCAAGACGTCTTTGCCCAAGGCAAAGATCTCTCCTCTTTTCTTGACGGCCTTCTGGGCCACTTTAGAATCCACCTTCTTTTCAAACTCAACCAGACTCCCCACCTCTCCGACCAAGACCGAAACACCTATCTGCAACAATCGAGCCACTACACAGAGGAGCAGATCCTCTACATCTTAGACTACCTTCTTCACTGGCAAAAAGAGGTGGCACGAACACCCTTCAAAAAAATTACGCTCGAAATGATTCTTCTCCATCTCATTCGCAGCAAAAACCGGATTGCCCTTCCCACCCTCGTCAAGCGCCTCATGCAACTCGAGTCGCCCCACTCCGATTCTCCCCCTCAACCCAAAGAGGTGTTGGAAGAAAAACTTTTGACCGCCCTTAAGAAGCCCCCGGCCTCGAAGCTGCCCGAAGAAAAACCTGCCCTCCCTCCCCAATTGGAGCAAGCGACCATTGCCGAGAGGCAAGGCGCGAGTGAAAACAAACATTCTGAGGCAAAGCCGACGCAGTCAAAAACCGATTCTTCAAGTTGTTTCGGTATAGATAAAAACCGGTGCGAAACACTTCTTCATTTTGCCGCTGTAGAATTAGAAGGAACATTAAAAAGAAATTGACAGATGAAAAAATCAGTTTTACAATCGGAAGCGTATTTGCATCTGCACTTTCCGACGCAATAGCAAAATCATTCCCCATCATTGGAGAGGCCGAGTTTCGCCTTGGCTACAACTTTTTTTACAATGGTAGGGACCATTTAACACCTTTCATCGGAGGAGGAGTTTTCAAAGATTGGACAAAAATCAGAATTCATCATAAACGCCGCGAGCTTCCCTATTTAGGCTACGGAACTATCGGGCTTCTTTATGATCACGAGTTCAACTCTATTTTTACTTTAGGAACTAATATTAAAGGGATTTTGGGAGGAGAGACCTCTTCTAAGTATGTCCGTTGGGGATCCCCTGTTATCGGTTTTGATATCAGTGTGCCGATCACATTCCGATTCGGACATAAAAGACACTGGGATATCCGTATCGAACCCTTTGATATTTACCTTCACGGCTCTGAGAGCTCACGCAACTATGTCGGAGGTCGTTCTACGATCGGTTACCGCTTTTAGGAGTCGAGTTTGCTTAAAAGATATTGCGTGATCTCTTCGGAGGTTTTGAGGGTTAAGACATGATCAGCAATTTGACGCGCATCGGCAAGATAAGTGCGCCGGATTGTACGCTTGATAATGGGAATAAAGCGGGGCGCACACGAAACCTTTTGGATCCCAAGGCCGATCAGCAGCGCGGTAAAGAGAGGATTCGACGCAATCTCTCCACAAATCGTGATCGGTTTTTGGTATTTTTTGGCTTCTAAGAGAGTCATCTTAATCATCCGAACGATACTCGGATGGATCGGGTAGTAATAATCGCTCATGCTCGGATTGTTCCGATCGATCCCCAGCGTGTACTGCACTAAGTCGTTTGTCCCAAGCGCCAGAAAGTCGCACTCTTGAGCAATCGTATCACACACCATGACCACCGAAGGGACTTCTAACATACAGCCGACGGGAATATTCTCTTTGTAGGGAATGCCGCGGGACTTAAAGTCTGCTTCGATGGTGCGTAGGATGTTTTTCACTTCTCTTAGCTCCTGAATATCAGAAACCAGAGGGATCAAAATCTTCACATTCCCTTTCAAGCCCGCGCGCAAAATCGAACGAAGCTGCGTGCGCAAAACATCTTTATACCGCATGAGCAAACGGATCCCGCGACACCCCAAAACCGGGTTGGGCTCATCTTGAAAGTCAGGAAACAGCTCGTGCGTCTTATCCCCTCCCATATCCATCAGCCGAACGACAAAAGGGAGGTCTTGTGCCTTTTGGAAAAGTTTTTCGTAGACTTGGGTCTGAAGATCTTCATTGAACAAGAGCTGTTTTTCATGAAGAAAAAGGTATTCGGAGCGGAAAAGGCCGATGCCAGATGAACTGTGGTGGTGTACTAGGTCGATATCATTAATATTGTTGATATTGGCAAAAAGATTGATCTTAAACCCATCGACCGTTTCAGAAATCAGTGTCCGATCTTTTTCTAACTGCTGGTACTGATTCGTCAACCGGTTTCTAAGATTTTCGTATTTGGCAAGTGTATCGGATGAAGGGTTGATGATAATATCCCCTGTCAGCCCATCTACAATCACACACTTTCCACGGGCGTTTTGCATCGCTTCGACATCGATGCTAGCCACATAGGGAATTCCCTTGGCGCGCGCAATCAGGGCCGCGTGGGACATGCCACCCCCTTGCTGGGTGACGACAGCGCTGACACGGGTCGCTTGAATCGATGCCGTATCGGAAGGAACAAGCTCTTTGGCAAAGACGATCGAATTAGGAGGGAGATCGTTCAAATGGAATCGGTCATGGGGCGCAAGATTTCTCAGAACACGTTGAGAAAGATCTTTCACATCGTCGAATCTCTGACGAAAAAAAGCGTCGGGAGTCTGGAGAAACCTCTTTTCGTAATCGGTGAGCACCGTTTTAAACACCGACTCGGTGTTTTGGAGCATTTCACGAATTTTCTTCTCCATATGCGTCGTCATGAGAGGGTCATCGAGCATCTGAATATGGGCATCGATAATCGAGACGACATCCGAAGAGCCCTCTTCTGCCAAATGGAATTGGAGTTTCTTTAAATCTTCTCGACTCGAGGAAAGGGCACGCCGGTACCTTTCGATCTCAACTTCGACTTGACCGGTACTAATGGGAAATTCAGGGATTTGTTCCTCTTTGGGAGGCGAAATAAAGACCGGAACCCCGATGGCGATACCCTCACTGACAGGGGCGCCTTTAAAGTGGATCTCTTCTTCTTCGTCTGGCTTCAAAGTGGTTTTTCTCCAAACGCCGATTCAAAAACGGAAGTCAGTTGCTCTATCATCTCTTCCGCATCTTCTCCCTCAACTGTGAGGGTAATCCAACTATTCTTCTTCACAGCCAGCATTAAAATACCCATAATACTTCTTGCATCGACTGTCTCCTTTTTATAAGTCAGAGAAACATGCGAACGACTTTTCTGCAATATCTTAGCAATCATGGTTGCAGGGCGGGCATGAAGGCCTAAAGTATTCTTCACTTTAAGTTGCTTGACCACTTTTTTCAAACACTAGCTCCTAAGCTCTTGTTGAGCTGCCAGCATATTTTTAGACGTCGATTTTATCATGAAAAGAGTGTTTTTTCAAAGTTAAAATAAGGTAGAGTTACTCTCTTTAAAGAATGCATGAATCAAAGCATTGATGAGAACCCAGCCTTTTTTTATGGCATCTACACTCTCATCGGAACTGCTTTTGCGATCTCTCCTCATTGGATTTATTTTGTTCCAGCTTTTGTCTTGTTATTAGGTAAGAGGATTCCTTTTCAGAGAATTTGCTTGGCTTTGGGCTTGATGGGAGCTCTTTTTTTCTACGCTAAAGCGTTTTACACTTTTCCCGAGCTAGGTGAAGAAAAGATTGCAGGCAAGGGAGTGTTTTCTGTCGATACTGTCGCTGTGCAATCTTCCCCCTTTCACCGCTCTTTTTTATACCAAGGCACTCTTCAAACATTCAAGGCTCACGATGGACGTGTTTTTGAAAAACTCCCTTGCCGCATCTATTTACCTCTCAAAAATTCAAGAATGACAGCCTCTTCAAAAATTGAAGTCACAGGTGTGTTGTTGCAGAAAAATCCGAGAAAGTACGTTTTAAAACTCAAAAGTTGGGAAGAGGGAAAGCCGAACTTTGCCGAGTGGAGATTTGGGGCTCACACCCAGCTCACAAGATATCTACAGGACGCTTTTCCAAGCAAAGAGGTCCGAACCTTCCTCTTGTCAATGCTGACAGGGGAGATCGAAGAGCGTCTCCTTTCCGTCCAATTCAATCGGCTGGGCTTGCACCATATTTTGGGAGTTTCAGGATTCCAATTTGTCATCTTGACCGCTTTTTTAGGCTTCATTCTCCGTACTTTTCTCTCTTACCGTGCAGCAGCTTTTGCTTTGATCGCTCTTCTAACGCTCTATTTTGTCTTTTTAGGAGGCTCTCCCCCCGTGCTGCGGGCCTGGATTGCGATTGTCATCTTTTTAATTGGCATTCTATCCAACAAAAGGTGCACACCTCTCAACGCTCTGGGCGTGGCTCTGATTGTGGAAATTGCTTTTGACCCTCTGACGATCACGCACATCGGCTTCCAGCTCAGCTTCCTGTGCACAGGAGCGATTCTGATCTTTTTTCCTTGGATGCGCCGTATGATGGGAAAATTTTTGGCCGTGCGCTCTTTGCAAGAGGTTCGGAAAATGTCTCTATGGAATCAACACGGCTATTTGGCCCTCTCTTTAGTGCGCGAGAGTCTGGCTTTAAACCTTGCCGTCCACTGTGTTGCTCTGCCTGTTCTTCTCTCTCTATTTGGTAAATTTCCGCTGATGAGCCTTGTCTACAACCTTTTCTTCCCTTTCTGCAGCTCAGTTGCTTTCCTTTTGCTGCTGATTGGAATGGTTATCCCCGGCATTCATGCTCTCAATCACGGCCTAACGCAACTTTTGCTGAAAGTTGCGACGCACCCCCCAGCCCTTCTCGACTTTTCTATTCGTGCCCCTTTCTTTCCGATAGAGATCACCCTCCTTATCCTCACCGCTTTTCTCTACTGGGCGATGCGGAGTGCCTCAGAAAGGTCGGCCGGCTGAGAGTCTTTTCGGTACTGCTCTTCTTGGTTTTGTGTCAGCTTGCGATAGTCGTCCATGGAGCGGATAATGTGGGGTCTAACAAAAATAATGACGTTCCGCTTCTCTTCACTTTTCCGATTTTTAGAAAAGGCGGCACCAATCCAAGGAAGACCTCCCAGGCAAGGAAGGCCGGCTTTATGCCGTGTTTTTGAGTTGCGGATCATCCCACTGAGCACCAAAAAATGTTTATCAGGAACATGGACGTGGGTGACCATGTTTGTTTTCGTCGTCTGAATCCCGTTCACATGATTGCCGGAAATCGGAGCATTCATGTTGGGCACAGCTTCGCTAATCTCTTCGTTGATATCGAGTGTGATCGTATCACCCTCACCCAGCTTTGGCGTGATGCTGAGCATCACACCGATATCTCGGTATTCGACATTGGCCGTCGTCTGTTGCCCGGTGCCTACCGTCGATACGACAGATCCTGTAAAGGGGATGTTATCGCCGACAAAAATTGTCGAATTTTTATTGTCTTGCGTGATGATCTTTTGATTTAGAACAATCGTGCTATCGCCATCGATCTGAAGGGCCGAGACTAAAGATCCTAAAGATAGGAACGACCTTCCTTTATGCATGATGAGGTCACCGATGACGCCCATATCAAAGCCACTGCCAAGAGGGATTTGGCTGGGGCCTGTCGGCGGATTGGAGGCATTAACACCCTGGAATGCGCTCGCAAAAGGGGCTTTGGAGGTGCTGGGGGGGAAGCTGCCTGCAGCAAAACCGACACCGTCTTGAAGCTGCCCTCCCGCCGCCCATTGCAAACCAAAGTCGACACTTTTGCGGACGTCGATTTCAATGACAAGCACTTCGATAAACACTTGCCTTAAAGGAACATCGAGACTTTCGATCAAACTTTTGACGTTATTTAAACTCTCTTCATCCCCTGAGCACACTAAAGAATTCGTAGTCTTGACCCATTGGACAGATTGGAGAGCATTCAAATATTTTGGAGGTGTTTCAAGCTTCCCTTTCTGGTCGGAAGCAATTTTTTTGATTGTCTCTTCGATCTCCCCTCCCAGATGGTACTGCAGCTTGTGAACCAAATATTTGGGGGGCTCTTCATTGACTGGCGGCATCGGTTCTAAAGAGGCGTAGAGCTGGTCCATCGAAAGTGGCGATGCCACCTCAGAATTTTTATCCATTTCGCCTTCTATGGGGATTAAATCGGCCGTCTTGTGAACGACAAGGTACCCCTCTTCATCGAGGACAGAGAGGCCGTGAACTTTCAAGATTTGAACGAGAGCCTGAACAACTTGGTCAGAGCTGATAGCTTTTCCTGTCGACAGGGAGATGTTAAATAGGAGCTCATTTTGATTATAAATAAAATTCACACCCGCGATGCGACTGACGAAGCGAACGAACTCGATGGCCGGAACATCCTGGAAATTGATCGTATGCCCGTCGTGTTCGGTAGCAAAAAGAGTCGTCAACCCCATCAAAACTAAAAAAAACCTTCGCATGACACCTTTTATCTTTCCCGCATCTCTTCTTGGGCGGGTCCGTTAATATTTTATTACGTAGCTCAATTTTTTTTCAAGCACTTGTTATAAACTGCATATCCTTTTAGAATTGTCGGCTCACGGCGGTCGTAGCTCTGTTGGTTAGAGC